>WNFR01005567.1_pt1 | contig 12874 bp, 12 predicted proteins | sample 5400221 | NCBI WGS metagenome assembly WNFR01 (sample SAMN13153357, study PRJNA577476) | soil metagenome | isolation source: 40 cm soil under Madrone tree | place: USA:California | collected 2016-06-14
AGGACAAGCTGCGGGCGACTGGCCCAACACGTTTCGCACTTCGCGTTTCATTCCGGCTGTCGAGTACCTGCGTGCGCAACGAGCGCGTACTTTGCTGATGCACGAGATGGAGAGACTAATGTCGCAGTGGGACGTTTTCGTCAGCCCCGCACCGGGAAGCGCAAGTTTGTTGGTTACCAACCTCACGGGACATCCCGCAGTCGTTTTGCCCTGCGGTTTTTTGAATGATCTGCCGTTGGCCATCATGTTTACCGGAGGTGTTTATGATGAAGTCGCTCCGTTGCGTGTGGCGCTAGCATTTGAGCGCGCTACCAAGTGGCACACAATGCACCCCAAGATGGATTGGGCGTAAGACATTGCCGATTTTTGATTGGCGATTTTGGATTGCCAATCGTTAACTATCAGTACCACCCGGCTCACCGGTGCCAGAAGTTGGCACGCTCCTGCTCAAGATCCAAGTCAACTCAATATTGAAGGGGCCACTCGAGGTTAGAGAATCTGCAGGTTGGGAAGGGGGACCCTGTCCCCGCCGAAAGTTTGAATGCCATCACCTTCAACGAAATGACTAAAGTTGAGCAACTACCTCAATGTTGATCGGCTGGCTTTGGCGTTTATGAGTCTCGGGAGATCAAGCAATAGCGCCACTCTGCCGTCGCGCAACTCCGTCGCTCCGGCCACTCCAAACCAGCGTGCACCGCGACTCCCAAGATTCCGAATTAGTACCTGTTGCGTTTCTCCAACGGCATCCACAACTACTCCAACACGCTCGAGGGAGTTTGTTCCGTCAGCAGCTTCTTTCGAGAACTGACAGAGCAGTAGACCCAGATCTCCGCTCTCGATCGCTTCCAGTGATTGGCCCAACAGCTCGGACAAGCGCACCAACGGCAGCAGTTCATTATCGTGGCGAAATACCTTTCCCGCTCCGATGGTTTCAACTTCGCGAGCAGCAATCGTTTTGCTAAAGAGAATGTGACTCTTATCAAGCAAGTACGGCCGGTTTGAAGAAGTGACGAGAACTACCTCCAGCAAACCAAAAGTTACCGGCAACCGGATTTCAAAAGACGAACCTGCTCCGGGTTTGCTGGCCACCCTTACTTCACCGCCTACTTCCTCGACTGCTGTCTCCACTACGTCCAAACCCACGCCACGACCGGAAGTGCCGGAAATCGAACCTGCGGTTGAAAGCCCGGGCCAGAAAATCAAGCGCAGACTCTGGTCGATATTTGATAGCGAGCTTTCTTCGATCACTCCCAGAGAGATTGCTGCCTTCGAAACAGCCGAAGGATCAATACCCCGGCCATCATCGGTTACCTGGACGCGCGTTTGTCCCTGCGTTGTCACTGCTTCAATACGCACGGTGCCTCGCTCACTCTTTCCCACTCGAGTTCGTTCCCCGACACTTTCAATTCCGTGGTCGACGGCGTTTCTTACCAGATGAATTAATGGATCTGCGATCGCGTCAGACAACGATTTATCAAGCAGCAAATCGCTACCAGTGATCACGAAGTCAATTTGTTTGCCCGCTGCTAATGCCGCTGCCCGACCCGAGCGCGCCGCTCGCTGCAGAACGCGATCGATGGAAACCATCCGCAAGCTGATCGTCTCAGCCGCCAATTCGATAAATGATTTACTCACTCGCACCCCCATCGCTTCCAGTTCCGCCTGCGAAGGTCCAGCAGAAAGGTTTTCAAGGGCGCGATCCTGAAACATCGTCGTCTCGCGGAAGAGTTTGTGGGTCAAAGAAATGAGGCGATCCAGATCTTCAAGATCGATGCGGATCAAATTTGAAGACTGTTTCGCTGCTGTTTGCAGGCTCTCCCTGGACCCTGCTTCGTCGTCAATCGAAATGCCCGGCTGGCTGTGAACCGCGGTATTCACGAGTGTAGGCGGGCCCAACACTTCATTCACCGAAACATCCGGTTGTTCAGCGAGATCGTCTTTGACTTGCTGAAGAGCGGCGGCTCTCGTGTAAAGGATTCTAAAATTGATTTTTTCTGGACGATCGTTGTCGACTCTAGGCGCAGTCGAGATCACTTCTCCCGTCTCTGCCAGTCTTTGTTTCAAGAGTTGAAATTGCCGATCGAAATCGGTGACGTCGAAGTCAGTCGTCACAAGGTAAAGCCTGGCACCTTCGCCGAGAGACTCTTCCAGGTGATGTCTTTCTTCTTCACTCAACGAGTGTCGAATTTCAGACGGCAGCGCGTTGAGAACAGTTTCCACGACGGCCTGACCACGAGTGACTGGCCCCGAAAGCTGCCGCAGTCGATCGATCAGATCATCGTCGCCTTCATGCTTCCCGGAACCACTGGCTCCAAGGCTGTCCAGCATTGACTGGGCCGTTTCCGCAAAAGCTCGAAGCATCCTCTCGTCCAACGCTGTCCGGCCAATCCGCAGCGAATGCAGCAACCCCTCAAATTCATGCGCAAGTCGGACCAGACGATTGAGTCCGCTGGCAGAAGCTGAGCCCTTTACGCTGTGCACCAGGCGAAAAATCGAGTCGAGCAGTTCGCGTCTCGACTTACCTTCCAGATCTTTTGCATGCAATTCATCGACAGCCGCGAAGATTTGCTCGACGCGTTCTTCGATCTCTGCCAGGGCGAGGCGATGACTCTGATCATTTTTCATATATCATTTGACCTTTATAATATTTGAAAAGTGATTAATCCTCAGCCTCGGCGGAAAGTTCCGACTCTGTATCGCTGTCGCCGGGTTTGGCCGAAGGATCCAACGACGTTTCGTCTTCTGTTTCGGGCTGGACGTTCTGCTGAGGCTGTTGCTCGTCGAGGTCGCGTTTAATGGCGTCGAGGATTCCGTTGATAAATTGGGTGGCTTCGTAGGTGGAAAAACGGCGGGCGATTTCCAGGGCTTCGTTAATTGCGACGGTGCGTGGTGTGGGTTCGTAGAGAAACTCGTAAACGGCCAGACGCAGGATATTGCGATCGACTACCGCCATCCGCGAAATGCGCCAGTGTTCCGCGCGCGAACGTATACGCTCGTCCAACAATTCGAGGTTTGCCAGTGTTCCCGATGCGAGACGGGTGGCAAAGTCGCGCGCCGTATCGTCGAGCTCGGATTCGCCGAGCTCAGCCCAATAGGTTCGGACCACCTCGTCCGATGGCGTTTCGGCAACGTCAGCCGCAAAGAGCATTTGCAAGGCGCACTCACGCGCCTTACGTCGCGAACCCATAATTACTCAGGGACGAAGTCAAGGAGGAAAGATGAAGTTGATGTTCATCCGTCATCCATTATTCCTCATCCTTCCTTGAAAGTTTCCTCGTAAAGATTTACCAACTCCACCGCCGTCATGGCGGCCTCAAAACCCTTGTTGCCGAGCTTCACACCGGCGCGATCAATTGCCTGATCGACCGTATCCGCAGTCACGATTCCGAACACAACGGGCAATCCCGTTTCCAAAGCTGCGTAGGCCACCCCGCGTGCAACCTCGCTGGCAATATATTCAAAGTGTGGCGTTTGCCCGCGAATGATTGTGCCCAGGCAAATGATCGCATCAAACTTGCCCGACTCTGCCAAACGCAAGGCCAGAGATGGAATTTCAAAAGCTCCTGGCACCCGATAGATCGAGACCCGCACTCCTTTGGCTCCCAAGCGTTCCAGACCAGCAACAGCGCCCTCGACAAGCCGCGCCGAGATAAATTCATTCCAGCGACTGGCGACAATGGCGAAGCTAAAAGCTTCGGCATTAAGACGGCCTTCATGAACGACGGGTTGCAATCTTCTTTCCAAGTCCTCGAGCAAAGGAATCTAACTGCTTTGCAGTATAGGAGATGCTCGGAGACGCATCAAGTTGATGAATTCCCAGTAGTGTCCTAATTGAGATTGTCTTAGTGCATTCTCAGTGTTCTCCGCGCCTTCGTGGTGATAAAAGTGCCGAAAACCAGTTCACCACGGAGACACGGAGACACGGAGACACGGAGAACACTGAGAACACGATTGTCTCCGAGTTACCTTACCTCCGTCGGCGTTTGGTCCTTCGAGTAGCTTTCTTCTCTTTCTTCATAGATCCGGCCACAGACTTTTTGGTCGTTGCCTTAGCCGCTGGCGTTGCACTCTTCGACGCCGGCTTCGGTGATGCTGGAGATGGCGTCGCGGGCGGTTCGGCTGGTTTTGGTGGCATCGTATCTTTGGTGTAACGCGGCAACAAGTCGTCACGCATGGCAAGTTGATAAACTGCCCATGCAACTTCGGTCGCGTCCTTTTTCACATCGTCTTCAAGAATGCGCTCGTACGTGTCGAGGTTTGTATGCCAGGTGTTTGTGCCATATTCGATCGGATCCTGGCCCATGCCGATTCCGGGCAAGCCGGCCTGGCTGAAGGAGGTATTGTCAGAACCACCTAAAGCCCTGCTGCGCGAAGGATTCGCTCCTACAATGCCATCGTCTTTAAAAGGAGCGAGAATGTCGCGAATGATGTTGGCAGCTTCCGGCGGGCCAAAGACTGAGGCGCCGCGCACGCGTCCCGTACCCGAATCGATATTCAAGTAACCGCCAAACTTTTCATAACCGGGTTTTGGATTTTCAAAGGAACCGAAATGTTGTTTGACGTAAGCGATCGATCCCAGTAGACCTTCTTCCTCACCGCTCCACAACGCTACGCGAATCGTACGACGTGGCCTGACGCCGAGGGTCTTCAAAATGCGCGCGGCCTCCATCATGATTGCGCAGCCAATCGCGTTGTCGGTTGCGCCAGTTGCCGCGTGCCATGAATCGAGGTGACCACCCAGCATGATCACTTCGTTGGCCTTATCGCTACCAGGAATCTCGGCAATAGTGTTGTAGGAAGTTGTGCCTTCGGGATAGACGCTATTGACAATATTGAATTCCAGCACGACTGCGGTGCCATCAGCCAGGATTCGCGTGATGCGCCCGTAGTCTTCATTGCTCATCACCACGGTAGGCAAAGCTTTATCAACATCAAACGTGCGGTTATTGAAGGCGCGAATCTGACGAAACTCACGCCCCGCATCGTTCACTCGAACGAAAGCGCCGTTGTCTTTCAGAAACGTGTCGAGCTGTTCGTCAATCTGTCTGTTAGTGAGTGGTCTCGGAGCGTTCGGGGCCGGTGTCGGCGTTGGAGATGGCTGAGGGAATGGCCGTGGATTTGGACCAAAGCGCTGTTGTGCCTGCTCGTCGGTCAGTCGTTTTGCCGGTGGAGTGAGGCTTATTGGCACTACGGTATGTCTGCCTGCCAAGACGATTTTCCCACGCACCTTTGTTCTTTCCTTCGCGAAAAAAGCGGTCAACTGATCCTGAGTCGGTCTCTCCGGCAAGAATAATTGATATGCTTTTGCCTGCACGGTACCTTTGGTGCCTGGCGTCCACGACAGCACTTCGCAGACGAGCGGATCTTTTACGGGAGAGATGACGTGCGCCGTCAGTCGCTCATTGAGCCAACCTGGGTGTCCGAAATCCCACGGCTCGAGATGCGCATTTTCCAACCCCCAGGATTTCATTTGCTTGATAGCCCACTCCGCCGCGTTCTTGTGATTTGGAGAGCCCGTCAAGCGAGGTCCGTAAACATCCGCGAGCATATGGATCGTTTTCATGATCTGCGAATGCTCACCTTCCTCTTTGCGAATGCGAGCGAGCAGATCTGTGTCACTTGCGGAGGTTTGTGCCGGCACCGGCAGGCAGACGAGCGATAGGATTAGCGACAGAGCGACGCTGCGATAGGTCATCTTATTTGTCTCCGGAATAGTTTTCAGGTATGGCTTGAATCTGCCGGATTATAGCTGAACCGATGATACTTATTGAAGATAATTGTCAGCTCTCGGGTTGCAGCGGCAGCGTTCTGGTTCTAGAATCCTTTCGTCAACTTGAAAACCACATAGCGTTTCGGGGGAGCCGAACCGGCGGCTGAGAGTCACCACAGTGAGACCCCTTGAACCTGATACGGTTAGCACCGTCGAAGGGAGAAACAGCCATCCGATGACCGTTCCATCCTTTGAGAGGTGGAGCGGTTTTTTTTGTTGGTCTGTGGTAATTCAGTCGGAAAGGGCGACTCAGTACAGAACCAGGAGCGGTAGCGACTGCACTCAACTTATAGGACGATCTAGATCAGAAGTTCACGAGTCCCTGTTGCCTAAGATATCCTGAGCCTGGTTTTCAAAGTTCGTATCGTATTCCTATGCGCAGTTGAGTGCGGTCGCTACCGCTCCCGGTTCTGTAAATTGATGACAGTGAGGTGATGTTATGAGTGCAGTAACCGAGAAGTTTGACGAAACACCGAAAATCGAGCAAGTATCCCTGCCAAACTCGCAGCGAGTTTACATCGACGGAACTCAACCCGCTGTGCGCGTACCGTTTCGCGAGATCACACAAAACCCCACCCGCAATTTCGACGGCACGCTGGCAGAAAACGCTCCTGTGCGGGTTTATGACACGAGTGGCGCCTGGGGGGATCCCGATCTTCACTGCGATGTGAGTGATGGCCTACCGCTTCTGCGACGAGAATGGATTCTTGGTCGCGGCGACGTCGAAGAATACGAAGGTCGTGAGCAGAGACCGATCGATGATGGATACCTCACTTTTGAGGCCGCTGAAAAGGCTCGCACAAAACCGACGGGTAAACTGGAAGACTTCCCGGCATTGCAACGTGCGCCGTTGCGCGCGAAGAGCGGCGCGTGCGTAACCCAAATGCACTATGCTCGCCTCGGCATCATCACTCCGGAGATGGAGTTTATTACTATCCGGGAAAACCTCGGCAGGGAACACTGGGACCGGGAAGCTCCACGCGATTCAGTGCTTCACCAACACAAAGGCCAATCATTCGGCGCTTCAATTCCCGATCTTGTGACGCCGGAATTTGTCCGCGACGAAGTCGCGCGCGGCCGCGCAATTATTCCGGCAAACATAAATCATCCGGAGTCGGAGCCGATGATCATCGGTCGCAACTTCCTCGTAAAGATCAATGCAAACATCGGTAACTCGGCCGTCTCCTCTTCGATCGATGAAGAGGTTGAAAAAATGCGCTGGTCGATCCGCTGTGGCTCAGACACAGTGATGGATCTCTCCACGGGAAAGAATATTCACGCCACACGCGAATGGATCATTCGCAATTCGCCTGTGCCAATCGGCACAGTGCCGATCTACCAGGCGCTGGAGAAGGTTGGCGGCAAAGCTGAAGAACTCTCCTGGGAGATCTTTCGCGATACGCTCATCGAACAAGCTGAACAGGGTGTCGACTATTTCACGATTCATGCAGGTGTAAGACTGCCGTATATCCCGATGACGGCGAAGCGAACCACCGGGATCGTCAGTCGCGGCGGTTCGATCATGGCCAAGTGGTGTCTCGCTCATCACGAAGAGAGTTTTCTCTACACCCACTTCAGTGAGATCTGCGAGATCATGGCTGCCTACGATGTTTCGTTCTCACTTGGCGATGGTCTGCGTCCCGGCTCGATTGCAGACGCTAACGATGAAGCCCAGTTTGCCGAGCTCGAAACCCTGGGGGAGTTGACGCGTGTTGCGTGGGAATACGATTGCCAGGTAATGATCAAAGGTCCGGGTCATGTGCCCATGCACCTGATCAAAGAAAACATGGACAAGCAGCTCGAGACTTGTCAGGAAGCACCGTTCTACACACTTGGCCCACTCACGACAGACATTGCTCCGGGCTACGACCACATCACGTCGGCGATCGGCGCCGCGATGATTGGCTGGTTTGGCACGGCGATGCTCTGTTACGTCACGCCGAAAGAACACCTCGGCCTTCCAAACAAGAAAGACGTGAAAGACGGTGTCATCGCTTATAAGCTCGCTGCTCACGCTGCTGATCTTGCGAAGGGTCATCCCGGAGCTCAGTATCGCGACAATGCATTATCGAAAGCACGATTTGAATTCCGCTGGGAAGATCAATTCAACCTCTCACTCGATCCCGAAGTCGCGCGCGAGTATCACGACGAAACGCTGCCGCAGGAAGGCGCGAAGCTTGCGCACTTCTGTTCGATGTGTGGCCCACATTTCTGTTCAATGAAGATCACACAGGACGTTCGCGAATATGCCGCACAGAAGCAGATCGACGAACAAGCAGCTCTGGGCGTTGGCATGAAAGAAAAAGCCGAAGAATTTATTGCCACTGGCGCCGAGATCTACCAGGGCTCAAAACCCTAGACAGAGTTGCAGAATTTACAGAAATGGAAACGGATACGAAGTTTCTCCCGAGTGTCTACCGAAACGCGCTAGATCTTCGCAGCTGGATTGATATCGTGTAAAATTCTGCAATTCTGTCTGACTTTCCTTTTTCTCACGGAGGAAGCGATGAAGCATGACGACCTCACTTATACGATTATCGGCTTCGCCTACAAAGTTCATAATGTGTTGGGATTCGGTTTTCTCGAGAGTGTCTACGAGAACGCACTCAGAATAGAACTGGAAAAGGCTGGCGTTGCAGTCATGCAGCAGGAGAAGCTAAAGGTTTGGTATGAGAATCAAGTTGCGGGCGATTACGTTCCAGATCTCTGGATTGCTGACCGACTCATCATTGAGGTGAAGGCCGTGCTGGCACTTTCCAAAGAGCACGAGGTGCAGTTAGTGAACTATTTGACCGCAACCCGTATCGATGATGGTCTGCTCCTAAACTTCGGACCCTCCGTCCAGGTGAAGCGCAAGTTTCGCGAGTATAAACCGAAGGTCAGAGGTTCGTAAGGCGTGTCTAATTCCAGTGATGTAGAAGTACGCAAATCTGGGATTCAGGGTACCGGGCTGTTTGCGCGTCGCGCCTTCAAAGCGGGAGACGTTGTGCTTCGATGGAAGCTGGAGAACAAAATTGATGCTACGGAGCTCTCGACCCTTGATTTCGAGGAGCGAAAGTACCTGCACCCGCTCGATGAGCGTACATACGCTATCCTTCAGCCACCAGAACGCTTCGTGAACCACTCGTGTAACAACAACACGGTAGTTAAGAATCTTTGTGATGTGGCAGTGAGAGATATTGAGGTTGGCGAGGAGATCACCAGTGACTATTCCTCTTCGGACAGCGGTGACCAAAGTTTTCTTTGCGCTTGCGGAGCTCCCAACTGTAGAAAGTTTTTTGGACTCATTATGTAGGGGCGTCCCTCCGTGGGCGCCCCGAGTCGTGCGTAAAAAGGGTGCCCACGGAGGAACGCCCCTACAGTTTCGAGACTTGAATCTTCAACCTATTTTCAAAACCAAGGAGCAGGAAAAAGTGATGCAACTCTTTCGTTTGATCGCCGCCGCAGTGATATTCGCGGCTGGCGTTAGTATCTCGGCTTCGGCTCAGACAAAACCGGCAACAGCTCCGCCTAAACAGGCAGCACCGCCACAAACACCTGCAAGTAACGCAGCTGTACCGGCGACCAAAATGGCTTTTATTGATACGACTGTTTTTGGAAACGATAAAGGCGGAATCAATCGTTACATCATCGTCGTCAAGGGTCTCGAGCGCGAATTTCAACCGCGTCAAAATGAACTGGTCAACATTCAGACGCGCATCAAGGCTATCACTGACGAGCTCCAAAAGCTTAGCGGGAATGCCGTTGTAGATCCGAAGACCGTTGCGGCCAAACAGGACGAAGGCGAGCGGCTGCAGCGCGATCTGAAATATAAGAAAGATCAGGCCGACGCAGACTTTGCCAAGCGCTACCAGGATGTAGTTGGGCCGATTTCTACCGACATCGGCAAAGCTATTGACCAGTTTGCCGCTCAACGCGGCATCAGCCTGGTTCTCGACATTAGCAAACTTGGGCCATCTATCCTGACTCTCAATCCGGCGATGGATGTAACTCAGGCGTTCATCCTTGAGTACAACAGGACGCATCCTTAATCAGTTGTGGGACAGAGCCATGAGATGACCTCTCCGTTGAAAGTCCTTGAAACAGATCGGTTAATACTTCGCCGGCTCTCCGTTGAAGATGCGGAGTTTATCTTCCGTCTTCTTAATGAGCCTTCATTCCTGCGCTATATCGGAGACAAGGGAGTCAGAACGATTGCCGACGCCCGTGACTATATTTTGCAAGGGCCCATCCGCAGTTATGAACGCTTTGGCTTTGGGCTGTACCTGGCTGAATTGAAGAATGGTGGAATTCCGATTGGAATTTGTGGCCTTCTCAAACGAGAAGCCTTGGCAGATGTCGACATTGGCTTTGCTTTCCTGCCTCAGTTTTGGAAGAAAGGATATGCCTTTGAGTCGGCTACTGCTCTGATGGCTTACGGTAGAGATGTCATTGGGATAAAGCGTCTTGTTGCCATAACTGATTCAGACAATACTAGTTCAATCAATGTCCTTGGAAAGCTCGGTCTTCGATTTGAGCGGATGATCAGAATGTCTGACGATGCACCACAGATCAAGTTGTTTGCGAGCGACGTCTAACGGCTGTTGAAGCGGACTCGATAAGTCGAGACGCTCCACCCCGGTGCGAGGAGCTTGACTTGAAACTAAATGCAAAACTGCAAAAGCCCGACAAGGGCGCGAAGCACATCGAACGGGTCAGGCGAATATGTGTGGTCCTTCCGGAAACGACAGAGAAGCTGTCGCACGGAGAACCGACCTTCTTCGTGCGCAAGAAGGTCTATGCAATGTTTTCCAATAACCATCACAATGATGGTCACATTGCGGTAACTATACCGGCGGCGATTGGCGTGCAGGCGGCGTTGATCGAAGCAAGCCCAAAAAAGTTCTACAGGCCTCCTTATGTTGGGGTGCGCGGTTGGGTTGGAATTGAGCTCGAACGTGTGGGTGATGAAGAGTTGACTCTGCATCTACGCGAAGCGTGGCGATTGATCGCGCCGGAAAAACTCCAGGGATTATTGGAGGCGTCACCCGACGAATCTGAAAAACTCAGAAAGCTGAACCGCAAAAAGAAATAAACTGGACGCACACGTGGAGTAACCCCCTTGCTTTATATGATCATCGAGGAGTCATGAAGAATACGGTAGCCGTTAGGAAGCAACTTCCATTTTCATTTATCTTTGAAGAGTTGGTCTCGATCCGCCCTACGATCAAACGGATGTTTGGTTTCACTCATGTTTACCTCGACGAGACGCTTCTCTTTTCACTTCGCGACAGCGCAAAGCAGCCCGGAACAAATGGCATGTGGCTTTACACAACCACAGAGCACATCGAGAGTCTTGCCATGGAGTTTCCTCAGTTACCGCGGCGTCAACTCTGGCGTTCCGGGAAGAATGGCTGGATAGTTTTGGCTTCCAGGCTTGAAGACTTTGAGGAGTATGCGTTCAAGGCCTGTGAGCTTATTCTGAAAGGAGATCGGAGAATAGGCAGAGTAAGTCGAGGAAGGTCGGACCCGAAAAGAAAAAGGGAATACCGAGTCGCAACAGAATTACTTTTTCTTATCACCTTCCTGAATTAATGCTCATAGACATCTCTCCTTTAAGAATTTCCCGCGACTATCGTCTGCTCTTCCTCGGTCAGCTAGTCTCTGCCTTCGGCACGGCAATGACTTTTGTCGTCGTGCCCGTTCAGGTGTACCAGTTGACCGGCTCGACGCTTCTGGTTGGTCTGTTGAGCGCGTCTGAATTTGTTTTGATTTTGCTAATGGCCCTTGTCGGAGGCGCCTATGCCGACTTTATTGACAAACGAAAGATGTTGCGCCTGACAGAGGTCGGCCAAACCCTGGTGACGGCGATGCTTGTTTTCAATGCGAGGCTGCCGCGTCCGCACGTATTGCTCTTATTCGTTTGTGCCGCGCTTCACGCCGGGCTCGCAGCTTTGCAGCGTCCTTCGTTTGAGGCGATGATGCAAAAGATTATTCCCCCGGATCTGATGTCGTCGGTGGGCGCGCTGAATTCGCTCCGTTGGAATGTAACGACGATCCTGGGTCCGTCGCTTGCCGGAATTGTTTTAGCGAGATTCGGTGCAAGCATCGCTTATTCAATGGACTTGGTTACATTTGTCGCTTCGCTCGCGGCAGTGTTTTTGATTCGCGCCGTGCCTCCGCCCAGTCAAGCTGGCGAACGACCGACATTAAAATCCGTTGTGGAAGGTTTTCATTATGCCTGGCGACGCAAAGAGATTCTTGGCACATATCTTATCGATATCAACGCGATGTTCTTTGGTATGCCGACTGCCCTCTTTCCGGCGATTGCCGCAAATTTCGGCGCGGCAACCGTTGGATTCTTCTATGCTGCACCTTCGGTTGGGGCACTCATTGCCACTTTGACTTCCGGCTGGGCAAAAAAAGTTCACCGTCACGGTTTGGTCGTAGCGATTGCGGCTGCACTCTGGGGCGTGGCAATGATCTTTTTCGGTTATGCGCAAAACCTCTACCTGGCCCTGTTTTGTCTGGCTCTGGCTGGTGGGTTCGATATGATCAGTGGAGTTTTTCGGATGACGATTTGGAACCAGACGATCCCCCACTACTTACGAGGCCGACTCGCAGGGTTGGAAATGATCAGCTATACGTCGGGACCAAAACTCGGCGACGCGGAAGCTGGAATCGTTGCCACTCTTTTTAGTGTCAGAACTTCGGTGGTGTCAGGTGGGATCTTATGCGTGGTTGGGACAGCAATAATCTCCGCACTGCTCCCGCAGTTTATCAGCTATGACGGACGCGAAGGTATCAGGCAAAAAGAACTGGAAGAGGCACTGAGGGAAAGTGAATATGTTAAAGCAATTACACTGCAGTAAGATCCTATTGTTGTTACCCGCATTGCTGCTCATGCTAAGCGCCTGTTCAACATTGCGGGCTCAAGGCGGTGGCAAAGCCGAACCTCTGTTAATTGAGTTCAAGCGGGGCACAACCAGCACAACAATCAATGGCAAGGTCCGCGGAACTGAAGAAGCGGAATATGTGCTCGCCGCAAAAAAGGGCCAGAAGCTTACAATCAAACTGATTTCAGTCCCGAGACGTTCGTCTGTATTCGATCTCAAAGCTCCCGAG
>WNFR01007691.1_pt1 | contig 12872 bp, 15 predicted proteins | sample 5400221 | NCBI WGS metagenome assembly WNFR01 (sample SAMN13153357, study PRJNA577476) | soil metagenome | isolation source: 40 cm soil under Madrone tree | place: USA:California | collected 2016-06-14
AGATGGCGGAAAGCGCCGCCGGCGCGGATGCAACGATCTGCCGGATCGCCGATTACACGCGCGGCCTGCGCTTCGCGGATCTGCCCGCCGAGGCCATCCATGCGTGCAAGCGGCGCATCGCCGACACGCTCGCCTGCGGCATCGCGGCCTTCGACGCGGAGCCGAGCCGGATCGTGCGTGCGCTCGCGCTGCGCGCCGAACCAGCGGATGGCGCGCAGGTGCTGGGCACTGCGCGGCGCGCGCTGCCGGAGCTCGCGGCCTTCGCCAATGCGGCGATGGCGCGCTATCTCGACGGCAACGACTGCTTTCCCGGCGGCGGCGGGCATCCGAGCGGCGTGATCGCGCCTGTCCTGGCGGCGGCGCAAGTCGCCGGCGCCAGCGGGCGCGACGCGATCGCGGCGATCGTCGTCGGCTACGAGATCCATCGCGCGTTGCACGACGCGTTGCGCGTCATGACCAAGGGCTTCGATCATGCGTTCTATCCGGCGGTCGCGAGCGCGGCGGCGGCGGCCAGGATCCTCGGAGCCGACCGCGCCCAGATGATCAATGCGCTCGCGCTCGCGGTGACGCCCAACCTGCCGCTGGCGGTGACGCGCCGCGGCCAGCTCTCGATGTGGAAGGGCGTCGCCGAAGCGAACGGCGCCCGCAATGGCCTGTTCGCGGCCCTGCTCGCGCGCGCCGGCATGACGGGTCCCGAGAAGGCCCTCGAGGGCGCCCTCGGGTTGCATCATCTGCTCGGGCCGCTCGATCCCGGCCTGCTTGGCCGCGCGCCGCTCGCGGTCGTGGCGGCCGACATGAAATTCTTCGTCACCGAGTATCACTCGCAGGGGCCGCTGGCGGCGGCGCTTTCGCTGCGGAGCGGGCTGGACGTGGACACGATCGCGGCGATCCGCATCCGCACCTACGAATTCGCCCACAAGGAGATCGGCAGCGGGCGTGAGAAATGGCGGCCGACGACGCGCGAGACCGCCGACCACAGCCTGCCCTATATCGTGGCCGCGGTCCTGGTCGACGGCGGCTTCAGCGACGCGATCTTCGCGCCCGCGCGCTTCACCGATCCGCGCATCCTCGCGCTCGCCGACAGGATCACGGTCGTCGAGGATCCGGATTTCACCCGCGCCTTTCCGGGAAAATTCCGCTCCCGCGTCGAGATCGACTTTCGCGACGGCACGACCCGCGCGGCCGGGCTCGACTATCCGCATGGCCACCACGACGATCCGCTGACCGACGCGGAGGTGCGGGAGAAATTCACCTCTCTGGCGGGCCGCAAGCTTGCCTCCGGGCGCGTCGCGCGCGCCTTGGCGTTGATCTGGGATTTCGAGAAGAGCACCCGGGTCGACGGCCTGTTCGACGCGTTCGCGATCGAGGGGTGATGCGATCCGACGCCGGCATCGCCCGCTTGCGCCCGCAATGGCGCAGGGGGACTATCCGGAACCCGCGGGGGAAGACCGCGTTGGTGAGGGTTGGCGCATCGGCCGGCCGCGCCCTGGCGCAGTCCGAGGTGCCGGCAGGGCGGTTGTTCGTGAGAGGAGAGGGGCCGTGGAGAGCGCGCCGTCCCGTCCCGCCGTTGCGCGACCGCGCACCGAGCTGGAGCTGACCGATCCGCGCCCGATCCTCGCGCCGTCCGCCTTCTGGCGCCACGTCGCGCATCTGGCGATCGTCGGCATCTTCCTGATCATGTTCGGCGCGGTCCTCGATCTCGCCCGCAATATCCTGCTGCCCATCGTCTCCGCCGCCGTCATCGGCATGATGTTCGACCCGCCGGCCCGTGTCGCCGCCAGGTGGCGAATTCCCGGATGGCTGTTCGCCGGCGTCGTGGTCGGCGTCCTGCTGGCGATCCTGCAGGTGGTCACCATCATGGTCGCGGTGCCGATCATCGATTGGATCGGCCGGGCGCCCGAGCTGGCCGAATCCCTGAGGACCAAGCTGCAGCCGTTCGGGCGCGGCTTCGCGGCGTTTCAGCAATTGCAGGCGGCGCTGAGCAAAGGCGGCAAGGACCCCGGCCTGTCGATCGACGTCGCGAGAACATCATCCTCGTCTTCAATCGCCCGGACGACCGGCTGCGCGCGATCCGCATCATCAACGACATCGAGCAAAATCTGACGGTCTATATCGGCACCGTCACCGTCATCAATCTGGGGATCGGCGTGATCACGGCGGGCGGCGCCTGGCTGGTCGGGCTCGGCAATCCCGTCCTGCTCGGCGCGATCGCCTTCCTGTGCAACTTCATCCCCTATATCGGTCCGGCTTTCGTCGTGCTGATCCTGTTCGCGGTGGGATTCGTCAGCTTTCCGTCGATCGCCCATGCGGCTGTCGCGCCGTTGCTGTTCGTCGGGCTGACCACGATCGAGGGCCATTTCGTGACGCCCAACATCGTCGGCCGGCGCCTGACATTGAAGCCGCTCGCGGTGTTTCTCAGCCTGGCGTTCTGGACCTGGCTGTGGGGACCGGTCGGCGCTTTTCTATCGGTGCCGTTCCTGATCTTCGGTCTGGTGATCGTTAACCATTTGATCATCGAGGACGAGACCGAAATACCGGGCTGACCGCGGAACCGTTTCGCCGCGACCCGCGTTGTCGGCAACCGCCTGTAGGATGACGATTGGCGGCTCGATTGAGGGAATTTCATCGGCGGAACTTTGATTCGCGAAACGCATTGAGTGCCTGGGCGAGGTGCTGAGGAGCGTTCGATGTTGTCGACGATCTTGATCATTGTCCTGATCCTGTTGCTTGTCGGCGCGCTGCCGACTTGGCCCTACAGCGCGAACTGGGGCTATGGACCGGGTGGCGGCGTGGGCCTCCTCCTGATCATCATCGTGGTCCTGGTGTTGATGGGAAGGATCTAGCCTTCTCGTCATTTGCGAATCTTCGCGCACCCCCCGGTCTTGCCATCGGCATGGCCCAGGGGGTGCGGCTCCGCGCGGCAGTCTCCGCCGATGTCAAGGTCGCCTCGCTCGACGGCATGGCGTCACTGCCGTAGCGACTGGCCCGTCTCTTCCATCCGCTTCTCGATGCCCGACATGGTCCAGCCGGTGAGCGCGGCGAGATTCCTCGCTTCCTGGCGGAAGCGCGCCGGCAGCGCGTTTCGGTAGGCGTCGGCCTGGGGGCAGGCCGCGCCGCCCGTCCAGGGATGCTGCAGCACGTAGCGGCCCTGGAAATTCTCGCGGTCGCGCGTTTCCATCAGCGCGAGGTCTTCCGGGAAATGCGCGGCGTCGTAGCGCACATGCAGCCGCGTCACATAGGCATTGGCGCCCTGGCCGGCCCGAAAGGGGCGGCCGTCGTCGCTGCCGATCCAGCGCGCCCCGAGCTCCACCAGCTCCTTGTTCGACAAGGGCTCGCTGGCGCAGGGATCGCACCAGCCCATGTCCCAGGCATATTCGGTGAAGACGGCGCGCATGTCGGCGTTGCGCACCGCCTGGTCGAACGTCGCCCGGTAGAAGCTTCCGAAATCGTTCTTGACGTAGAGCGGCACGCTGGCGCCGGTCGGCAGCTTGACGGTGGGATAGTTGGCGGCCTCGACCCTGCCATTCCGGGTGAGCGCCAGGATGATCAGGTCCTGCGGGCCCTTGGCGTTGACGGTGCCGAGCCGCAACGGCAGCATGAACTTCGCGGTCTCGTAGCGCACCTGCAGGGGCCGCAGGAATTCGTTGCCCATGAGCTGCATGCGGGTGAGATTCACCTTGGCGACGAAGAACCGCATGTTCTGCTTGATGTAGCTCGCCAGCACGTCCCGGGCGCCGTGCGGGATCTTGTAGCCGTTGTCGGTCAGCCAGCCGGCCAGCCCGTCGCTTTCCTTCGCCGACAGGATCGAGACGTCATACTCACCGACGTCGTAGCTCGCCTCCACGGTGACGCCGCGGGATCCCGCCGAGTCCTGCGTCCTTTTCTCGAGAGCGCCGGCGGGCGCGGGCGAAGCGAAGCTCAACCCGCGCGCCACCGGCCGGCAGGGATCGGCGTCGTGATACTCGACCAGCCGCGGCGCCGTGTAGGCGTCCAGGTGGTCGACCGTGGCCGGCTCGACCACGCCGATCTGCTTGCGCTCGATGAAACTCGGCACCGGGATCACGACGGCGAATTCCTTCGGCTCGCCCTCGTAGTCGCTCGCCATCGTGATGGCGGTCTGGGTGCCGTCGCGGGACAGGACGACCTTGGAGGACTGGTTGAACAGCTTGGAGTCGGCCTTGGCGACGTAGAAGCCGCAGAAGGCGGCGGCGGGCTGGGCGGCGAGCTGAGCCGCGATGGCGGCGAGCGCGACGGTCGATTTCAGGCGGGCAGCGATATTGCGGGTCATCGGGCAGCTCCTGGGTGGGCCGGCGCGGTCCATGCGAAGCGCTCGGCTGGGAAGATCCGGTCGAACAGCAAAGTGAGCGGCGACAGCGCGATCAGCGCCACATAGAGCGCCGGCCGCATCTGCCAGAAGAAGGCGAGCCAGTGCGCGAGCAGCGCCACCGCGACCCCGAACATGAGCCGTCCGAGCCGCGAGTCCGGCGTGGTGCGCGGGTCCGAGATCATGAAAAACGCGAAGATCAGGAGCGAGCCGCTCTGGAGCTGATGCAGCGGAATGGCGGGTGGATCGCCCAGCCAGGCGGCGCGAGCGAGCAGCAGGATGGCGTGGGCCGCGAGAAACCACAGGGCGATGTCCGCACGCCGCGCGGCGTTGAGCACCACGAAGGCGAGGCCCGCCACCAGCGCCGCGAACCACACGCTGGCGCCCCATTGGCCGGGCGAGATCCACACATGGCCGGGGACACAGAGCAGCAGCGCCACGATCGCCAGTCCGGCCGGATTCCAGATATGCTTGCCCTCGAGCCGCAGCACGAATTTGGACAGGATCGCGACGGCCCCAGCCGCGGCATGGATCCACGGCTCGTCGGCGCGCAGCAGCAGGCTGAGCGACAATCCGGTGATGAGCGGCGAGCGCAGGTCGATTGTCCCCAGCCGCCACGCCCATGAGCACGAGGCCTGCGCGGCGAGCGCGCTCGCAATCGCCAGCGCGCTGTTGAGCGGCCGCGCGCCGAAATCGAGGCAGGCGAAATTGAAGGCGAGCAGGCTCGCCAGCGCCGCGATCTGGAAGTGACGGGCGTCGGCCCATGGCCGGGCCGTCAGCCGGCGCCGCAGGGCCGCGGCGGTGGCGATCGGGGCAGGCATCATCCTTGCGTCCTCCCGGCTTTTCGTGCGGGCCTCATGGGGCGGCGGACCGCCCATGGCCTCGATCCTTAAAGCGGGCACTTGCGCCGCAACCGGACACCCGGCTTCGCGAATAAATATTTTGCGCCCCATGTCCGGATCGGCGCCGGCGGCGCGCATTCATCCGAGGTCGCGGCAAGCCTGCAGATCGGCGTATTTTGTGCGTGGACAACGGCGCTTTGCCCTAAATCGGACACGCGGACGGAAAAAGATTCGCGCTCGGCGGGTCTGAATTCGGCGGCAGTGCGCGCATTAGAGATGACGGTTTCGACCATCGGCCTCTCGACCACCCGGCCGGAGCCTGCCGCCGCGACCCTGTCGCGGGCGGAAGTCGCCGCGGCGGTTCGATCGCTCACGGCGGGCGACAAGACCGCATTGATCAAGGTCGCGCGGCTCTACGCGAAGAAGACGCCCTATGACCACGAGGACCTGCTTCAGGAGGCGCTGTGCCGGGTTCTCGCCGGCACGCGGGCCTGGCCGCGCGGCGTGCAGGCGCTTCCTTTCTTGTGGGGCGTGGTGCGCAGCATCGCGTGGGAATGGAAAAAGAAGATTCCCGACAAGGCGCCGGACGGCGCCGACGTCGAAGCCGAGGAGCGCCGCGCCAACGCCGCCATCGACGTCGCCAAGGTCATCGCGCTGTTCGACGACGATCCGGTGGCGCAAGCTATCGTGCGCGGCATGATGGAGGGTGCGCGCGGGCAGGAGCTGCAGGACCTGAGCGGGCTCGACAAGACCGACTATGAGAGCAAGCGCACGAAGATCCGCCGTCGCGTCGAAAAACTGTCGCTGTAATCGTTTGAATCGATGGAACCAGACCCCAACCCAGTTTCGAGCCGAGACGCTCTCCATAACCTGGCCGATGCGCTCGGCGAGGATGTCGTGGCGGCGCCGCCCGAGCGGTTGCTCGCCGAGGCGGCGGAAGACGATGGCGACGCCCATGCGTTCGCCGCCGCGTTCGATCGGGTCTCGGCGCGCGCCGCCCGGCAATCTGTCGCGCGACGCATGGCGGGCCACGTTCGCGCGTTCGCGTCGTCGTTCGGGTTGGCGTCCTGGAAGCCGGCCATGGCGGCGACGGCGGCGCTCGCCGTCCTGGTGGTGGCGGGCGATCTCTATTGGCATGTGCGGCCGAGCGGCATTTCGGACACCGTTGTGCCGGCGACTCGAGAGGGATCCCTCGCACGAGACGCGCCGGCCGCCAGGGGTCCGACGACGCTCAGCGAGAAAAAGAGCGCCGCCGGCGGGACTCCGGCGTCGCCGCCCACTGGTTTGTCCTACGCTCGGTCACCGGCGGCGACGGAGGCCCCGCAGGCCCGCACGGGCGACATCGGCGCGGCCACCGCGCCTGCGCCCGCCGCGCCGGCGGCCGGCGGGGCACAGCCCTTTGCGGCCAACCGGGCGCGCGCCGCAAAACCTGCGGCCGAAAGTCAGAAGGCCATGCCGTCCCGCGCCGTCGTGACGGCGGCCGCTCCGCCGGCCGCGGAGCCGCCGGCGGGCCAGCGGGCCGCGAAGGATCCGTCCTTCGGCTGGCCGTTGCGCGGTCGCGTGGTCGCGGGCTTCGGCTCGCCGTCCCGCGGCGCGCCCAACAAGGGCATCGATCTTGCGGCGCCGCCCGGCACCGACGTCCTGGCGGCGGATGACGGCATCGTGGTGCATGTGGGCAGGACCCGGCGCGGCGGCAATCTGGTTCTGGTGCGCCACCGCCATGACTTCGTCACGGCCTATGGCCGCGCCGACAAGCCGACCGTCAAGCTCGGCGACCATGTCCGGCGCGGTCAGGTGATCGCCAAGTCGGGTCGGGGCGGCGAGGGCGGCGAGCCGCAGCTGCATTTCGAGATCCGCAAAGGCGCCACGCCGGTCGATCCCGCGCAGTTCCTGCCGCCGGGGTGAGCGCGGCCGAGATTGCTTCGTCGCCTTCGGCTCCTCGCAATGACAAGGCCATACGGTTGTCATTGCGAGCGAAGCGAAGCAATCTCATCGACATGGAAAAGCAGTACTTCGTCTACATCCTGACCAACAAGCGCCACACCGTTCTCTATACAGGCGTCACCAGTGATCTGCAAAAGAGAGTCTATCAGCAATCGGATGAAATTGGTTGCCGGCTTTACCAGTCGCTATAATGTCGGCAAGCTGGTATTCTACGAGGTTGCGGACAACCCCGTTGCGGCGATCTCCCGAGAGAAGCAAATTAAAGGCGGCTCCCGCACGAAGAAGATCGACCTTATCAACAGCATGAACCCGCAATGGCAGGATCTCTATGAGAGCCTGTAGACGTCATTGCGAGCGAAACGATGTTGTTTCCCCAGTGCCGACGTGATCGGGATTGCTTCGTCGCCCTTTGGGCTCCTCGCAATGACGACAGGTATTTGTCATTGCGAGCGAAGCGAAGCAATCCCGCTTCGCTTGTGCCGACCTAAGCGGGATTGCTTCGTCGCCCTTTGGGCTCCTCGCAATGACGGCGGACATTTGTCTTTGCGAGCGAAGCGAAGCAATCTCGTTTCGCTTGTGCGCACCTGAGCGGGATTGCTTCGTCGCGCCTTGTGCGCCTCGCAATGACGAATGAGCCGTCTATCTCACTCCCACGGCATCAGCGAAGCGTGGATCACGTCCTTCACGCCTTCGTTGCCGACCGAGCGGATGGCGAGGTCGACATCCTTGAGCCCGAACTTGTGGGTCGTCACCAGCTCGAGCGGGAAGCGGTGCGAGGCGAGCTGCGCGAGCGCGAGCTCGCATGCCCGGTAGCTGTGGCCGCGCGCGCTCTTGATGGTGATGAACTTCACCGTCACCTTCTCGAGCGGGAAATTGGGGAATTCCTTCATCTCGCCCTGCACCACGATCGTCCCGCCCTTGCGCTTGAGCGCCTCGACGCCGAGCAGGATCGGGATGGTGCCGGCGCCGGCCGTGCAGTCGAGCGAGACGTCGACGCCCTTCCCGCCGGTGATCTGCATGATGCGCTCGAGCGGGTTCTCCTTCTGCACGTCGATCACGTGGTCGGCGCCGAGCTTCTTGGCGACCTCCATGCGGGCCGCGTCCTTCGAGGTGCCGGTCACGATGATGAGCGAGGCGCCGGCCTGCTTGCAGATCACGGTCTGCGACAGTCCCTGTTGGCCGGGGCCCTGGATCAGCACCGTCGAGTTGTAGCCGACGCCGCCGTCGAACAGCGACCACTCGACCCCGTTCGCCATCGGGGTCACCAGTCCGGCGAGCTCGGCCGAGACGCCCTTCGGCACGTGGTGCACCACCGCGTTCCACGGCAGGTAGACATATTGGGCGAAGCCGCCCCACAGATGCGGCGCCTTCTCGGCCGAGGTGTAGCCGTAACGGATGCCGTCGGGATTGTGGCGCCAGTCGGTATTCTCGCAGTGCCGGTACTGGCCCTGATGGCACCACTCGCATTTGCCGCACATGACGTAGTGCTCGACGAACACCAGGTCGCCTTCCTTGAAGCCCTTGCGGCGGGTGAACTCGCGGCCCGCCTTGGCGATGACGCCGATATTCTCGTGGCCCATGATCACCGGGGCCTTGGTGGGCGGGTGCTTGTAGAGCTTGACGTCGGTCCCGCAGATGCCGGCGACCTCCATCTTCATCAGGGCGGCGTCCTCCGCGATGTCCGGCATCGGGAATTCGCGGATCTCGGTCTTGCTCGGGGCCGTCCTCACGGCCGCCAGTACTTTTTCCGCCACTGCAAAAGCCTCCAATATGGTCGTCGCCACGTGGGCGCGCACTCTAGGGCGGGTCATTCACCGGTCAAGCACGGTTTTTGGCACATTTGGGGCCGGAAATGCGCTCAGAAAATCGTATATATGGACGCGTGACCTGCACGGCGAGCCTGCGCGCCGTGGAACCAACCCGATTGGGACGGGGCCGCCATGTCCGAGATAACCAAGGTCTTCAAAGACGCAATCGACACGGTTGCGACGTTGCCGGGAGCCGAGCAGGACAGGATCGGCCGGGAGATACTCGATCACGTCGAGAAGATCCGCACGCTCCGGGCAGACCTGCAGGCAGGGATCGCCTCTCTCGACGCCGGCAAGGGCCGGAAAATCCATATGAGCGAGGTTATCGCGCGAGCGCGTACTCGAAATGCCAAGCGCTAACGACAGCTTTGGTGCGCTTGGCGTAAGGATCAGAGTTTGACCGAGTACGAAACCGCCCTTCAGCAGTGGCTGGCCGGCACGGACGCCTCAGGCGAACGGGCAGCCGCCCGCTCGTCCATTGCCAAGTCCGCACAGGTTGGCTTCGCGAGGAAAGGCCCGGCCCACCACGAGGCGCTGGAGCGGGTGCGGGCCTGGACGCGCGCGCGCTTCGGGCTCCCGGTGGACGACGTGATCCTGGTGTCGGAGCTCGCCTGCGCGCTGCCGGGCTGTCCGCCGCTCGAGACCATCGTGGCGTTCTGGACCGAGACCGACAAGCGGCATCACTTCAAGATCTTCAAGCCGGTCGCCGAGGTGGTGGCCGACGATCTTCCGCCTGCCTGGCTCAAGGATGCGCTTGCGGTTTCCGAGGGGGGAGACTGCGAGTGCTGCTGAGGTTGCGGCAAGCTGGCGCTTTCGCGCCGGCCGGCGGTGTTTAATACTTGGCAGACATCCACTTTTCACGGCCCCGCCCCCGGGACGATTCAGGAGACCCCCGATGAATAAAACCCCCGCAAGGCGCGTCATGCTCGGCGCGCTGGTCGCCTTGGCGGCGCTGCTCGATGGCACGCTGGTGCGTGCACAATCCTATCCGTCGCGGCCCATCACGGTGCTCGTTCCCTTCGCGGGCGGCAGCGCGAGCGACGTGGTGACGCGCATCATGCTCAACAAGATGAGCCAGTCGATGGGCCAGCCCATCGTGGTCGACAATCATCCGGGCGCCGGCGGCAATATCGGCACCGCCATGGGCGCCAAGGCGGCCCCGGACGGCTACACCTGGATCGCCAGCGGCTCCGGCCCGATCGCCGCCAACAAGACGCTCTATCGCGACCTCGGCTACGATCCGGAGAAGGATTTCGAGGCGGTCTCGCCCTTCGCCTTTTTCACCATCGTGGTGGTGGCGAGCACCAAGCTGCCGGTGAAGACGCTGGGCGAGCTGATCGCCTACGCCAAGCAGCATCCCGGCGAGCTCAATTACGGCTCGGTCGGCGTCGGCAGCTCGCAGCACCTGGGCGGGGTGTATTTCGAGCAGGTCACCGGCACCAAGCTCACACACGTGCCCTATCGCAACATCGCCCAATACGGGCCGGACATGATCGCCGGCGCGGTGCCGCTTGGCTTCCAGTGGCTGCCCAACGTGTTGGGCCCGCTCAACAGCGGCGGCGCCAAGCCGCTCGCGGTCGCCGGCAAGACCCGCCTGCCGGCCTTGCCCGATACGCCGACCACGGCGGAAGCGGGGCTGCCGGAATACGAGGCGTCGGGCTGGTTCGCCATGCAGGTGCCGCACGGCACCCCGCCCGACATCGTGGCCCGCATTAATCACGAGATGGCCCAGGCGCTCGCCGACCCGACGGTGCGCGAGCGCTTCGAGCAGCAGGGCGCCGTGCCGAGGGTGATCCCGCCGCGGGAGGCCACCAAATTCACCTCCGACGAGATCGTGAAATGGCGCGACATCATCACCAAGGCCGGCATCCCGCCGATTCAATAGGGCGGCGGCGCCCTGGGCGATCGTAGGTTGGGTTAGGGCGAAGCCCGTAACCCAACGATCCGCGGCACCACCCATGTTGGGTTACGCGCTAACGCGCTAACCCAACCTACGGACTGAATCCGTCGCCGGTCCAATCTTGATTCTTGACAGCCGTTTTTTTGACGGCCACGCCAAACCGGTATAGGAGAAAATCCAAAGTCGGAATTGCGCGCCGATCCCGGGCTTGCCCGCGATCGGTATTTTTATGCGCCAGGAGAGCGCCATGCCGCAGGCTGTTGCGAACGCGACCAAGCGCGCATTTTCGTGTCGTGCGACGGAGGCAGAGGAGGCCCGCGGCTTGTAGATTCGTTGTTGTTTACAACGACGCGCCCTGAGTGAGGGCTCTCAGCCTCAACTCGTCGGCGCAAGCTCGACGGTCTCATCGTCAGCGAGGAAGGCCGCGTAGCGCAGCGCTTCATCAATGTCGCCTGACTCGAGATAGGGGTAAGCTTTGAGAATTTGTTCGCGCGTCTCTCCTGCTGCCATGAGTCCGAGCAAACGCGCCACCGGAAACCGAAGGCCCCGAATGCAAGGCTTGCCGGTGCAGACGGCGGGATCGATGGTGATCCGTGTAAAAGTCATTCCACGAGTATGCCTCAATGAGGGACGACAGGCCAGCGTAGTCGAATGCGCGGTTCGACGCCGGCCCCCTCAAATCGGCGCGATATTGAGCGTGCGGTTCTCGATCTCGCCGCGCAGCTGGGCGTAGATGCGGGGATTGCGGGCGGACAGGATCTGCAGCGCGGCCAGCACCGCGTTCGACGGCTCGAGCACCGTCATGACCGGCACGTTGCTGGGCGCGCGCAGCGACGACCACACGTCCTCGGGGAATTCCTTCACGCTCGCCGGCACCGTGATCACCGGGATGGTGGTGAGCGCCGAGAGGATCGGGCCGGCGCCGTTCGACCGCCCGATATAGGCGATCACGACCGAGTCCGGCACTTCCTGCACCATGCTGTGCAGCGTGCTCGCCGCCGCCACCGGCTCCTTGTGGGCCGAGCGGGTCACGATGGTCATCAGGTCGCCGAGATCGCCGAGCGCCGCCGAAAAGGCCTCGGTCTTGTCCTTGTCGGAGCCGCGCCACAGGATGATGCGCTGGCGCGGCACCCGGAAATGGCCGGTGACATCGGCGACGCGGCGGTACTTCTCGGCCACGTCGTCGAGCGCGCCGCCGTCGCGATAGACCTGCTTGTCGATATAGGCGCCGTCCTCGAGCACGCGCCAGGAGTCGTTGTCGATCACGTCGGCGAGCAGCAGGCGTCCCTTGGTGTCGAAGCCGAACTCGACCTTGAGGTCGACCAGCGTGCCGCCCGCGAGCTGCCAGGACTTCTCGAGCGCCAGGAAGGCCTGGCGCGCGATGCGCTCCATCTCGGGGAAGATCTTCCATTCGTCGGGGCGGCTGAAGACGTCCGATGCCGGCAGCACCAGGAAGGGTTCCTGGCCGTGCATCGGCTTTGCCGGATTGAACAGCCGGATGTCGGAACCGCCCTCCGCATAATTCATCAGCGGGTCGTCGCAGATCAGCGGCTTGCCCTTCCAGTTCTTGTCCTTGGTCTTAGGAAGAACTCGACGATCAGCCTGGGAAACAGCTGGCCCTTGGCGAAATGCGGATTGCGCTTCAGGTATGAGCCGTGCGCCTCGCGCCGGGTCACCACCTCGTAGGGCAGCATGGTGCAGCCCGGGGCCACGAAGGACAGCGCGCTGTCCTGCTCCTCGAAGGCGACCGGCAGCCCGCAGGCCTTCAGCAGCCGGAACACGTTGCAGGTGGTCGCGGTGGCGAGCCGGCCCTTGCCCGGGATGACGTCATGCTTGGCGCCGTCGCCGGCCGTGATGTCGTCCTTGGACATCACCGTCACCAGGTCGGGGTTGCCGGCGATCCGGTGAATCCGCTTGGTCTTGCCCTCGGTGACGAGCGCACCGAGCTTGTGTTTGGGGGTTTCGGCCGTTCGGGCGTCCACGACTGGTTCCTTGGCTCAAGTTGGTCGCGTGCGATGACGATGGACAGAATACTACCTGGGGGAAACCGGTGC
>WNFR01008531.1_pt1 | contig 12872 bp, 10 predicted proteins | sample 5400221 | NCBI WGS metagenome assembly WNFR01 (sample SAMN13153357, study PRJNA577476) | soil metagenome | isolation source: 40 cm soil under Madrone tree | place: USA:California | collected 2016-06-14
AGCGCTGGGACGATCTCTTGACCAACGCGAAATTCCGCAACGGCAATCTCGCGCTCGGCAACCGTCCGCAGCTTTGGGCACTCAGCTTGTGGAAGGCCAACGGCGAAAAATGGGCGAAGGACTTCCTCGCCAAGCTGCTCACCGACGTCAAGCCACAACTGCGCCGCGAGGGGATGAACGCCATGCTGGAGCTCACCGCCGCCGGTGAATTCTACGCCAGCATCCCTTCTGCGGAATACCGCACCTACCAAAAGCAGATCGAGGGCGCGCCGGTAAGCTACCATTGTCCGGAGCCGGTGCCGGTAGCGGTTTCGGAAATGGGGATTCTCAAGGGCGCGCCGAATATCAACGCCGCGCGCATTTTCGTCAATTGGTTTCTCAGCAAGGAAGGACAGATCGCGCAGTACTCCGCCGACTACGCGCCGCCGGTGCACAAAGAGTTGCAGCGCCGCGAGTTTGTGCCCTTCGCCGATGAAATCCTGCATAAGAAAGACGCCTTCCGTGATCCCGCCATCGAAGTCGAGATTCAGCCGAAGCTTTTGGCTTACTGGGACGAACTCTGGCTCAAAAGCGGCGGCCGGCGACGCGGCAAATAATAAAAGGATAAAGGCAAAGGGATGAAGGATAAAGTCGGATGCGCTCGCAACGACCGCTTCTCCGATATTTTATCCTGCCGTTTTTTATCCTTTTGCCTTTATAATTTATCCTTCAAACCATGACCGCGCTCCGACCCAGTCTCTGGCACCACGGAATTTTCCTCCTTGTCTTGGGCCTGGTGAGTCTGCCGGTCGTATTTCTCATCCTGGGCAGCTTCAGCACAGCGAGACTGCCGGGAGATTTTTCTCTCGACACCATGGGCTGGGTCAACTACGTCAAGGTTTATGGCGACCCAGGGACTTACGAATTATTCACCAACACGTTCATCTACGTCACCGGCAGCGTTTTGATCGGCATCACCATGGCCGTTGTGCTTGCGTGGCTCGTCGAGCGCACCGACATGCCGGCAAAAATCTGGATCTACGCCGGCGTGCCGATGACGCTCGCCGTACCTGGCATGCTGCAGGCGATGGCGTGGGTGATTCTGTTAAGCCCGCGCATCGGCTTCATCAACAGATCGCTGCAAGGTCTTTTTCATCTTGCCGAGCCGCCCATCGATATTTATTCCCTCGGCGGCATGGTTTTTCTCGAAGGATTGCGCCTGGTGCCGACGGCGTTTTTGATGCTCGTGCCGCTGATGCGCGGTATGGATCCGTCCTTGGAGGAAGCCGCGGCGGTTTCCGGCGCGCGGCCGTTTTCGACCTTGCGCAAGGTCACGCTGCGCCTGCTCGCGCCGGGTTTAGTCGCCGTGATGATTTACCAAGCGATGACGGCGCTGGAGGTTTTCGAGATTCCGGGAATCTTGGGTCTTCCCGCCGGCATCCATGTTTTCAGCACAAAAATCTACGCGGTTGTTCGCAGCGCGACCTTTTTGCCGGTCTATGGCCAAGCGAACGCTCTGGCGATGGTTTATCTCTTTATCGCCGTCATCACCACTTTTTTCTATACCCGGCTCATCAGCCGGGTGGAACGCTTTACGATCATCACGGGCAAAGCGTATCGGCCGCGCCAGCTCGAATTAGCCAATTGGCGATATCCCGCTCTGGGCTTTGTGCTGCTTTATTTGTTTCTCGCCATCGTGCTGCCATTCTTGGCCTTTGCGTACGCGTCGTTTCTCGCATTTCTGCAGCCGCCATCGTTGGAAGCATTCAGAGGATTTACGCTGAAGAACTATCGGTTCCTGGCGCAGTACGGTGAAGTCGCTTCGGCGTTGAAAAACACCGTTGTCATGGTCGTGGTGACGGCGACGATGACTGTCGTGCTTTCCTTTTTGGTATCGCTGGTCATCGTGCGCAGCAAGTTTTGGGGGCGAAAATTACTCGATCAATTGGCCTTCATGCCGCATGCGATTCCTGGCATTGTTCTCGGCATCGCGTTTTTTTGGGTCTTTTTGAAAATCGACTTCCTGCCGATCTATGGGACGATTTGGGCGATGTCGATCGGTTTCACCGTCAGCTTTCTTTCCTATGGCACCCGCTCGATGAGCGCGTCGCTCTTGCAGGTGCACAAAGAGCTCGAAGAGGCGGCCTACGTCAGCGGCGCGCCGCCGTGGCGCATGATGTGGCGCGTCTTTCTGCCGTTGATGGCGCCGACCCTGGTGGGTATCTGGATCTGGGTGGTGCTGCACGCCGTGCGCATCGCCGGGCTGCCGCTGATTCTTTACGAAGGACAGCAGAATCAAGTGTTGTCGATTTTGATTTGGAATATGTGGGACGAAGGCTATGTCCCCGCGGTCGCGGCCATCGGCACGCTCTTGATGTTGACGCTTTTGCTTTTAACCTTGCTCGTTCGCTACGTTGGTTTTCGCCGCCAAATAGTCCAGCCGCCCGCGGTATGATTAGAATTCACAACTTGCATGTGTTTTACCAAACGGACCGCGGCCGGGTGCACGCGGTGCGCGGCATCGATTTGGATATTGCTCAGGGGCAATTCTTCACCCTGCTCGGATCTTCGTCGGCGACGCCTTGGTCTATTCCTCCGCCGCGAAAACCTTCGTGCCGCCCTACGATCGCGACATCGGCATGGTGTTTCAGTCCTACGCCATTTGGCCGCATTTGGATGTTTTTGAAAACGTCGCCTTCCCGCTGCGCGAAATGAAACGCAAGTTTTCCCAGCAACAGATTCGCGACAAAGTTGAACACGTACTGGCACTCGTCCAACTGGATGGTTTAGCCGACCGCCCCGCGCCGTTTCTAAGCGGCGGGCAGCAACAGCGCCTCGCGCTCGCTCGGGCAATCGTCAGAGAACCGCGCGTCCTGTTGCTCGACGAGCCGCTCAGCAACTTGGATGCGAAGTTGCGGGAGGAGACTCGATTTGAGCTTCGAGAATTGGTAAAGCGCTTGGGAATCACGACTCTCTATGTCACCCACGATCAATTGGAAGCGCTGACGATGTCGGATACCGTTGCGATCATGAATTTCGGACAAATCGTGCAGCAGGGGTCCCCGGTCGAAATCTACCAGGCGCCCCGGGAAGAGTTTGTGGCGAGCTTCATCGGTTTGACCAACTTTCTCGAAGGTCGGGTAGAAAAGGCCGGCGCGAGTGAAGTCGGCGAAGTTTCGACTGCCAGCGGCAAGCTGCGCTGCGCCATACCCGGCGACATTGCTGTCGGCGAAAGCGTCATCGTCGTTATCCGTCCCGAGGACATCAGCATTGTCCCTGAATCGGTGGCAGGAAACGAAAATGTTTTACGCGCCAAGGTCGAAGCAATGATATTTATGGGCGACGCCGTGGAATGCCAGCTGTCCGTCGGAGCGCAACGGCTCCGGACTAAACTTCATCCGTCGGCGCCCGTCCGCAAAGGACAGACGGTTTTCCTGCAGCTGCCGCCGCAGAGCTGCCGCGCTCTGCGGAGTTCCGCGAAAGCATAATCACAAGGGACAAAGCCGTTGATCGCAAGAAAAAACGCCAGCGTAAAGTGTTTTTGCCTCTCATTGGTCCTATTCGTCCTAGGCTTCGCGACGGGAGCGGCCAGAAGCCAGGAACGCGAAAAGCTCCGCGTCAGCACGTTGTTCATCGGCTCATCCCTCGTGCCTTTCTGGATCGCTCAGGAACAAGGAATTTTCGCGCGCAACGGCGTCGACGTCGAGCTGATCACGATGCAATCGACGCTTTCGACGACGGCTTTGCTCGCCGGCGAAGTCGACGTTATTTTCGGCACGCCGCAGTCGATCTTCTCGGTTCTGACTGCGAAGAACCCTCCGGCGCTGATCACGATCGCCGCTTGGGGCTCTGCGTCGGAACATTGGTTGGTGGTCAATCCCGCAATCAAGTCGGCGAAGGATCTGGAGGGAAAAACCATCGGCATGAGCCGGCCGCGGTCGGCGGATCACGGTTACACGATTCTCATTCTTGAGCGGCTCGGCATTGACCCACGAAAGGTGACGTTTCTGTCGACCGGCGGCCAAGCCAGCCGCAGCGCGGCGGTGGAAGCGGGCACGACCATGGGCAGTTCGTTCAATCGCTATTACACGCTGCAACTCAAGCGCAAAGGGTTTCGCGACTTCGCCAAATTGGAGCGGCCCGACTATCCGTTCCCGCCATCGATCTTTGCCGTCAAAAAAGACGCGCTGCAGAGCAAACGCAAAGCGCTCAAGTCGATGCTGCTCGCCATGATGGAAGCGAGCGAGCAGCATAAGATCAACAAGGAGCTTTCGCTGCAGCTGATCCGGAAGCAATTGCGCTTGCAGAACCCCGAAGTCATCGACGCGGCGTACGAAGACGGCGTGACGACCAGCTACCCCTACTTCACGGAACGGCAATTTCAAGCGTCGCTCGAATTACTCGGCAAGAGCGTGGGGCAACCGGTGTCATTGAATTACAAGCAAGTCGTCGATCACGGCTTGCTCGACGAAATAGGTCGCGCAGGAACGAACAGGCCAGGCTAAGCGTGTTCAGCTTGTAGCGCCGTTTGACACTCTTTTCTCTGCTGAACTAGACTCTGGTTGCCGTGGACGTCGTCGTTATGGAGAGACCCGCGCAATGAGATCTCTAATCCGATTGACCTTAGTTTCGCTGGCTCTGCTCGGTTTATTGCCGAGGTTCACGTGTGCCATCGCCGCCACGCCCGAAGAAATCTGGAAATCATTGGAGAAACTTCCTCCCGCAGATCGGGAAAAGAAACTCATCGATGGCGCGAAGAAGGAAGGCGAGATGCTCTGGTACACCAACTCAGGGATCGAGAACGCCACGCGCTATATTCAGGCATTCAAGAAGAATTTTCCCTTCATCAACGCGCAGGTCTGGCGCGCCAAGACCCGCCAGGTGACTCAACGCGCCATCTCCGAAGCCAATGCGGGTAAGCACTTGGTCGATGTCATCAAACCCTCGACGGACCTGCTGCCGCCGATGCTCGAAAAAAATCTTCTCGGCAAGTACGAGACGCCGGGCCGCGCAATTTATCCGGCCCACGCAAAGGCGCCATTCTACACCAGCATCAACTATGCGTTTCGCGTCTTCGCTTTCAACCCGCGCAAGGTCAACCGCAAGGACGTGCCGAAAACTTGGGAAGACCTGCTGCAGCCCAGGTGGAAAGGTGAGATTCTTTTCGACGAGTCGTCCCTCGAAGAAGTGATGGCTCTGCTCGGCGCATGGGGCAAAGAAAAAACCGTGAATTATCTGACCAAGTTAAGCCAGCAGCATCTCTTGATCCGCGTCGGCCGCGATACCACGACGCAGATGATGATGGCCGGCGAAGCGCCGCTGGCTGTGACCACTTACGCGTACAATAATGAAGGCTTGCGCGCGCAAAATGCGCCGGTCGATTGGGTCGCCGAAGATCTCATTCCGGTGCTGTTGTATCCGCTGACGATGGCGCGCAACGCGCCCCATCCGTACGCCGCCGCGCTGTTCTACGATTTTCTGATCTCCGAAGAAGGCCAGCGACTCATTGCCAAGGAAGGCCGCGTCGTCGCCCATCCCAAGGTCGAGCCGATTTATCCGCGCATGAAAGAGCTGCAAAATTTCTTGGGCACCCCGCGCGTCCAGCTGAACACGTTGGAACAAAATCACAAACTGCTCAAAGACGGCATTCAAATCCTCGACGAGATTGTGTTGAAGCGAAAATCATCCTAGTAAACGATGGAGGAAAAATGTTTGGCGCCGAAACCCTTGACCACGTTGCCTTTCCGGTGCGCGATCTGGCGCGCTCTGAGAAATTTTATATCGAAACGGTCGGCCTGGCGTTTTTGACCCAGCGGAAAAACGCCGATGGCTCGCCGCGCCACACCTACGTCAAAGCCGGCGAAAATATCATCGGCCTGAATCTGCCCGGCATTCAGGCCGATGCCTCTCCCAGCGGCGCGCCACGCTATGCGGTTGCGGTCGGCTCGGAGGAAATGTTCAACGCGACGGTCGGTCGAATCAAACAGTCCGGCGTCGCCTGCGGTGAAGTCCGCGAGCAAGGCAGCGACTCGCCATTCATTCATTCGTTTCAGTTCACCGACTTCGATAACAATCATTTCGAGATCTGTATGAATCGCCGGTCCTTGGGCGACGTCAGTTTGAGCCATGTCGTGTTCGAGACCAAGGATTTGGAGAAGGCGAAACAGTTTTATGCCGAAGCTCTCGGACTGAAATTCGTCGGTGTAGTCCGGGATGAGGACTTCTTTGAATTTCCCAATCATCAACTTTTAGCGGTCAAGCGAGTCGACGCGCTTTCTGATCGAACTAAACGACATGGCCGGGCCGTTCACGTGGCGTTTAACGTCAGCCAGGAAGATTTCGACCGCATGCTCGAGCTTATTCCCGCCCGTGGCGGCGCCAATCAAGGCGATTTCCGCTCTGAGGACGGTCTGCGCGCGCCGGGAGAACGAAGCATTTATTTTTCCGATCCGGATACCAACAAGCTGCAGATTACCGCCCTCGGCAAAGAGAACTGGTCGCTCATTTCCGACGAAGAAAAATGGCAAAGAACCGAGGAGAACCGAGAAAAACTCGGCAGAGGGCTGTCGCGCTTCGACCGCGGTATTAAACCCAATCAATAAGGATCAAACGTGTCGCTCGAAAAACCGATCATCCCGACTTTTTCACTTAAAGAACGAGACCGTCGCTGGAATCTTCTGCGCCAGGCGACACGCACGGCCGGACTCGACGCGCTCGTCAGTCTGCCCAACGAGGGTCACTGGGACCAGTTCGGGTGCGACACGCGCTACATCACCCAGATCGGCGGTACGCAAACCGAAGTCGGCGCCGTGCTGCCGCTGGAAGGCGATGTCACGGCCGTGGTGCGCGGCGCCAACGAGATCGAATGGTGGGGTCTAGCTCAGGACTGGGTCAAAGACATCCGCCCGTCGCGCCGCTCCTACGGCGAGCCGGTCATCGAGCGTCTCAAGGAAGTCGGCGCCGAGCGCGTCGGTATTATCGGACTCTCCGGGCTGGTGCGCGCGCCCGAAGGCGTGGTGCCCTGGGGAACTTTCGAAAAGATCCGCCAGGCGCTACCGAGTGTGAAATTCGAAAACGCCACCGATCTCATGCAAGAGGTCCGATCAGTGAAGAGCGCCGAAGAGGTCGCGTTCATCGAGATAGCCGCCGACATCATCGGCAAAGCCATCGACGTGTTGATCGCCCACTCCAAAGTCGGCGTGCGCGAGAACGAACTCATCGCCGAGATGCTGCGCGAGATCGTCCGCCAAGGCGGCGAACCGATCACCATGATGCTCTTTGGCACCGGCGGACCGGAAGTCCCGTGGGCGCAGCGCGTATTCACCATGCGGCAATTGAAGCCCGGCGATCTGATCAACACCGAAGTGGAAGGAAAATACGCCGGCTACATCGCGCAAGCGCTGCAACCCATCTCTCTCGGAGCCAAGCCGAAGAACTTGGAGAAAATCTTCGACGCCACGAAAATCATCTTTGACAAAATGGTCAAATTTTTAAAACCCGGCATCACGTTCGGTGCAGTCGTCAAATTCTATCAAGATGAAGTGCAAGCCGCCGGCTACGAGCCCGACGGCGCGCTCATGCACGGCCGCGGCCTCGGCGAAGATGCGCCGATGCTCTGGGGCGCGCGCCGCGACTTTCCCGAAAAAGAAGCGAAACTCAAAGAAGGCCATGTGTTCATCTTAAAGCCGGCTTGCAAGCAGGGCTTCATGCGCGACTCGATTCGCGCGGGGGACACCGTGGCCATTGAAGCCACCGGCGCGAGAAGACTCGGCAAGCGAGATTTGACGTTCGTAGCCGTTTGAGTCGTCAGCCACCGTGCAATCGCGTGGACAAACTGCTCGGTGTTTTCCAATACTCCAACACTCCAATACTCCAATTTTCTCTCCCACCTTGCCCGCAATTAAAGGTCGTACTATAGATTGGCTTAGATTCTCTCTGCGGAGGTTTTCCCATGAGCGATGAAAATTTTAACCCCGATGCGCCGCTGCATATTCGCGGTCTCAACCACTTGACTATTCCGGTGAAGGATCGCTACCGCGCGGCACGCTTCTTCATCGTGGTTCTCGGCGGTGAGGCGCATCATGAGTCCGCGCCCGACCGCGCGGCAAAAGGGCTCGCCCGCTCTTTGCAGCTCGGCGTGCGTCTGGCGCCCGGCTTCGAAGTCGATCTGTTCGAGCAAAGCTACGGCCAACCGGACTGGAATCAGTCGCATCCTCACCTGGCGCTCGATACTTCGGCTGAAGACTTGGCGAAATGGACCGAGCATTTCAAGAAATGGCAAGTGCCGTTCGTCGGTCCGATGACCCGCGCCGGCACCAAGGGCGCTGAGATTTACTTCAACGACCCTGACGGCAATCATCTCGAAATCCACTGCTCCAACGTGCCGCAAGCCCAGCGCGAGCAATTTCCGGTCGGTCCTTACGACAAAGGTCAATGCGTGCACAAACAAGAATGGCCGCCGAAAGAGTTAGCCGACGAAGCCGAGCGGCTCTTTCAAGCGTCGCTGGCGCGCATGCGCGAACGCAGACAACCTCACTGAAACGAAGTTAGAAATGATTTACCACGAAGGTCCCAGTGCGGCTGAGCCGCAACCGAAACTCGGAGTATCTCCCGCAAAGACGCAAAGGGCGCAAAGTTCGGAGATTGAGGGTGAAAATCATTCATAAGAGTTTTTGTCCTTTCCCCATAACCTTGGCGCCTTTGCGGCTTGGCGGGAGAAATTCCCGACCAGAATATTTGCGCGGGCCACGCAAATTTTGAACTATAGTAATACGAAGGACACGGAGGATTCGGAAATTGATACTTTTGATTTCTTAACTTCGTGCTCTTCGCGTCCTTCGTGGTGAAACTTTTACTCACAGTAAATCCCGAAGAACCATTCTTCACTTCACCAACTCATTGACGAACTTAGCGACCGATTCCCGGTCCCACACCTCGGCTCCCCAAAGACGGACATATATAACGCCCTTCTGCCGTTGCAACGACGCGGGCAAATGCTCTTTGGGAATATCTTCGCGCAGCGAATTTTGTCCCGGCTCGTTGACGCCGGTTTTTTGTATCGCCATTTGCCCCTCGCGGGAGAGAAACCAGTTGATCAGCACTTTGGCGGCATTGGGATGCGGCGCTTTGTTCACCAGGGCCAGCATCGTACCACCGGCTTCGAGACCGACGCCGTCCTTCTTAAACGCATGGGCGTCGAGAACATCCACCGGCAAACCTTGATTCTTCGCTTCCTCGACTTCGGTCGCTTTGGACGTCAGCGTGAGCGGAAATTTACCGGCGGCAAGCCAGTCGGTTTGTTGCCGGTCATCGCGCACGAGCGTGGGACCGGCGACGCTGAAAAGTTTTTTAAGATAGTCCGGGCCGAGCTGCGGGTTATGGAACAGAAAAAGCAGCGGGCTTTGGCCGCCAGGTTCTTTCGGGTCTTTGAGAGTGATTTTGCCTCTCCATTTGGGATTGAGGAGATCCCCATAGCTCGTCAATGTCTTCGGGTCAACCAACTTTTGATTGTAGCCGAGCAAGTGCAAGGGAAACGCCGCGTAGACAAAGACATATTGGTTATCAATGTCGTTATACTGATGTTTGCCGTCGAGCCATTTCGAAGCGTCTTTGACTTCGGAGAGCATCAGCGTCGGCGCGATGGGGTCGAGCGCCTTCGCCTTATAAAGCGACGTCGACGTGCCGCCGCCCAGGCGTACGATGTCGGCGAGATATTTTCCGGCCCTGCGCTCCGCCAAAAGCCGCTGTTGGATTTGCGCCGCGTTGCCTTGGATTAAAACGACTTTGATTTTGGGAAATCTTTTTTGGAAGGCAAGCCATTCCGAATCGTGGGAGATCTTGTAGACGACGACTTGTCCTTCCTGTTCGGCGGCATTGACGGTGCGCTCCCATTCTTGCTCCGAGCCCAAAGCTGTTTCGGCGCTCCGGCCGTTCGCGGCGCCGGCTAGAATCAGGACAACAACGAAAAATCCGATCAGGTCGCGCAGTTTCACTCAGCACCGCATAGGAGCGAAAGTCGTCACGATCGCTCGCGTGACGCTTAGCGAAGCGAGAATTACTTATACGTACAACCGGGATGATACGAGCCCATGTTGCATTGAGCGCCGACTTCTTTCATCGCCGCCTCGAAGTCTTTATGGATCTGCGGATCTTCGTCTTCAAATTCGATCTGCCCGCCGCCTTGCTTCACGCTGGTGTAGGTGCCGCCTTCGCCGTCCTGCATGCGCATGAAACGGAACTTCCAACTGCCCCAGCGCAGCGCCAGATAGCGCGCCGGCTTGGCGCCGGAATTCAGATGCTGGTGGAACCACTGATCGGGCGGCACGACGACACTGCCGGGCTTCCAATCGACACGCTGCATCGGCTGCCCCTCCGGCCAGAGAATCGAGTAGCCTTGGCCGCTGAGGATGATAACGTGCGCGCCGGGACCATGCTTGTGCCCCTTCTTGTAAGTACCGACGGGGAACTCCGAGATATGCGCGCACATGGTTTGCTTGGCCAGATTGAACTTCATATTCGTGCTGCCCTTGCCGCGCTCGCTGTAATCGGCTAGGCCGATGCTACGCGTGTCCGGCACAAAGTTGGTCGTCATGAAGAAGCGGCCGGTGACTTCGCCCTGACCGCTGAAGTAGCCTTCCGTGCTCGGATCGAAGCGGTCAAGAAACGCATAGTCGTTGTCAAAAATGAAATCGACATTGTGGAATAGATTGATCATGAAGCAAGAGTTGGTCACGGCGAAATAACGCGCCGCCTCGCTGCCGCTCGCGTTGAAATGTTGATAGTGAGCGTTGATCGGAACCGCAAACAAGCTGCCCGGTCCCCACTCGAACGTATGCTTCTTCCCGTCCTTCTGCCAAACCGAAGTGGCGCCGTAGCCTTGGGTCACGTAGACCATCTCTTCATAGAGATGTTTCTGCGGTTTCGTTTTGCCTTGCGGCGGAATCTCGCAGATGTAGGCGTCGTTTACGCCGCCGGTGCCGTCGAGCACCACGAACGAGCACGGCACGCCCTTGAGATCCCACGGCGCGAGCTCGACTTTGTTGACATCCTCGACGAAGAACCCTTTGACGACGGGAATTTTCTGCGCCGCCTGCCATTCCCGGTAACTATCGATTCGTTCCGGCTTGAGATCGGCAGGCTGTTGTCTAGTTTCCGCCACGGGTGTGCCCTCCCTAAAGCATGGATCTGAACTTAATCGCTGGTGTCTGTCTCCAAGATAGTTTTGCAATACCGCTTACGACAGTATCTGATTCTCGCTGTAAAAACGGACTGTGCCGCAATGTCATTCTGAGACGGAGCCGGAGAATCTCGTCTTCGTACGCCCTTGAAAAGGCGAGATGCTTCGCGCTGCTCAGCATGACATCAACAGCGATCCGCTTAATGAGACACAATCTCAAAAAAGCGCCGATAAGGGGGAGCTTGGGTTTAAGAGCACGGCCGGCCGTTGCTCATCAACCAACTGTGCACCCTGGATGATAAGGCATGTTGCAGCGTGCCCCGACCTTCTTCATCGCCGCTTCGAAGTCTTTGTGGATCTGCGGATCTTCGTCTTCGAACTCGATCTGGCCGCCGCCAAGCTTGACGCTGGTGAACGTGCCACCTTCGCCGTCCTGCGAGCGCATGAACTTGTAGCGCCAGTTGTTCCAGCGAAGCGCCAAGTAGCGCGCCGGCGCCGCGCCGGAATTGAAATGTTGATGGAACCACTGATCCGGCGGCACCACCACGCTGCCCGGCCCCCAATCGACGCGCTGCGGCGTTTCACCCGCGGGCCAGAGAACTGAATAGCCTTGGCCGGAAAGAATGATGACATGCGCGCCGGGGCCGTGCTTATGCCCTTTCTTGTAAGTGCCGACCGGGAACTCGGAGATATGCGCGCCCATGGTGTTCTTGGCCAGGTTGAATTTCATGTTCGTGCTGCCCTTGCCGCGCTCGCTGTAATCGGTGAGCTTGAGCGTGTGCGTGTCGGACACGAAGTTCGTGGTTAAGAAAAACCGCCCGGTCAACTCGCCTTGTCCGCTGAAGTAGCCTTCGGTGCGCGGATCGAAGCGGTCCAGAAAGCTGTAGTCGCTGTTGAAGATGTAATCGGGGTTGTGAAACAGGTTCATCATAAAGCAGCAATTGGTCACGGCGAAGTAACGCGCCGCTTCAGTCCCGCTGGCGTTGAAGTGCTGGTAGTCGGCGTTGAGCGGCATCGCGAACATGCTTCCCGGTCCCCACTCGAAGGTATGTTTCTTGCCATCGCGCTGCCACACGCTGGTGGCGCCGTAACCTTTAGTCACGTAAACCATCTCTTCGTACATATGCCGCTGCGGCTTGGTTTTACCGCCGGCCGGGATTTCACATACGTACGCATCATTGGTGCCGCCGGTGCCGTCGAGCACAACCATTGAACAGGACACGCCCTTCAAATCCCAGTGTTCGAGCTCGATCGTGTTGATGTCCTTGACAAAAAAACCGCGCACAACCGGAATTTTCTGCTCCGCTTGCCAAATTTTATACGTGTCGATGCGCTCTGGTTTCAGACCCGGATCGCTGGGCGCCGCCATTTCCGCCATTAGATACTCCTCCTAGATTAACTACCGTGATTGAATACGTGAAAACATCGAAGGCAATTTCGCTCCCAAATGTATTGTCCTCCCCCGTGACAGGGAAGAACTCGCGTTGTTAGGCGTCAACTAGATAGCCAATCGTGCGTCTCCCAAAGCGAACAATCGGCTAAGCCACTTTCTGCTGCTTGCCGAATAACCCCACCCGCTCGTTGATCACGTCGAACTCAATCAATCGATTCTTGCTGGGATCGCGCACCACACCCAGCGGCTCGCCACCCTTTTTCACGATCTCGATTTGCTCACGCAAGACTTTTCGTAAAAGAATAATTCCCTCGTCGCCGACGC
>WNFR01005569.1_pt1 | contig 12869 bp, 9 predicted proteins | sample 5400221 | NCBI WGS metagenome assembly WNFR01 (sample SAMN13153357, study PRJNA577476) | soil metagenome | isolation source: 40 cm soil under Madrone tree | place: USA:California | collected 2016-06-14
TTGGATGGCGAACAAATCATTCAAATCGCGGTCGTATTCCTCGGCCCAAACGTGGGTGTCGGTGCGCGTGTCGATCAACTGCGCATTCAAGTGAATCCGATCACCGCTCCTGCGTGCGCTTCCTTCCAGCACGTGAGACACGCGAAGCGCATCGCCGATCTGACGCACATTTCGTTTGCCGCGATAATCCATGACGCTGGTACGGCTGATGACTTTGAGATCCGCGATCTTCGCCAGCTTGGTCAAAATGTCGTCCTGGACACCGTCGGCGAAGACGGAGTTTTCTTTCTGGTCGTTCAGGTTTTCAAATGGCAGTACCGCGATCCCAGTTGTTAGCGGTTGCCGGATCAATTCACTTTTCCAAATGATCCAGCCGGCAGCTGCCGCCAGCGCGACCAGGGACGCTGTAAGTAGCGCGCTGGTTGGGTTGCGTTGCACCCATTTCTTCCCTCGCGCGAAAATTCCAGTGCGGCGCGCCTGAATCGGTTCATGCTTTAACCAGCGTTCTAAATCTTCCGCCAGCGCCAGTGCGGACGGATATCGGCTTTGCGGATCTTTCTCAAGACACTTCAAACAGATTATTGCCAGATCGCGGTCGATCTTTGGATTTAACTGTCGCGGCTGCCTCGGATCAGTCTCAAGGAGTAGCTTGATAGTCTCGTAGGTTGTGCCGCCAGCAAAAGGCGGATGACCGGTAAGCAGTTGGTAAAGGACCGCGCCAAGTCCGTACACATCTGTTGCACTTGTTAGCTGGGTGTTATTAGCGGCAGCCTGTTCTGGTGCCATGTAGCTCGGCGTGCCCAACACCTCCAGCGTGCGCGTCACCGTACTCTCCGTTTCGACCAAGCGCGCAAGACCAAAGTCGGTAAGATGGGGTTCGCCTTTTTGATCGAGCAGGATGTTCCCTGGCTTGATGTCGCGATGCAGAATCCCATGTTCGTGCGCGTAATGCACCGTGCGTGCGACCTTCGCGATTAATTCCACCGCGCGACGAATCGGCATCGGCTCGCGCCTTACCACTTCGTCGAGTTGTCCGCCTTCGATGAACTGCATGCTGAAGTAGCAGGAGCCATCACGCTCGCCTACCTCGTGGATCGGAACGATGCCGGGATGCTCCAAACTCGCCGCGGCTTCGGCTTCGCGGCGAAAGCGCTTCACGTGCGCTTTGCTCGCCCACTGACCCAGGCTAATGACTTTTAACGCAACCGTGCGATTGAGAGTCTTTTGCCGGGCACGAAACACAACGCCCTGACCGCCGCGACCGACCTCTTCCAGCAATTCGTAATCGCCTAACTCTCCCAGCAGCTCGGCAGCACGCGTTCCTTTTTTCCCATCGGGCGCAGCTGTTGCATCGCCGCGTGAAGGTTTATCGATGCCGCCGAGATCAGCGACCTCGGCTACAGATGCCTCTGGAGGCATCGCCAGCGCTGTCTTCAAGACGCATCTGGGGCAAAGCCCCTCAGGGGCGTCGGCAAAAATTCTGGCGCCGCACTTCCGGCAAATTCTGATTACCCTAAGCATTGTCGGAGTCTCCCGCGTACTCTCCCTTGGTACTCCGTAAAATTCTCCCATACGTTACGCCCGCCTGTACCTAATGTTTCTCACGTCAGTGACCGCCACCGAAGAACTTTCATAAGACACAAATTTCACGAATTCACACCAATTGATCCAAAACGGCTGACTTAAGTCTTGTGAGATTTGTGATAATTCGTGCAATTCGTGTCTTTACGCCTCGAGTACGGCAATGAGATGGCGCAGCTCATCTTCGATATCGCCGGGCGTCGCCACGGTATGGGCGATCTCCTCTCGCAATAACGATTGATAGCGCTGCCGAAATCGGTAAAACGCCTGGCGAAGCGCATTTTCGGTCATCCCTAAGTGCGCAGCAATCTCCGCCTGTGACGGCGAGCCCGGTTCATCCGGCAGCAATTGCTTCAACGAATCAAACAACGCGGCATTACCTGCCGTCGCGTATTCACCTTTTAGCCGATTGAGCACTTGTTCTAACACCGTCAAGGCCCACCGGCGTTCGTAGATCATTTCAGCAGTCACCGGATCTGCTGGTTCCATATCGATCCGCTCGTCAGCACGCAGGTCTTCCAACGGAATGAGCCGCTGTCCCTCCCCCCGCTTGATCGCCATCGCGCGACGCTGCTCGTCGGCCAGAAAATATTTCAGCGCTCCAAGCAGAAAAGAACGAAGTCGTCCTTTTTCCTTGCGGACGGCACCGAATTTTCTGCGCTCCAAGAGCTGCGCAAGAAACCCTTGGGTAATATCCTCTGCCTCCTCTGGCCCGACACCTTGCCGCCGCAGGAAGGCATAAATGGGCCGCCAGTACGTGCGGCAAAGTTTCTCGAGCGCTTCTCGTGCGGCTGGCGATTCACCTTGCGCCTCCAGCACTACGCTCCAATGCGTAGTAGTAAACGCCGCCGGGCCGTGATGAGCATTTCCGCCAATCGCGGTTAGTGAAGTAACGTCATCCTGGGCGGGCATGCCGCCATCCAACTAAAAACTCGCGCCGAAAGCAAGTCATGACGATTCAAGATCAATAATTTCCGACGCGCTGAGGCGTTGATCTAAAACTGTGCGAGCTGCGCAGCGCTAATGGGTACAAATTCGCTTTCGTGCAAAACGACACGTCTTGTTCCGCGAATTAGCTGCCACCATTGTCGTGCAGAGCCGAGCACGATCGCGAGCACAAGCATCAGGAAGAAAACGGCGACAAACGCATCGAATCGCCAGACGCCTGCCTGCCGCGCTAGCTCAGCCGCCTTGGGTGGATCGGCCACTCCCGACGCCTCACGCAAAAGCGACCGTGCACCACTCAAAAAACCAAGCCTCGGATCGGCCGAGAAAACCTTGAGGTAACCCGCCGAAAACGTGACAGCGCACATGAAGCAAAGCGGCAACAGCGTCACGAAGAGATACCTGGTCTTATGCATTTTGATCAGCAGCGTCGTGCCGAGGCAGAGTGCGACCACCGACAACAATTGATTGGCGAGTCCAAACAGCGGCCAAAGCGAGTTGATGCCGCCAAGAGGATCGATGACGCCCTCATACAGGAACCAGCCCCATGCCGCCACGAGCAACACGCTGGAGAAAAAATTCGCACTCCAGGAACGCGTGTTGCCAAGTGGGCGCCACAGGTTTCCCAATACGTCCTGAAGTAAAAACCGTCCCACCCGCGTCCCCGCATCAATCGTTGTAAGAATGAATAGCGCTTCGAACATGATCGCGAAGTGATACCACAGCGCCAGCGCTGTCGGTTTGGCGGAAACTCGCGAAAACATGTGCGCCATGCCGACTGCAAAAGTCGGCGCTCCCCCTGCACGATTAAACATCGTGGATTCACCAAGATTCGTGGCGAGCTTCTGCATTTCTGACTCAGTCACGGGAAAACCGGCGGCGGACACTTTTGCAACAACTTCGGTAGGCGCGCCTTTTGTGTTGATGGCGAAATACTCTCCTGGTTGTAGCACGCACGCGGCGATCATTGCCATCAAAGCGACCATCATTTCAGTCACCATCGCCCCGTAGCCGATGCTCCGGATTCGTGATTCGCGTCTTATCATTTTTGGCGTGGTGCCGGAGGCGATGAGCGAATGGAACCCTGAGACTGCGCCACAGGCGATGGTAATGCAGACAAACGGGAATACAGGCCCCGCAAACACAAGGCCGCTGCCGTCAATGAATTTTGTGATCGCCGGCATTTGCAAGGTCGGGTTGATTAGCACCACAGCAGCCGCGAGCATCGCGACGGTGCCGAGTTTCAAAAATGTGCTCAGATAATCCCGCGGCGTGAGTAACATCCAGACAGGCAGGACCGATGCAGCTAGCCCATAGATCATGATTGCCCATGCCAGCCATTTCTGGTCGTGGCGGAACCATCCTTCAATCGCTGGAAACTGCCCGAGAAATTGTCCGCCCCAGACGCCGAACGCCAGACCGAACAATCCAAAAATCGTAACTGCGATAACGCTTACTTTTCCCGTGCGCAGCGCAATGCCCATAATCAGCGCCAGAGGAATGGTCACAGCGATCGTGAAAACGCCCCACGGACTTTGCGCAAGCGCTTGAACCACTACCAGCGCGAGGACCGCCAGTAGGATAATCATGATTGCCAGGACGCTGACCAGAGCGAGCAGGCCAACACTCGGGCCAATTTCGTCCTTCACCATTTGACCGAGCGTTTTTCCGCCACGCCGGATTGAGGCGAACAACACAATCATGTCGTGCACGCCACCGCCGAGCGTCGCTCCGATCAAAATCCAAAGAGTGCCGGGAAGAAAACCGAACTGTGCCGCCAGCACTGGTCCAACCAACGGCCCCGGACCGGCAATCGCCGCAAAGTGATGTCCGAAAACCATCCATCGGTTCGTTGGCACATAATCTTTGTTGTCGTTTTGCAGAACTGCCGGGGTGGCGCGCGCCTCATTGAGCACGATCACCTTTGTCGCCAGCCATTTGCTGTAAAAACGGTAGCTGATGGATAAAGCGCAAAACCCGGCGATGACGATCCAGAGGGCGCTGATGTGTTCGCCGCGCGATAACGCGAGAACGGCAATGGCCCACGTTCCCAACGCAGCCACGCCAAACCAGAGCAGTTTCTTCCAGATGCTCATCTGTGTTTAGAGTTTAATTGAAATTGTTGTGCTTCGCTACAAGGTGTGCAGGTGCGATTCCGCCACAAAATACGAAAACTGGTGGATGGCCGGAGCCTGGCCAGCGCAAGAAAACATACGCTCAGATTGCTCCGAACGAATCGATTTTCGCTGGACACAAAACGAGTCATCGAAACAATCGATCCAGCTGGTTTCGAGAAAATTCGTCAGCGATACGCAGTCGCAAATCCCGGCGCGGACTGGCCAAAATATCTCGATTTGGACCGTTGGATCGAAATCAACATCCGCCGGATTCGGGAGATTGAACTCGATTTGTCGCGGCCGAAGCGGATTCTCGATCTCGGCTGCGGCGCAGGATATTTCCTCTACATTGCACAACTGCTCGGTCATTCCGGACTTGGTCTTGATATGGACCGCGTGCCCATGTTCCGCGAAATTACGCGACTCCTGGGTGTCCATCGCGTAGTCCAGCGAATTGACGCTTTCCGTCCTCTGCCGGACCTCGGGCGAAAATTCGATCTCATCACCGCCTTCATGGTTTGCTTCAACAATCACAAAATGCCTGGCCTTTGGAAGGTGCCAGAGTGGGAATTCTTTCTCGACGACCTGGCCAAGCATTTAACGGCGCGCGGGCGGGTCTGGCTCGAATTGAACCAGGAATATGATGAAACCTTCTACACGCCCGAGCTAAAGGAATTCTTTCAAAAGCGCGGCGCGCGAATCAACGAGCACAAAATAATTTTTACTTCAGGCCTTCGCGTGCCTGCTTCAACTTCGCGAGTTGCGCGGTGAACTCTTTGAGGCGCCGCCGATGCTCCTCGACAACGGCCGCCGGAGCTTCTTCGGCGTTCAACAGTCGTGTGAGGGTCAGAACGTACTCGGAAATCGATTTCTCATCCGTGCGTAAAATAAAATGTATCTTCCTATTTGAACGTAGTTTGCATTCAGGATCGAGACTACGAAGCGCCTTCGCTCGAATTGAACCGGGAATTGACGATCCTCTACACACCAGAGTTAAAACAATTCGTTCAAAAGCGCGGCGCCAAGATCAACGAACACACAATCATGTTTAGTTCAGGGCTTTGCGCGCCTGCCTTAACTTCGCCAATTGCGCGGTGAGATCTGTTAGGCGTCGTCGGTGCTCCTCCACAACGGCCAAGGGAGCGCGATCGACAAAGGATTTGTTTTTCAATTTCTCCTCAACAGTTCGCACCTGATTCTCGATTTTCGCAATTTCGTTGTCGAGCCGACGGCGTTCTGCGTCCGGATCACGAGAGACAACTCTAATCCCAATGTCTCCCATCTTGCTTATCCCCACTATTGTTCCCACGGGCCATTCGAGTTGAACGGTTTCAACCGTATCAGCACCAAGGAGTCGAGAAAGTGTTGGAATTTCTTGTTCAACGCCGGGAATCGCTGGTTTTATTGGGAAATTCAATTTCGTGTTGGATGGAATGCCGGCTTCGGCGCGTAGATTTCGCCCCACCTGAACACCATCGTAGAGCGCGGCGACTTTCCGCCTTATATTTGTGAGATCAACGTTGTCTAGCGGCAGCTTTTCTGGCGGCGGAGCGAATTGAATCGAATCTTTTCCGAAGCCCAGCAATGACCAAAGCTCTTCGGTAATGTGCGGCATAAATGGATGCAGCAATCGCAATATCGCGGAAAGCACAAGATCCATCACCGCCAGCGCAGATTTCTTGTTCGCTTCAACTTCACCAAAGATTTCCGTCTTTGCCGCTTCAACAAACCAGTCGCAATAGTCGCTCCAGATAAAGTCGTAGAGGCGTTGCGCGACCGTATTGAAGTGATATTCGCGATATGCGGCCTCGATTGCGTCGATCGTTTCGTTCAAACGCGCGAGCACTTCCACCGCGTAGATGGACAGTGTTTGCTTGTCGATTTTTGGTGCCGCGTCGCTCGGTCCGTGCATTTGCCGAAAGCGCGCAACATTCCAAAGCTTCGTCGCGAAGTTACGGCCTTCTTCGATTTGTTTCTCGTCGAAGCGAATGTCCTGTCCGCTCGGCGCGATGCGCATCAGACCAAATCGCAACCCGTCGGCGCCATACTTGTCGATTAACTCAAGTGGATCAGGCGAATTACCGAGTGACTTCGACATCTTGCGCCCCAGCTTGTCGCGAATGAGCCCCGTAAAGTAAACATGGCGAAACGGAATGTTGTCTTCATCGCGATTGGACTTGCCCGGCTTGAACTCCAGCCCAGCGATGATCATTCGCGCCACCCAGAAGAAAATGATGTCGGGTGCAGTCACGAGCGCGCTCGTTGGATAAAATTTCTTCCGCGTCTCGTCGTCCATCGTTTCATACGCCCAGAGCCACGACGAAAACCACGTGTCGAGTGTATCGGCATCTTGGATCCAATTTTCCGGGTCGTTCGGAGGCGCAACGCCAACATAGATTTGGGATTTGGAATTTGGAGTTCGGGATTTCGCATACCAAGCGGGTATGCGATGTCCCCACCACACCTGCCGGCTGATGCACCAATCGCGAATGTTTTCCAGCCATTGCGCGTAAACTTTTTCCCAATGCGCAGGAAAGAAGCGAATGAGGTGATCCCGCACTACTGCGAATGCCTCTTTCGTTTTTGGGTAACGCAGGAACCATTGTTCGCTGATACGCGGCTCAATTGGCACATCGCTGCGATCGCTGAACCCGATATTGTTTTCGTACGGCTCCCTCTTTGCCAGCGCCCCGCTCGCCTGCAGTAACTCCGCGGCTTTTTCTCGCGCTTCGAATCGGTCCAGCCCATTTAATTCCGGAACTGCCGGACAATTGATGCGACCGTCGGGATCCAGCACGTCGACAACCGGCAGGTTGTGACGCTGGCCGATCTCGAAATCCAATGCATCGTGAGCAGGCGTAACTTTTAAAACGCCAGTGCCGAATTCCGGATCGATTGCTTCGTCGGTGATGATGGGGATTTTCTCACGCACCAGCGGACGCCACGCATGTTTGCCTAAAAGGTCGAAGTATCGCTTGTCGCCTGGATGAAAAGCCATCGCCGTATCCGCCATGATTGTTTCTGGCCGGGTGGTTGCGACTTCGAGAAAACGGCCGGGTTCTTCCACAATCTCGTAGCGAACGAAATACAGTTTTCCTTTCTGCGGCTTGGAAACGACCTCCTCATCTGACAGCGCAGTTTGCGCAGCCGGGTCCCAGTTGATCATCCGGCGCCCGCGATAGATCAGGCCTTTGTTGTAAAGATCGACGAAAACTTTTTGGACAGCAGCGGCGTAAGCAGCATCAAGGGTATAGCGTTGGCGCGACCAATCGCATGAACAACCCAGTCGCTTAAGCTGTTCGATAATGATCCCGCCGTGTTTCTCCTGCCATTCGAGAACGCGCCGCAAAAATTCTTCGCGACCGAGATCGTGGCGCGTTTTGTTTTCGGTCCGCCGCAAATGTTTCTCGACTGCAGTTTGCGTCCCAATTCCGGCGTGATCCATGCCTGGCAGCCAAAGCACTTCAAAGCCCTGCATTCGCGCACGTCGCGCAAGAATATCCTGGATAGTATTGTTGAGCACATGCCCGAGCGTAAGCACCCCGGTCACGTTGGGCGGCGGCATCACGATTGAGAACGGCGGCTTCGGCGATTTCGGACCCGCAACGAAATCGCGATTATCGATCCATCGCTCATACCACTTCGGTTCAACCGAATTCGGATCGTACCTCTTGGGGAGTTCGGCCATCGCGATCAATCATCCAAGACGAGAGCACGTTTGCAAATGGCCGATCTGTCTTGCCTCGGAAATCCCGCCTCTCCCTTGATGAAGGGAGAGGACTGAGGTGAGGGATCGCTCAGATATAGCAACAATCAACCTTCACCCTATCCTCTCCCTTTGGAAGGGAGAGGCGACCACAGTTGCAGCGCGTCACAACCGCGATCAGTTTCCCGCTGCATGAGCGATTCGCGGCCGATTGGCGTTTTCGATTCCGGCATTGGTGGCCTCACCGTAGTGAAGGCACTACGCGACTTACTTCCAAATGAAGACATTTGTTATCTTGGCGACACAGCGCGTGTTCCTTACGGCCCAAAAAGCCCGGAAACCGTGCAACGTTACGCAGTCGAATTAGCGGGAATGCTGATGCGGAAAAATGCGAAGGCGCTGGTTGTTGCGTGTAACACAGTTTCATCAGTCGCGCTGCCGTTGTTAACAAAGAAATTTTCAGTGCCCGTGATCGGGGTGATCGAGCCGGGAGCGCGAGCTGCGTTGCAGGCGACACGCAACCGGCACATCGGCGTGATCGGAACCCGGGCGACGATTCGCAGCGGCGCGTACGAAAAGGCGTTGCGCGCAACGGACAATAATGTGCGCGTGACCAGTCGCGCATGCCCGTTGCTCGTCCCGCTAATCGAAGAAGGGTTACTCGACGACGACGTGACGGATCGAATGATTATGCGTTATGTCGAGCCGCTACTTGCTGATGGGATCGATACGCTGGTGCTTGGTTGCACGCATTATCCCCTGCTCACAGGAGCGATCGCACGAGTGCTCAAGCGCCAAATCATGCTCGTTGATTCCGCACAAAATTGTGCGTGTGCGGTAGAAGAAATGCTGGATCGAAAATCACTTCGCGCGGCGCCGCCAAACCGGGGTGAGCTACACGTCGCCCTCACCGACGCAGTCGATAATTTCCTCAACGTCGCCCGCGACGCGCTGCAGTTGAGTTTCGGCGAGATCGAGCTGCGACCTTTGCCATAGGTGTTGGCAGGCTTTTGGCGACCAGCTCGTATGAATGGTCGATCATTTTTCGCAGCTCAGCGTCGGGAATACCGCTATCGATCTCGACGGTGTTCCAGTGCTTCTTGTTCATGTGATAACCGGGCGTGACTTGCTCGTAACGATCACGAAAGTCGAGCGCCAAATCAGGGTCGCATTTTAAGTTCACGGTGGTCGGCAAGTCGTCCAGGGCTGCCAAAGCGAACATTTTACCGCCGACTTTGAACACCAAAACATCGGACCCGAATGGCGTTCCCTCAGCTGCACCCGGTTTGTTCAGACAATATTCGCGGAACTGCGCGAGATCCATCAGGCGATCCGCGAAAGAAGAATGTTCGCCAACTCTTTGATCGCCACGCGTTCCTATTTAGGTGAAGTCACAGGTGTCGATGGCTTTACGAACAGCGGAATCGAGCCCTCGTGTCGACCATCTATGGCCAGATCGATCGAGTACTCGCCAAATTTCGGCAGCTTCAATTGCTGAATACCAAGAGCCAGCGAAACGCTACTACTGGAATCGTTGTCTTGGAAGCGCACTTCAGCCATACCGTCGATGGGCGGCATTACGGCCGTTCCATCTGAATCGATAAACGCAAGACGGAGTTTTTTTTGCCCTTCTTCCACACGCTCAAAGCGCAATTTGAGTGCCAACGCACAGTGCATATGCACGATCGGTTCCACTGCGCCGCTTAAGCGATCGAATGATCCTAGGATGTTCAATTTGCCCGCAGCATCGAGCGTCGCTGCATCGCATAATGTAAAGATCTGAACGTTCATTGGTTCGACTATGCAATTCGCACCGAAAGCAACTCTAGCAAGTCGGAAATGTTAACACGTTCCTGTTTCATCGAATCCCGGTCGCGCAATGTGACGGTGTCTCGCAACGCCGCATCTTTCTCCCCAAGCGTCTCGAAATCGACGGTGACGCCGAACGGCGTCCCAATTTCGTCCTGGCGACGGTAACGCCGTCCGATCGCGCCGCTCTCATCGTAGAAAACGAACATGTGTGGCCGCAACAAATCGACAATCGCCTTTGCTTTGGCGACCAGCGGCTCCTTGTTTTTCAAGAGCGGGAACACCGCGCATTTGATAGGCGCCACGCGGGGATGAAAACGCAACACCACGCGCGTTTCCATTTTTCCTTTGTCATCCGGCGCTTCGTCTTCCGAATAGGCTTCGCAGATCAGTGCCAGCACGGTGCGATCCACGCCCGCGCTCGGCTCGACAACGTGAGGAACAAAGCGCTGTTTCGTTTCCTCATCGAAATATTCGAGCGATTTCCCGCTTGCCTTCTGATGCTGCGACAAATCGTAATCGGTACGATAGGCAACACCCTCCAGCTCTTGGCGGCCAAACGGGAAATCGTATTCGATGTCGTAGGTACCTTTTGAGTAAAAGGCGCGCTCTTCGTCTGGAACAGTGAGCACATGCAGCTTGTGCCGCGGGATGCCGATGTTCTCGTAAAACTTCAAACGCTCTTCCTTCCAGTAATCGAGCCACTGCATCCCCTCCTCCGCGCGGCAAAAATATTCCAGTTCCATCTGTTCGAACTCGCGAGACCGAAAGGTGAAATTGCGAGGATTGATCTCATTGCGAAACGCCTTGCCGATTTGCGCGATTCCAAAAGGTAATTTCTTGCGCGAAACGTCGAGGATGTTCTTGAATTGAACAAAAATCGATTGCGCAGTCTCAGGACGGAGGTACGCGATCGCAGTCTCATCACCTGCAGACACGACTGGGCCGCTCGCGGGCATAATTGTGGTACCAGCCGTCATTGTCGAGGGTTGCGTCGGCTGGAATGGCCCCGCCGGGCCAGTAGCCCCTTGCAGGGATACGGGGAATATCGCAGTCCCAGACCAGCGCGGGTCAACGGGACCGACGCGGGTCTTAAACATCAGGTTAAAGGCCCTTGGCTCAGTAAGATCTTTGCCGCCACAGACGGGACATTGCTTCTCGCCTTTCTTATTGATGATCTGATCGGCCCGCAATCGCGCCTTGCAAGCTCGACAATCGATCATCGGATCGGAAAATCCCTCAACGTGTCCCGATGCCTTGAGCACAGCGGGAGCAGTCAGAATCGAACCATCCATCCCGACCACGTTGTCGCGCTCGTGCACCGTCACATGCCACCAATAATTTTTCAGATTCCGCTTTAACTCGACGCCGAGCGGCCCGTAATCCCAGAGGCCGTTCAGGCCCCCGTAAATTTCGCTCGATTGGAAGATAAAACCGCGCCGCTTACACAAGCTGACGATCTTTTCCATACGCGGGGCGTCGTACTCTTCGCTCATCGGAAAATATCCGCAGATTTCGCAGATTTACGCAGATTTATCCACAGAAACAGTTTCAGGCGTTCGGTTCAATCTGTGGAATCTGTGTAAATCTGTGGATCAACTTAGCTTTGTGTTTCGACCTTGACCTCGGTCTTCACCGAATTCGCGATGAAACATTGTTCGTGCGCGGCATGATTCATCTGCTCGATCTCTTGCGCGGTCGGCTGTTTCTCGCCGGAGAATTTCAACCGTGGCCTTAATGTTACGCGCGTAATCGCCAATTTACCTTCCGCATTTTTTTCCATGTAGCCGACGGCTTCATCAACGTATTCGTCCAGCACAAATTTCTTCTTCGCGGCGATGGCCAGAAACGTAAGCATTTGACAGCTTGAGAGCGACGCAACAAACGCCTCCTCGGGATCGACAAGGCTTGGATTACCCAGATAGGCGGGAGCGGCCGATGCCTGCATGTCGTGTCCGCCATCAAATTTCCAGGTATGATCACGCGAATATTTCTGGTACTCGAACGGCTTATCGCCGCGTTTCCAAGTGAGACTGACTTTATGTTCAGACATGGTTCTAGATAGAATGGCATTCGTTGCAGGGCAACCCCGAAGCCTTTCAAAGCTGGCCTCCAGTTCCGGTCCTACGCTTGCGCTGACTCACGCGTTCTTTATTTTGTCCGCTTCTGAAAAGTCGCGCGATTAGCTCAGTGGTAGAGCGCTTGCTTCACACGCAAGAAGTCGCAGGTTCGAACCCTGCATCGCGCACGATGTTTTTATTTGCCCGCGAGGCAAATAACCTGCAGAAGTAACACCCTTATGGCCCAGGTCGAGGAAGTTCTCGAAATTGTCAGAAAGCGCAATCCGAATGAGCCTGAGTTTCTCCAGGCGGTAACGGAAGTGCTGGAATCGATCCGGCCAGTCGTCAACCGTCATAAGAAATATCGAGACGGCAAGATTCTAGAGCGCCTCGTCGAACCGGAACGGATGATTCAGTTCCGGGTTCCCTGGATTGACGATGAAGGCCAGATACAGGTGAACCGGGGCTTTCGCGTGCAAATGAATAGCGCGCTCGGCCCGTATAAGGGCGGGCTGCGTTTTCATCCGACGGTCTGTGCCAGCATAATCAAGTTCCTCGCTTTCGAACAAGTTTTTAAAAATTCGCTAACGGGCCTCCCGATGGGCGGCGGCAAGGGCGGCGCGGATTTCGATCCAAAGGGGAAATCCGACA
>WNFR01005570.1_pt1 | contig 12869 bp, 10 predicted proteins | sample 5400221 | NCBI WGS metagenome assembly WNFR01 (sample SAMN13153357, study PRJNA577476) | soil metagenome | isolation source: 40 cm soil under Madrone tree | place: USA:California | collected 2016-06-14
CGGCCGCAAGCGGGACATTGATGAAAAAAGCCCACCGCCACGAGGCGTGCTCAATGAGCCATCCACCCACAACCGGACCAAGGGCGGTGGTAATCGCCGTAAACCCGGACCAGGTTCCAATCGCTTTGCCGCGAGACTTTTCATCGAACGACGCGCTGATGATTGCGAGACTTTCAGGAACCAGAAGCGCTGCTCCGACCCCTTGAATCGAACGCGCAATCACCAGTTGCCGAATATTGGCGGAGAAGCCACAAGCCACAGAAGCTGCAGCAAAGAGTGTTACGCCGGCGAGAAATACCAACCTGCGTCCATAGCGGTCGCCCAGGACGCCGCCGACCAAAATGAGCGCCGAAAGAAATAGTGCGTAAGACTCGACCACCCACTGCACGTCCACAATGCTTGCGTGAAAATTAGTCTGCAGCGCGGGGATTGCGACATTAACGACTGTGCTGTCGATGAAAGCCATGCTGGAAGCCAGAATGGTGGCGACCAATATCCATGGTTGCGCTTCTTTCCTGCACGGATCGTCTGTACTTCCTGAGCGGATTGCAGTCTCATCGCAAGGCGTTTTCATCCGAGCTATGGATGCTTCCCGAGATTACGGCGGTTCCTTTTCTGCTGCTTTCGCCAGCCACTGAATTCAGCTGTGCCCCGCTATGCACCTGGTTTCGTTGACACTCCTGCTCGCCCAACGCTAAAATCATTGGTTCCAGAGAGTCCTTTCGGACAGTCCACACCCAGCAGAAAATATGGATGAGACGCTCAGACAAATAGGCGGATTACTGCTCGGCTCAATCCCTACGGTGATTTTCTTCCTCCTTCTGTATGGGCTTTATACCGTGCTGGTGCATAAGCCGTTGGCGCGAGTTTTGGCGGAGCGTCACGCGCGAACTCAAGGCGCAATCGAGAAGGCCCGGGCCGATATTAAGTCCGCTGAGGAACGTACCGCCGAATACGAGCGGCAGCTCAGAGAGGCTCGACTAGCACTGTTCAAAGCTCAAGAATCGAGGCGGGCGCAAGCTGCGCAGGCCCGCGCAGCCGCAATTGCCGAGGCCCGAAGCAAAGCGCAGGCGCAAATCGAGCAGGCCCGGACCGCCATTGAAAAAGAAAAGCTGGTGGCGAAGCAATCACTCGAAAGCGAAGCTGGACGGCTGGCTGCAGAGATCATTCGCACCGTGCTGGAGCCCGCATTGGCGCAGGCGGGTAGCCGATGAAATTCTCATCGCTGAGATTTGGAGTGCTCGTGCTGTTGAGCGTTACTATCTTCTCTTGCGGACTCACCCACGCTCAAACGATGGAGCCCGAGAGAACCGCGAATCCGGCTGTGCAGAGGACTTCCGCGAATGCCGCTCCCGAACCAAAGGGATCCGAAGGAAAAGGAGAGGATGAGACCGAGCAGTTCAAGCACTCTGCGTCTGTCCAACTGCTCTCGAAGATTACAGGATTGAAACTTGATGCGGCGTACTGGCTGGCGGTGATTCTGAACTTCGCCATTGTTGCCGGGCTGATCGGGTGGTTTTCCAAGAAAAATCTGCCAGGGATGTTCCGCAATCGGACAGCGTCAATTCAGAAATCGTTGGAGGAGGCCCGCAGAGCGAGCGCGGAAGCGAATCGGCGATTGTCGGAGATCGAATCTCGACTAAGCCGGCTGGATGACGAAATCAACCAGATGCGCGCCAGGTCAGAGAAGGAAGCTGCAGTCGAGGAAGAGAGGATCAAAGCCGCCGCCGCTGAGGACGCACGCAGGATCATTGAGTCTGCTGGGCAGGAAATTGAGGCAGCTACGAAAGCTGCGCGGCGCGAGTTGACAGCCTACGCCGCGGATCTGGCGGTCACGCTGGCCAGCCAACAAATTCGCGTAGACGCCCCAACCGACCAGGCTTTGGTGCGCAATTTTGGCCAGCAGCTTTCGAACGATGGCGACTCCATGGAAGAAGAACTGATTTAGCGAAATACTGATTTAACGAAATACTGGTTCAGCAAAATACTGACTTAACGAAATCAAGATGGCGACCGTCATAAATACTTACGCTCGAGCTTTCGCTGATGTGGTGATGAGCAATCACCTCGATCCCGCGCGGACCTTGGCAGAATCGCAGCAAATAGCCACCCTGTTTCGCGAGAACAAGTCGCTCAGGGAAGTATGGGTGACGCCGTCCATTTCGCCTGACCAGAAGCGTGCGGTGCTTGATGCCATCGTGCAGCGTGCCGGAGTGTCGCGTCCGGTGAGGAACTTTGTTGCCGTAGTGATTGATAAGCGCCGGACGAAGTTCCTGGCCGAGATCGTGGAACAGTTCGCGCAAGAGTTGAACCAGCGCCTCGGATTCGCGGAGGCGGAAGTTACCACCGCGCGTGAGTTAGCTGCGGACGAACGTGGCGAACTTGAGCGCGACCTGGCGAGAGTGATAGGAAAAAAAATTCGTGCGCGATATGCCGAGGACCAGTCGATCCTCGGCGGAGCCATTGCCCGAGTGGGCAGCACGGTGTACGACGGCTCAGTGAAGGGACAGTTGGAAAGAATCAGACAGCAGTTGATTGGCGGCGGAGCGTAGAGCTTTTAACCGCAAAGTTCGCAAAGAAGAGCCCCAAAGCTCGCGAACGAAAGCTAGGAGCTAGAGGCTAACAGCTAAGAGCTGAATTTATGCAAATCAAAGCAGACGAAATTACACAACTAATCCGGCAGCAGATTGAGAATTACGAATCGAAGGTTGCCGTTGACGAAGTCGGCACAGTCATCACACTGGGCGACGGCATTGCGCGTGTCCATGGCTTGGAAAAAGTCATGGCCGGCGAGCTGCTCGAGTTCCCGCACGGTGTTGCCGGGATTGCCATGAACCTGGAAGAAGACCAGGTGGGCGTCGTACTGCTTGGCGAATTCACCGAGATCAAGGAAGGCGATGAGGTCAAGCGCACAGGCCGAATCATGAGCGTGCCCGTTGGCGACGCCATGATTGGCCGCGTAGTTAATGCGCTGGGTGAGCCCATCGACGACAAGGGTCCGATCTCGACTTCCGAATTCATTCCGCTTGAGCGCCTCGCTCCTGGCGTGATTGAGCGCCAACCGGTGCGCGAGCCCATGGCGACCGGACTCAAGGCCATCGATAGCATGATTCCGATCGGCCGCGGCCAGCGCGAGCTGATCATCGGTGATCGCCAGACGGGCAAGACCGCAATCGCAATTGACACCATCATCAACAACAAGGGAAACGACCTGATTTGTATTTATTGCGCGATTGGGCAAAAGCGGTCGTCGATTGCGCAAGTAGTGAAAACTCTGTCTGACTTTGGCGCAATGGATTACACCATCGTTCTCGCGGCCTCGGCCTCTGAACCCGCGCCGATGCAGTACATTTCCCCCTATGCTGCATGCGCCATGGGCGAGTTCTTCCGCGACAACAAGCGTCACGCGCTTGTAATTTATGACGACCTTTCGAAGCACGCCGCGTCATACCGCGAGATTTCGCTGCTGTTGCGGCGTCCGCCAGGACGTGAAGCCTATCCCGGAGATGTTTTCTATCTACATTCGCGACTGCTGGAACGCGCGGCCAAGTTGAGTAACGAAAAAGGTGCAGGATCGCTCACCGCCTTGCCAGTGATCGAAACTCAAGCGGGGGACGTTTCGGCGTATATTCCGACCAACGTGATTTCCATTACGGATGGCCAGATTTATCTCGAAACCGATCTGTTCAATCAGGGCGTCCGTCCCGCGGTGAATGTGGGATTGTCAGTCAGTCGCGTGGGCGGCAGCGCGCAAATCAAAGCAATGCGCCAGGTTGCTGGTAGTCTGAAACTGGAGCTAGCGCAATATCGCGAGCTTGCGGCATTCGCCCAGTTTGGCAGTGATCTCGATAAAGCCACGCAGGCCCAGCTCAATCGCGGCCAGCGGCTGGTCGAGGTTCTGAAACAGAAGCAGTTTTCGCCTCTGCCATTTTCGAAACAAATTCTGATCATTTTCGCGGGAACCTGCGGCGTTTTTGACGACATGGCGGTCGAGCAAGTGCGAGATTTCGAAGCCGAACTGTACCGGTATGTGGACAGCACGAATCCTGGCCTACTCAACAAGATCATGGAGAAGAAAGTTCTGGACGATGCTCTCAAGGCCGAGATAACGACTGTGATCAAACAGGCAAAAGAAGCTTTCGTTGCGGAGCGGCAAGCGGTAGCTGCGAGATAGCTACTAGCTTCTGGCTGCTAGCTTCTAGCGAGCGTGACGCGCATGTCGTAATTGTTCGAATAGATGAAAGTGGTCCGACGTTTTCCGTTCTGCCCGAAGTAAGGGATTGCTAAAAGCTAGGAGCTAATAGCTAGAAGCTGTTTATGGCCAACATTCTTGACATCCGGCGGCGCATTCGCAGCGTGATCAACACGCGCCAGATTACGCGCGCCATGAAGATGGTCTCTGCGGCCAGGCTTCGCCGCGCGCAGGAACGTGCGTTGGCGGCGCGTCCGTATGCGCAGATGCTGACGAATGTTTTAAAGTCGCTGGTCTCGCGCGCGGATATTTACGATGCCGGGACTGGCGAGGTGCTGCATCCGTTGCTTGTGCGGCGGCCTGAGAAGAATGTACTCCTGATCGTTGTCACCGGCGACAAAGGTCTTGCTGGCGCTTTCAACGCCAATATTCTGAAAGCGGCGACGAGGTTTCTTGAGTCCAAGTCCGGAAAGAATATTGAAATCGAAGCGATTGGCCGCAAGGGCCGCGATTTTCTGCGCAGAAGATTCAGAACGGCTGAACCTCGAACAGCTGATTCGACACAGCAAGCGGACACCACGCTTGTGGGCGAGCAAGTGGGAGTTTTGAACAAGATTGAATATTCGCTGGCTTCAGAAATTGCCCAGCGCGTGATCAAGCGATACACGCACGTTGAGATTGATTCTGTTTACCTCGTATATAACGAATTCAAATCTGTAATCGCACAGCGGTTGGTGGTCGAGCAGTTGTTGCCAATCGAGCAAATTGGCGCTCCAGAAATTGCTCAGGCAAAGGAAATGCAACTGGAAGAGAAACAGCGTGCTCTGGAGGCAGCCAAGGGTGCCGGAGTGTCGCTTCGTCCTGCCGATACTCGCGAAGCAGACGCGCGGGCATCTGAATTTGCGACAGCTCAGGTGGATTACATTTATGAACAGCCCCCACAGGAATTGTTTCGGGCCTTGTTGCCGAAGTATGTTGCTGTCCAGATTTTCCACGCGCTGCTTGAATCAGTGGCCGCAGAGCACGCGGCGCGCATGACAGCGATGGAGTCCGCCACAAGCAACGCAAGCGAAATGATCGATTCCCTGACACTGGCCATGAACCGGGTCCGGCAAGCGAAGATCACAAAAGAGATTATTGAGATTGTGAGTGGAGCGGCAGCAGCGCAGTGAAGAAGCTATTAGCTGCTAGCTACTAGCAACGGAGCCAAAATTTACTGCTGTGAAATTATCGCTGACCTGATCTGAGAGGGCACGCTAGAAGCTAGCGGCTAGGAGCTAGAAGCTTTTTATGCCGGAAAACATTGGACACGTAATTCAAATCGCAGGTCCCGCCGTGGACGTGCAATTCACTGAGGCGGCCATGCCGCCCATTTACCAGGCCCTTCGCGTGGTCAGCGACGGCTTCAAGGTGCCACGGCCAATTAACGTCGTCCTCGAAGTCCAGCAACATTTGGGCGAAGGCCGCGTGCGTGCGATTGCCATGGAAGCAACCGAGGGCATGGTTCGCGGGATGAAAGCCATCGACCAAGGGGGGCCTATCTCGGTCCCCGTTGGCCGCGGCACGCTCGGCCGCGTGATGAACGTGATCGGCGAGCCCGTTGACAATCTCGGTCCAATCGCCGCCAAAGAGCGGCACCCAATCCATCGCCCCGCGCCGTCGTTTGAAGAGCAGGCCACGACCGCGGAGATGTTTGAGACTGGCGTGAAAGTCATCGACCTCATCCAGCCATTTCTGAAAGGCGGCAAGATCGGGCTGTTTGGCGGCGCCGGCGTGGGCAAAACCGTCATCATCATGGAGCTTATTAACAACGTTGCCAAGCAGCACGGCGGATTCTCCGTATTTGCCGGAGTCGGCGAGCGCACCCGCGAAGGCAATGATCTGTGGCTCGAAATGAGCGAGTCGGGCGTGATTAAGCCCGGCGATCCTGAGAAGTCAAAGGCAGCGTTGATTTACGGACAGATGACCGAGCCCCCAGGAGCGCGTCTTCGGGTTGCGCTTACCGGACTGACGGTCGCAGAGTATTTTCGCGACGTTGAAGGCGCAGACACGCTGCTCTTCATCGACAACATTTTTCGTTTCACGCAGGCAGGATCGGAAGTTTCAGCGCTGCTCGGCCGTATGCCCAGCGCAGTTGGATATCAGCCAAACCTTGCCACGGAAATGGGTGAGTTGCAGGAGAGGATTACGTCCACGAAAAAAGGCTCGGTCACGTCGGTACAGGCGATTTACGTGCCCGCTGACGACTTGACCGATCCCGCGCCAGCCACTACGTTTGCTCACCTCGATGCCACTACGGTGCTTTCGCGTGCATTGACGGAAATTGGAATTTATCCTGCGGTCGATCCGCTTTCATCGACTTCGCGAATTCTTGATCCGCGAATTGTCGGACAGGAGCACTATGATGTCGCGCAGTCGGTCAAGAAGACGCTGCAAACTTATAAAGACTTGCAGGACATCATCGCCATTTTGGGCATTGATGAGTTGAGCGAAGACCAAAAACTTACGGTTGCGCGGGCACGGAAAATTCAGCGATTCTTGTCTCAACCGTTCCATGTGGCCGAGCAGTTCACTGGAGCGCCCGGCCGTTATGTAAAAGTTGCCGACACTGTGAAGAGCTTCAAGGAAATTGTCGAAGGCAAGCACGACGAAATTCCCGAGCAGGCGTTTTACATGAAGGGCACCATCGACGAAGTATTACAAGCCGCGGAGAAGCTAAAGGCGTTAGCGTAAAAAAGCCTGAAGCTCAGAATGCCTGATACTTTCCAACTCGAAATCGTAACGCCCGAGAAAATGGTGGTTCGGGACACTGCCGAAGAAATTCAGATTCCCGGCAAGAGCGGCTACATCGGCGTCCTGCCGGGCCATGCACCGCTGATCACAGAACTCGGGGCCGGAGAAATTAGTTACCGCGGAGAGGGTCAGTCCCACCGCTTTTCCGTAGCCTGGGGGTTCGCTGAAGTGCTTCCGAATCGCGTCACCGTACTCGCCGAAACTGTTGAACGCGCTGATGAGATCGATGTATCCAGGGCGCAGCAGTCTCTGCAGGAGGCCGAGCAATCCTTGAAGTCGGCGCAAACAGAAGAAGAGGTTACCGACGCCACCGGGAAAGTTCGTCGCGCGCAGGCCAGGATCGAAGTCGCTCAGAAGAGAAATGCAGCTACTAGCTAGTAGCTAGAGGCTACTAGCTGCTTCCCAATAATCAATCCTGATTCCCTCCATAAATAGTTTCAATTTCCGTGATAGTGCTTATGCCGGATACAGTGGAAGCAGGCTCCGTCTGTCGCGGAGTTGCCGCATCGCCTTACCCATGAGCACAGCAGCCACGTTGCGCGCTGAAGTTCGCGATCTCTACCTTAGCGAGTCCGCTCGCATCCAGCAGGAGTTCGCTGCGGGAGCAAGCGGCGCGGATGCGATCACGGCGCGTACCGAACTGGTGGAGAAAGTCCTCCATCGGTTGTGGAACGAGATTGTCTGTCCCGGTGGTGACGATCCAAAAAACTTTGCGCTGGTCGCGCTTGGCGGATTTGGCCGACGCTCTCTTTTTCCGCACTCGGATGTCGACATCCTCTTCCTGCACGCCGACCGGAGTACCGAAGATTCGATGCGCGACCCAGTCCGCGCTTTTTGCCAGGAGCTCTGGGATTTGCGCATGAAGTTGGGGCCGACCACCCGAACGCTCGCCGAATGCGAGCAATTCGATCCGCAAAATGTGGAATTCACAATCTCACTGCTCGACTGCCGCCATGTTGTTGGAGACCGTGAACTCTTCTCGCGCTTGCACGACAAAGTCTTGCCCAAGTTTTTTGTGCGGGAAGGGAATTACATCATTCAGCAACTCGCCGAGGTCACGCGCTCCCGTCACGCCAAGTACGGGAACACGGTTTTCCACCTCGAGCCCAATGTAAAAGAGGCGCCTGGCGGATTGCGCGACTACAACGTGACCTGCTGGATGGCGCTTCTTGCTGCTTTGGATCAAGAGCGGAGATGGCCTGCCACCGAGTCGCTGCAGTCTGATTCAGCGCAAGCCAAATTGGCTCCTGCAGTCGAGTTCCTTACCGCAGTTCGCGCTTTCCTGCACTATCGCCAAGGCCGCGATGACAACATGCTGGCATGGGAATCTCAGGACGAAGCGGCGACACGTCAAATTGGCGCCAGGGAAAAAGCGTCGCCTCGTCTCGATGCCGCAGCGTGGATGAGAATTTACTTTCGCAATGCGCGGGCGGTGCACTACGAGTGCTTACGCGTGCTCGAGTCCATTCCGGCGGCGCGCTCTTCCCTGTACCGGCATTTTCAGAACTGGCGCTCTCGCCTTTCGAATGCTGACTTTTCAGTCGTAGATGGCTTGATTCACCTGCAGCAGCCTTCTGCGGTGCGCGATCCTGAACTTCTCTTCCGCATTTTCAGCTTTGCCGCGCACCATGGCCTTAAGCCGTCGATGTCGACTGAGGGACGCATCCAGCAGGTCTTGCCGCAACTCGTCGACGCGCCGCCATCCGGTCCCCTGAGTTGGCGGTACCTGCAATCGGTTCTCGTCGAACCTCATGCGGCGGAAGCGCTCCGCTCCATGCACTCCCTCGGGTTGCTCACGATTCTGCTGCCGGAGTTACAACTAATAGACTCGCTGGTGGTTCGCGACTTCTATCACCGATTCACTGTGGACGAGCATTCGTTCCTCGCGATCGAGTGTCTGCATCGCGCCCGCAGCTCAAAATCCGAATGGGACCAACGTTATGGCCGTTTGCTCGAGGAGTTGGAGCGGCCCGAACTTCTATATTTAAGTTTGCTATTGCACGATGTGGGCAAAGCGATTCCGGGTGAGAACCACGTCGTCGCCAGCTTGGAGATCGCGCAAAAGTGCATGGAGCGCCTGCAGCTTGATCCTGCAGACCGCGAGACCATTTCTTTTCTGATAGCCAATCATCTTGAAATCTCAGCGACACTGCGCCGCGACATCTACGATCCAGCCACCATTCAGGCTTTCTGCGACAAGATGGGCACGCCTGAGCGGCTGAAGAGTCTCTGCCTGCTCACTTATGCTGACATCAAGGCAGTAAATCCCGAGGCGCTTACTCCCTGGAAGGCCGAGAACGTTTGGCAACTCTACATCGCGGCTTCAAACTGCATGAGCCGCACCGCCGACCAGCGCGTTAATGCTGAGACAGAGCACGACGAAACCATCGCGCGCCTGCAGACGCTCGCTCCGCAATCGGCCAAAAAGATCAAGCCATTTCTGGAAGGACTGCCAAAGCGATATCTGCGTACCTATCGGCCCGAAGAAGTGCTTCAACATGTTGAGATGGCGCGCCATCTTTCGGAAGAGCCTGTGCAGTTGCATCTCGCTCGTGGCCGCCACTGGTATGAGTTGACCATTGTCACCAAGGACCGGCCATTTCTTTTTGCAAAAATTGCGGGATCGCTGGCCGCATGGGGAATGAATATCGTAAAGGCCGACGCGTTTTCCGATGCCGCTGGAGTGGTCGTTGATACCTTTTACTTCACTGACCGTTTTCGCACTCTGGAACTGAATCTCCCCGAGTGGGAGCGTTTTCAGCGCAGCATTTCAGACGTGCTCACCGGGGAAGCGGATTTAGACCGAATGTTGCGCGACCGCATGCGCTCTGACTCGAAGAGCGCTGCGAAAGTAAAAGTTGAGACCCGTATAGAATTCGACGATGAGTGCTCAGCTGGTAGTACTCTGGTCCAGGTGATTGCCCAAGATCGCCTTGGTCTGCTCCACAAAGTTGCGTCCAGGTTCTCGCATCACGACTGCAACATCGAAATCGCGCTGATCGACACTGAGGGTCAGATGGCTATTGACGTTTTTTATCTCACCTCGGGCGGCTCTAAGCTGAGTTCTGCGAAGAAAGAAGAACTTAAGGCCGACCTCAGCGAAGAGTTGGCCGCCGCCTAATCCCTCCTGTCATCTCCCTCGCCAGAATAGGCATCCAAAGCGACTGAGGAGAATTTTCATGCGCAAAAATCGTGAAACCGAAGGACGCCCTTCAGGCAATGAAGCGGCTCCGGATGAGCTCGGCAATAATCCGAGGGAAGTAGGGCCTGATAGCGCAGGACAGTCGGGCGATTTACAGCGACTCTCGACAATAGAGGATGCGGACAACGAGAGCGTGGAGGAACTGGAAGATAGCGACCAGGCACTCGAGGCTGCCACAGTCGAAGGCGCAGAAGATGCCGCCGACCACCCCGAGCGTCCGGTGCACACGCATAATGAATACGGACGTCCGGACGACCTCCCTCCGGCAAGGGTGTCGGACAGGAAGAAAGCGTCGTAGACTCTGCATCGAGCGGTAGCCAAATGGTTGAATTTATTCTGAGTTGAATTTGTCTGAATTGAATGTGGGGGCGGGCGTCCTCGCCCGCCTTTCTATTCATCAGCATCGAGCAACTTCCCCAGCGTAGGCTTGTGCTTCTCCGCTGATTTCCTTTTCTTCTTACGGTCCGGAACAACCTGCTCTGGCGGAGGCGCACCAATACGCTCGCGAGCCAGCGCCTTCACCGCAGTAACCGCTCTAAATATTTCTTTTTTCTTCTTTCGTGCCATTGCCTTGAGAGTGTAGCTCAACCGCTCTGCTATTTCCTCCGCATCACGCTATGTGGAATAATCGAGTTTCTAACGGGGAAGTGCAATGGAAGAGCGCGAGTTTTTTGAAGAACGTCCCGAGAAAAAGCCGGCCACGCTGAACTGTCCGCACTGCCACCAGTCCGCAGATTATGAAGTGACTTGGCTCGTGCGTACCAAGAGAAAACAACTGCCCCGCCACGCCGACGAGCGCGACCGCGCGCGCTTTGCAAAAGCAAAATCCTACATGCTGCGTAAGGACGACGTGATGGGCTGCAAGAACGTACGCTGCCGGAAGCGATTTGATATTTCGGGACTGCAGTCAGTAGTTTTCGTGGATTAAAAAGCCGAAATTCTTCCTCACCCTAAAGTAACTACCACGCTATCAAGATAACGAGCCGAATCCCTCTCACTTCTGGCTTCTGTCGCGGGTTTCCACGCGGCCAGGCTCCCTCCCCAGAACGAGTAACACCTGAGGGGCATCTACTTTCGTTACCTTCAGCAAAACAGCTGCCGCACACATACTGTCGCTAAAGTCCGCAGCTCGACCTGACAGACCGGACTTCCCAATCCCAACGCTTGGAAGGTTTTGTAATGATGAGAATCTGTACTCGGGTTCTGCTGCTGTGCGTCTCGATTGCTTCTGCCAACGCCTTCGTCCACGGAACAACCGCCGCAACCGGAAAAGTCAGCGTAGTTTCGCCAACGGGGGGCCTGTTCTCGTCGTCGATTCATTACGTCGCCAGTGCAACCACTACGTGTCCGAAGGGCATTTCGGCTATGGGGATTTACACCGCGCCCTATAAGCGTGTGTACGTCGTGAAAGGCGCCAAGCTCGACACCACGATCAAACTGGCTCCAGGCACCTACGACACGGTCGTGCAGGAGTGGGACAACTGCAATAGCACTGCGAAAACCCACGTGCAGGTCACGGTCCAGGTTCAGGTTGCGAATACCACCTTGGCTGCGCAAACCGCAAACAACACAAGCGCGGCAAACACTTTTGTCACCCAGACGAACGGCAACCTGGGAGCAAGCAACGTGAGCAAGGTGGATATTCACTCATTACTGTATCCCGGAGCCACCACCGACATATATGCCGAATTGCAACCGTGGTTCGGGGACAAGCGGCACATGCAGGTCGGCTACGTTTCCTGGGACCCGAATCAGGTCAACAATCAATTGAACGATATGCTCAGCCGCGGTATCACCGGAGTCGTAATCGACTGGTATGGGCCAGCTGACAACACTGAGCCGACAACCCTTGCCTGGCTTGCGGCAGCGCAAAATCATCCGAATTTTAAAGTCATGATCATGATCGACAAAGGCGCCGTCAGGCTCAGCCCGTGCTCAGGATGCACCCCGCAGCAGACGGTAATCTATTTGACCAACTATGTGCTGCAGCACTACGCGACTTCGCCCGTCTATGCGACGTTGAATGGGAAGCCGCTCATTACGCAATTCGACCTAGACAAGAACTACACTCTGGATTGGAATGCAATCCAGGCGGCAACTTCTCCGAACATCGCCTGGATTTTCCAAAGCGCAGCAGGATTTACCCATCCGGTCACCAGCGGTAGTTATTCCTGGATGCACGCAACTTCGACCGTCTATGGAATGGACTACCTCACCAAGTTCTACAACGCTTCAATGACCGCTCCGCAGGAGATGGCCTGGGGCGCAGGCTATAAGGGATTTAACGACACACTGGCTTCATGGGGGCTGAACCGCGTGGTCGGCCAGCAGTGCGGGCAAACATGGCTGCAAACCTTCTCCATGATCAATAGTTACTACAACTCCGGCAACCAGCTTCCGATATTGCAGCTGGTGACCTGGAACGACTACGAAGAAGGCACCGAGCTCGAGTCTGGAATCGATAACTGCCTCATCGTGTCCGCATCAATTTCAGGCTCACTTCTGAACTGGAATGTGAAAGGCTATGAAAACACCGTGGACCACTATGTCGTGTATTTCAGTGCGGACAATCAGAACCTGCTGCAACTGAACACTGTGCCTGCCGGAACCCACGCGATGGATTTAGGTCCTTACACTCTGGCGAGCGGCAGCCTGTTTGTGCAAGCAGTCGGGAAACCATCG
>WNFR01005951.1_pt1 | contig 12869 bp, 8 predicted proteins | sample 5400221 | NCBI WGS metagenome assembly WNFR01 (sample SAMN13153357, study PRJNA577476) | soil metagenome | isolation source: 40 cm soil under Madrone tree | place: USA:California | collected 2016-06-14
TCAGCAGCTGTTCAAGAACGTCGCGCCCAATCAGTTTATCGAGATCAAAGAATTCGAGAAGAGCTATACCAGGCGGCGCGTTCGACCCGTGACTTTCAAACGACCGGCCGTCACTGACCCGCGTATGCCCCACCGGCATCCGAATAAGGAGTAGCTGATTGAGTCCGCTGCTGTATTACTCTTCGTGCAAAGTCCTTCTGCTCGACCAAACCCTTCCCTTCTTTAATCGTCACAATTTTATTTACCCCGATGCCGGTCACGGTATCGACTACGCCGCTGGGCCAGCGCACTTCGATTGTGTCGACTGCGGTCCGCTGCTCGAGGCCGAAGTGCAGTCTCAGATCATTCTGCGATAAGTAACTGCCGCCGCTACGCACTTCGTCTACTTGTATCAGGCCGCCCGAGACGACCTTCACGCGCGCACCGATGCCGTCCCGATTACTCTTCACGCCAATCGTTTTCACGAGCACCGAGTTATTCCGGTTGCCACCGTCATTGCGCAATAGTTGCGGAGACGCGTCCAGATCGTTGACGATAACGTCAATGTCACCATCGTTATCCATCGCGGTTGTTTCTATGCAACAACTTGCGTTGGCGATAGTGATCTCTCTGCGGGTAGGCGTGGCCGTTGGCAACGAACAGATCGATCCAGCCGTCGTTGTCGTAATCGAAGAACTTAGTTCCCCAACCGACATAGGCAAGGCTTACCGCGGCCACGCCGGCATCGTAGGAAACGTCCGTGAAAGAATTGCGAGCAACGTTGCGGTAGAGCACATTGTACTCATCGTCGAAGTTGGTAATGAATATATCGAGCCTTCCGTCATGGTCATAGTCACCAAGCGTCACGCCCATGCACCCCTGCTCGGCGCCGTTTCCGTTGACCGCCAGGCCCGATTCGAATCCGATCTCGCTAAACGTTCCATTCCCGTTGTTGTGGTAAAGATAATTCGGTGTCGAGTCGTTCGCGACGAAAATATCTACTCGGCCGTCCCCATCAAAATCACTGGCGACAACGTCCAGCCCGTAGTAACCGATAGAATCGTCAACGCCGGCCTTTTTCGACACGTCGGTAAATGTCCCGTCGCCGTTATTGTGGTAGAGCGTGTCACCTGCTCCAGGCAATCCTCTCGGACCGCACTGCACCGGAACACCCTTGAACTGGCATGTCGGGCCTTCGCCGAATGCGGGTAGATGGTTGATATCAAAGCCAACGTAATTCGTTACGAACAGATCGAGCCTGCCGTCATTATCGTAGTCCAGGAATGCGGCTCCAGTGGACCATCGCGGGTCGCCCACACCGGCTTTCACAGTGACGTCCGTAAAGGTGCCGTTGCCATTATTTTTTAAGAGATGGTTGGGACCTAAGCAGGTCACATAAAGGTCGTCGAAGCCGTCGTTATTGTAGTCGCCAACCGCCACGCCCATTCCCCATCCGATGTCGGCCACTCCCGCCTTATCGGTTACGTCGGTAAACGTCCCGTCGCCATTGTTGTGATAGAGGGCACTTCTGGTTCTCTTGTTCGACTTGAGCAGTTCCACGGTCAGCGAGTTGACCAGAAACATGTCCAGATAGCCGTCGTTGTCATAATCAAAGAGCGCCACTCCACCGCTCATCGACTCGACGATATATTTCTTTTCCGGTGATGAAACGTGTTTGAAGGTGATACCGGCTTGGGCCGTGATATCGACGAACTGAACCGGATTCGACTGGCCGTGGATCGTCTTGCAGGGCACTGTGATCAGGAGAGCAGCCAGCGCTCCCGTTAGAAACTTTTTCGGTTCAAAATCCATATGTTTGACTTTAGTATCGCCATTGACTAATGAGGTCAGCACCGGGAGCGGTAGCGACCTCATCATTCTTGACTTGATGAGCTTCCTGATCAACCCCTTCGGCTCGGCCCCGTCTTTCTAAGCTGATTGAACATCTCAAGAAGAACCTGGAGCTGGGGTGAATCACCGGTAACTTTGGCCATCCGCTGAATTGCCTGGTCAGCGAACTCAGTCTTCCCCTGCTTGATTAGAGAGAAAACGAGTGCGTAATAGAGATCAATATTGGTTGATTCTGAAGTGACTACGTCCGCCAGGAGTTCGGAGGCTTTTGCATAGTTTGAGGTCTTGAAATAGCTCAAGCCTAACAACCAACGGGCACGGTTATTTTGCGGATGAGTCTTTACTTCTGTCTCCAACGGCGGCACGGCGTCTTTGTAGGCTTCTGCCCGAAAATATGCGAGACCGAGGTTGTAATCAACATCCTGCTGCTGCGGGTTCCAATTCGCCGCCAGACGAAACTGCTCCGCCGCCGCACGGAAGTCGCCTCGATCCGCTCGCAGCAATCCGATGCTGCTGTGAGTCGCGGCAAGTATCTTCGCATAGTAAGCTTCGGCGCTCTCGAACTCTCGTGTCGCCTTTTCGTCCGGCAGGTTCGAGGGAGTTGTCGTGCTGGCGACTGAACCTGCCACGGGCAGCTTATCTTCCTGGTCCGGCAATTGGGGCGTGCCCATTGTGGATGGGCCGGTGCCCGACGTTTGCGCCATCTTGAAGGCTTCGGCCTTCAGTTCCGAGCTTAACCGCAACTCTTTTTGTCCCGCTTCCATCTGCCCGACTTTGAGCAAAGACTGTGCGAGCCGATAGTGCGCAGTGGTCACCTGGAATTTGTTGTGGGCCAGATCCGGATTAAGGGCGATGCACTTCTTTAGTGCCTCTATCGCCTGATCGTGCTTCTCTAATTCCTGATAAGCCTGGCCCAGCTGAAAATACGGATCCGGATTCTCGGCCTGGACTCGGGAGGCGTTTTTTAGAAAGCTGATGGCGAGCTCCCACTTTCTTTGGAAGATATAAACGATGCCGAGATAATAGTTGGCAAAGAACTCGTCCGGGTTTGAGACCAACTCGGTTTTGAACTCTCGCTCCGCGTCGAGCAGGCGCGAGGCGCCTTCATTCATTAGATAGGCGAGCGCCAGGTTGTCGTGGGCGCGCGCCAGAGTGGGATTGAGCGCTATGGCTTTCTTGAACTCATCTATTGCCTCAGGCAGACGGCCAGCCACTCGAAATGCCCGACCGATCACGACATGAAGCTCCGGCTGGTCGCCGAGATGCTGAAGCATCGAATCAAAGACTCGCCTTGCATCTGTAAACTGACGCTGTTGCAGGTATGCTATCGCAAGCGTGAAACTGGTATCGAAGTCATTCACACCCAACTCCACCGCCACTTTAAGTTCCGCGGCTGCCTTTTCGTATTCGCGGAGCGCAAAATAGGTCTTCCCCAGCGTGCTGTGAGCGCTGAGACTTTTGGGGTTGACGGCGATAGCTTGGTTTAAGGGTTGCAGAGCTTTGTCGAACAGTCCTGCTTCGAAGTAAGTGATTGCGAGATCTGACAAACTCTCCTCGGAAGCGGGTTGATAGAGAGCGGCGGCCTCGACTGCCGCGACTGCCTGCTTATGCTTCTGCTGCGCTGAATAGATTCTTCCAACTGCGCGGTACCCCTCGGCCAGGATTGCGGTGTATTCCGTCTCAGCCGCGGCGAAATTACCCGCGCGGGCTTGCGCTTCCGCAGCCTCATAGTGTTGTTTGAGTCTATCTTGCGGCGATTGGAATACCAGAGGTAATAGTAAAAGCGAAAGAAATCTCGAACCTATATTCATCGCTTGGTTCTCTCGTGAAGCTTGGAAGAATGGCCGATGTTGGCCCGAAGAGTGCACGGTCTCCGGGCTTGGGGTACGAACCTGAAACTGCCGTCTGGGCTCACAACTTATCTCAACCTGGACATCTCGCTTCCGGCTAACAGGAAAGCGCCTGACCCATATTCTTGATTGTCTTCAGACGTTAGTTTCGCCGGTGAAGCCCCGATTGCCTGGACATTGCCCAGTTTGCCATCCGGATGCACAGCGCTAATTAGTCCTTGCCAGGCCTTCTTAGCTACGGGCAGGTAAGTTTGACGATCAAGGAACCCGTGATTGATACCCCAAGCCAGGGCATAACAGAAGAAGCCGGAACTGCTGGTCTCAGGGACGGATACCTCGTGCGGGTCAAGCAGGCTTGGCCGCCACAACCCGTCTTCTCCCTGAAGACGACTGACTGACGCCGCCATTGTCCGAAGCAGGGTTACATAGCGCTTGCGATCTTGATTATTTTTGGGGAGATATTGAAGGACCCGCACAGTACCAGCCATCACCCAGCCGTTGCCGCGCGCCCAGAAGATCTTTTTTCCATTGGGATTCAATTTCCCTATATAGTTCTTGTCCCGGTAATAGAGTTTAGCCTCTTGATCAAAGAGGAAGTCAGTTGTGTCCCACCACATGGTGTTCAAGTAATCGATGTACTTCTTATCACCTGTGGCAGCGCTAAGCCGGGCCAGAACAGGCGGCGCCATAAACAGAGCATCGCACCACCACCAGTCTTCGCGACCCGGTTTGGGATCACTTAACATCGCATCTAAAGTGGATTTCGTGTGAACAATCATCACCGGGTCTCTCTTAATCAGGTAGAGCTCCAGGTATGTCTGGCCCGGAGATTGGTCGTCCGCGTGTCTGGGCCTTTCCCCCAGCTTCCATTCTCTACCTTCAGCCCATTTCACAGCTTGTTGCAAATACTTCTCGCGGTGTGTTGAGGAATAGGCAGCCATGATGCCGGTGTAAAAGGCGGCCCGCGCCCATAAGTTATTATTCTTTTGGTTTATTTCTACGGGGTTGGCGAGCTGCCAGTCGTAGACCCGGTTCATGATCGCGGAAATATACTGTCTGGAATAAATATCTTCCCTGCGCTGCGCATGAGTTTGCGCAGGCAAGAGTGTTAATGAAATGAGTGTCAGAGATGCGACAAGTACAGCGCGCAAGTAAGAGTATTGTCGAAAAAACATAAGCTGGTCCATGTGTCTGTGTAATTCATTGAATCACCTCGCCCATCCCGCCCGCGCTAAGCTGCGAGCGAATGTCGCAGCGGTCGAGATTACGTTGGGGGAAAAATCCATACGTAATAACACTAATTCTTACAACATTCTCTCGCCTGAAGCTACCCGTTATGTAATTAGATATGATCGACTTTGGGTCGAACTAATCAAGAAAGAAGTAAAGAAGTGATTCAAAACCGCCTAAATGGCGATCGAGCCGTGACAGAATCGTGGCAGGTCTTCTAGTCAGTGGGATGACGGGAGTTCTCGTTCGCTATTTAGGCGAGCGCACATAAAATGGTAGCGCGTGGAGATTTGAACCTCAGATGACTAACCAGGTTTCTACGTCCTAACACTAGCAACGCTCGGCCAAGCCAGTCCCAAAATTTTCTTTATCGACAGCGACGATTTGTGCTAATAAAGCACTCCTCGAATCGAAAATTCTAAATGAAGACCTTGGGCATCGATGTCGGCACCGGGGGCACGCGCGCCGCGGTAATTGATCCAGACGGCAACGTCGTGGCCGCTGCGACAGCTGAGCACGCTCCTTTCGTCTCGACGCGTACCGGATGGGCTGAACAGGATCCAGAAGATTGGTGGCGAGCGACCATTACCGTCGTTCGGGAAGTCTTATCGAAAGCATCCGCAGACGAAATCAAGGCTGTCGGCTTCTCAGGACAGATGCACGGTTTAGTTCTCCTTGATCAGAGTGACGAAGTATTGCGTCCTGCGATCATCTGGTGCGATCAGCGGACGGATTCTCAGTGCAAATCTCTGACTGAAATGATTGGCCCTGACCGGCTCATCGAATTGACGTGCAATCCGGCATTGACGGGTTTTACCTTGCCGAAGATGCTTTGGGTGCGCGAGTGGGAGCCGGAATTATGGCGGAAACTGCGCACGGTTCTACTGCCAAAAGATTATGTGCGGCTGAAACTTAGCGGCGACCGAGCCACCGACGTAGCCGATGCTTCCGGCACGTTGTTGTTTGACGTGAAGGCACGTAAATGGTCGACTGAGATGCTTTCGGCCACTGAGATCGACGAACGTCTCTTACCACGCGTTTACGAATCGCCGGAAGTAACCGGGTTTATTTCAAAAGCCGGCGCCGAAGCTACAGGATTACGACCGGGCACACCAATCATTGCCGGCGGCGGCGATCAGGCGGCCGGCGCTGTCGGAATGGGAATCGTTCGTCCGGGCACAGCCAGTTCGACGATCGGCACGTCCGGTGTCGTCTTTGCAGCAACGGACAAGCCGATGTTGGATCCAAAGGGTCGCGTCCACACTTTCTGTCATGCAATTCCGGGTCGCTGGCACGTAATGGGCGTGACCCAGGGGGCTGGACTGTCTTTGCGCTGGTTTCGAGATCAGTTCGGCGCCCTTGCAGGAGACGGTTGCGATTCTTACGATAGACTAACCAAAGAAGCGTCGTTGGTTTCCTCTGGCTGCGATGGATTAATTTGGACACCCTACTTGATGGGTGAGCGCACTCCTCATCTGGATCCATTTGCCAGAGCAGCGCTCGTCGGATTGACAGCCAGTCACACGCGCGCTCACATCGTGCGCGCCATAATGGAAGGAGTGGCCTTCAGCCTGCGTGACACTTTCGAAGTCTTCAATGAGATCAAAGTGCAAGTCGACGAGATCAGGCTTGGTGGTGGCGGCGCGCGATCAAGTCTATGGCGACAAATTCAGGCCGACGTCTACGGGCGCCGCGTTGGCACTGTTGCGGCGGAAGAAGGAGCGGCTTTTGGTGCGGCCCTCTTAGCGGGTGTTGCGGTGGGTATGTGGTCTTCTGTCGACGCTGCCTGCGAGGCGGTCGTGCGAATTGCTGACCACGTCGAACCCAATGCGGAGTCGGTAGGGATTCTCGCGCGTCAGTACGAACGGTTCAAACAAATATATCCAGCACTAAAACCGATAACGAGGTAACCTTTGCCATTTGTGATTCACATTGCCTTTGCGGTCCGAACATCAAAGTGTTAACAGAACAGATGAAGATCAGTTTCGGAATAGGAATCGGCCGAGACCGTCCGGCGTTACGCACCAAGCGGCCGTCACTCGGTTTTCCGAGACTCCCTGCCAAATTTCGCTTGTTCTTTACCCTGGCGCTGCTGATCGCAGTCGTTGCTTCCAAGCCATCAGACGACGCTCGATCGCAGAAACAAGTCCCCGGCTACAAAAATCCGGGCCTTTCGGTCGAACAACGCGTGGCCGATCTTCTCTCGCGCATGACGCTGGAAGAAAAGATTGCGCAGATGACGTGTCTGTGGGTAAATCGGCCTCAGAAAAATGCGCAGACGGACTTCACAACCGATCGCGGAGACTTCTCGCCGGAGAAGGCCGCGCAGGTAATGAAATATGGCGCCGGGCAGATCGCGCGCCAGCGAGAACAGAAGGGGCCGCGCGATGGAGCCATCTTTGCAAACGCAGTGCAGAGGTGGTTGATCGAGAATACGCGTCTGGGAATTCCTGCAATTTTTCATGATGAGATCCTTCATGGCCACATGGCCAGAGGAAGTACAAGTTTCCCGCAACCTATCGCCCTCGCCAGCACCTGGGATCCTGAGTTCATAGAAAAAGTTTTCACTGCCGGGGCGCTCGAGACCAGAGCTCGGGGCAGCCAACAGGTGCTTGGTCCGAATCTGGATCTCGCGCGGGAGCCGCGTTGGGGGCGCACCGAGGAAACTTACGGAGAAGACCCTTATCTCGTCTCCCGCATGGCGGTGGCAATCGTCAGGGCCTTGCAGGGGCCTGGACCGACTATCAATGGCGATCACGTCATTGCCACGGCGAAGCACTTTGCTGCTCACGGTCAACCGGAAGGCGGCACGAACATCGCTCCGGCAAACTATTCCGAGCGTGTGCTGCGCGAATTCTTCCTGCCGAGCTTCCAAGCGGCCGTGAAAGAAGGCGGCATCATGAGTGTAATGGCTTCTTATAACGAGATTGACGGAGTGCCATCGCACGCCAACTCGTGGCTGTTGGAAAAGGTTCTGCGGCAGGAATGGGGCTTCAAAGGTTCCGTTGTCTCTGACTATTACGGAATTACTCAGCTGCAAGACTTGCACCACGTGGCGAACGATAAAGAGGAAGCAGCACGGCTGGCTCTCGAAGCAGGCGTGGACATCGAGTTGCCGGATCCGGATTGCTTCCCTTTTCTCCTTAAGCTGGTCCGGGAAGGAAAAGTCTCAGAGGCCTCAGTCGACAAAGCCGTCGCGCGCAACCTTCGGGCGAAGTTCCTTCTCGGCCTGTTCGAGAATCCTTACGTCGATCCTGACCGATCCGTCAGAGTAACTAACTCGCGTGAGCATCGCGAATTGGCAGCCGAGGCAGCGCGGCGATCGATCGTGCTGCTAAAGAATGAAAATAATTTACTGCCGCTGGATCTTTCCAGGCTGCGATCCATTGCCGTCATCGGGCCAAACGCCGACCGTGTACATCTTGGTGGTTACAGCGACGATCCGGGTCGCGGGGTTAGTGTGCTTCAGGGAATCACGGAAAAAGTCGGTAACCAGATCAAAGTAACTTATGCGGAAGGGTGCAAGATTACTCAGGAGGGCGGCGACTGGGTTGCCGATACTTCACACCTCAGCAATCCCGCAGACGACGAAAGGCTGATTGTTCAGGCGGTCGAGATCGCAAGGGCCTCGGACGTTGCTTTGCTCGTGCTGGGCGGGAACGAAGATACGAACAAGGAGGCCTGGGGAGATAACCATCTGGGGGATCGTGACAGTTTGGAGCTGGTCGGCCGACAAAACGACCTGGTAAAAGCGGTCCTGGAAACCGGCAAGCCGACGATTGTGATGCTTATCAACAGCGGGCCGCTTTCGATTAATTACATCGCGGAAAAGGTCCCGGCCATACTCGAGGGCTTCTATCTCGGTCAGGAAACCGGAGTCGGTGTCGCCGATGTTCTGTTTGGCGATTTCAATCCGGCAGGCAAGTTGGCGGTAACTTTTCCACGCTCAGTTGGGCAATTGCCCGCTTATTACAACCGCAAGCCGACGGCTCGACGCGGTTACCTTTTCACCAGCAAAGAACCCTTGTTTCCCTTTGGATACGGTCTGAGCTACACGACGTTCGACTATGCGAACGTGAAACTGAGCCCTGCGCAAATCAGACCCCGGGATCAGACTAAGGTCAGCGTTACCGTCAGCAACACAGGCAAGCGTGCAGGAGACGAGATCGTGCAACTCTACATTCGTGATCTGGTGAGCTCCGTAACCCGACCCGTAATGGAACTGAAGGATTTCAAGCGCATTTCGCTGGCGCCCGGCGAACGTAAAATCGTTGAGTTCACCATAACGCCTGACAAACTTTCGTTTCTTAATCTGAACATGAAAACCGTGGTTGAGCCCGGTTGGTTTGACGTCATGGTCGGCACCAGCTCGTTACAGTATCAGACAGCTAAGCTTGAAGTGGTCGCGAAGTGAATTGTTCCGGCCGCGGATAAATACGGATACCACGAATCTGAAAGAGAAGAGGATGAAAATGCCAGACACCAGCTACCAACCAAGACCTGAACACAAATTCACTTTTGGACTTTGGACGGTCGGCAATCGCGGCCGCGACCCGTTTGGCGATGCTACCAGATCAAGTCTGAGTCCAATAAAAATGGTTAAGGAACTGAGCCGGCTCGGAGCTTACGGCGTCAATCTTCATGACAATGATTTGGTGCCGATCGATGCGAGTCCTGCTGATCGTGATCGCATTGTGCGCGAATTCAAACAGGCGCTTGATGATCACAACATGAACGTGCCGATGGCCACCACAAATCTTTTCTACGATCCGGTTTTCAAAGACGGTGCGTTCACCTCAAGTGATGCGCGGGTCCGGCTTTATGCCACGCAAAAGACGATGAATGCGATGGATCTGGGCGCTGAGCTCGGGGCCAGAATCTTCGTTTTCTGGGGCGGGCGCGAAGGCGCAGAAGTCGATGCCGCCAAGGATCCGCGTGAAGCTTTGAAGTGGAATCGTGAAGCGCTCAATTTTCTTTGCGCATATTCAATCGACCAGGGCTATGACTACAAGTTCGCGCTCGAAGCCAAACCTAATGAACCACGCGGCGACATTTACTTACCGACTACCGGGGCAATGCTCGGCTTCATTGCGACGCTCGACTATCCGGAAATGGTTGGTGTCAATCCCGAAGTCGGACACGAACAAATGTCGGGATTGAACTTTTATCACGTTGTCGCGCAGGCAATCGAAGCGGGCAAGTTATTTCACATCGATCTCAACGATCAAAAAGGACCGCGTTTTGATCAGGATCTTCGTTTCGGATCCGAATCGATCAAGAACCTTTTCTTTCTCGTTAGACTGCTTGAAGAATCCTACCAGGGTCCAAGACACTTCGACGCGCATTCCTATCGAAGTGAAGACCAGGACGGCGTTTGGGATTTCGCGGCCGGCTGTATGCGAAATTATCTGATCCTCAAGGAGAAAGCACGGCAGTTCAATGAAGACAACGAGATTCAATCCCTTCTGGCTGAAATTCGCCTGGCGTCGCCTGAATCCAATGGACTGATGGAAAGTTACAGCCGGGCGAAAGCTGCTCAGCTTAAGTCGATGACACTCGATCGAACCGAATTGACCACCAGGAAACTTCCCTACGAGCGTCTCGACCAATTGACCGTGGATATTTTGTTGGGCGTGCGATAGGGCAATGAGCCAAAAGTTGAATGGTGCTGGAAGTTTGCTCGGCCCGGATACGTTGTCATAAAATCTCCGTTTCGTTTCGCGATCGGTTACACATTGAGGCTAATACTTTATGAAGGGCGCTCACTTTGATGCGCGCCGCATCCCAACCGACAAGCCCCGTCATGATTCGTCACCCACCGAATGTGAGGACGACGCGGAACCGCACCTTGCCACTGTGCATTTGCTCGTAGGCTTCCGCCACGCGATCGAGCGGATATTTTTCGATCATCGGATGCACGCCGGTCAATGCACTGAATTCCATCGTGTCCTGCGAATCCCTTGCTGTACCGGAGTACCAGCCGGCGACCGATCGCCTCCCAGTGATAAGAGACATCATGCTGATTGTTAGCGGCTCAGCCGGCGCGGCCGGCACCAACAGTTTGCCGCCAGGCGACAATCCGTCAACCAACGCAGAAATCGCTTGCGCATTCGGCGCGGTCGCCAGAATTACGCGGGCGCCGCCAAACTTTTGCAGCTCAGTCACTGCATCGTCAGCGATAGAATCTACGTAATGATGTGCGCCCAGCTTTCGCGCCAGGGCCTCCTTGTCATTTCCTCGGTTGATCGCCACTGTCTCGAAGCCCATCTGCCGCGCGTACTGCACTCCGAGATGTCCCAACCCGCCGATGCCGTGCACTGCGACAACCTCTCCGGCGCGCGCACCCGAATTGCGCAGCGCGTTGTAGACCGTAACGCCCGCACACATGAAGGGTCCCGCTTCCTCCGCCGGCAGTTCATCGGGAATCGCGGCCAGGGCCGTCACCGGTGCGATCATGTACTCGGCATACCCACCATCGAAGTCGATGCCGGTGACCTTTCGATTGACGCACATGGCGAAGTCCCCTCGCCGGCACTGTTCGCACACGAAACAATGTCCACCGTGCCAGCCGACACCGACGCGTTGACCTGCGATCCATGCTGTTACGTTGTCGCCGGCTGTATCGATGCGTCCGGCGACCTCATGACCTGGCACACGGGGATACTGAAGCCCGGGCCAGAGACCTTCTTTGACCAGAGAATCGCTGTGGCAAATGCCGCACGCCTCAACTTTCACTCGCACCTGCCCAGCGTCCGGCTCAGCGATATCGCGTTCTACCAACTCCCAGTCTCCACCTGGTTTGCTTATCTGCACCGCTTTCATTTTCGTACTCATAAATGCTCCTTTCTTTTTGCTCACCACTGCAATCGCGAGCCTGCGAACACCATCGTCTGCAGCTCAAAGTCCATTGTGACATCAAGGATTGCGGATGCCGAGCGCCTTCCTTGCTGGTCGTGTCCTAATCTGGCTTTTTCTCTGCGCAGTCTCCGCGTCCTCTGCGCCTCTGCGGTGAAAAAGCGTTCAAATACATTCACCGCAGAGACGCATAAATCGCAGAGGGGGCGCCCAGAGAGATTTGTATTAGGACATCACTCCGAAAACGAAGGCTTCCGGAGCTTCCTGGGCAGATTGTGCCCGACGCCGCTCTTGACGATCCGGTGCGCATCTTTGCCAGAGAATTTCCTGGCATAGGAACTGGCGTCCGGGTGTGGTGCACCATTGGCATCACCTTCAAGAGTAATAGTGGGCACGCCAATGACCGGACCTTCGGCAAGCCGCCTTTCCAGATCGTCATATTTCGATTCGGCAGGCGCGTTCCGGCAAAATTCCGGCAAATGCAATTAGTGCTCTTCTCCATCGGTACTTTCCCAATCCGCTTTAAGAGGAGCCTTATCAATGCACATCACCAGCAAACCGATTCTCACTTTGAGCTTGCGCCATATGCCACAGTGACGTAAAACAGCACGAATGGCAGAGTTAGCCCCCAACACAAGCCTATCCCACTATCGCATTGTCTCCAGGATTGGTGCAGGTAGCATGGGCGAAGTGTACCTCGCGCAGGACTCAAAACTTGAACGCAAAGTCGCGCTCAAAATTCTGCCTGCGGACCTGGCAGCGAATCAAGATCGGATGCAGCGGTTTGTGCGCGAGGCGAAATCCACCGCCGCTCTAAATCATCCGAATATCGCTCACATCTATGAAATCGGGGAGAGCAACGGTGTGAACTTCATTGCGATGGAGTTCATAGACGGGCACACCTTCGGTGAGGTGATTCAAAGCGAGACTGATCTGAGAAAGCTTGTGCGCTACCTGCAACATGTTGTCGAAGGTTTATCGAAGGCTCATGCTGCTGGCATCGTCCACCGGGATCTCAAACCCGACAACATCATGGTGACGCGCGATGGTCACGTAAAGATTCTGGACTTCGGCATCGCGAAATTGATCGAGGCCCAAACACTC
>WNFR01006104.1_pt1 | contig 12869 bp, 12 predicted proteins | sample 5400221 | NCBI WGS metagenome assembly WNFR01 (sample SAMN13153357, study PRJNA577476) | soil metagenome | isolation source: 40 cm soil under Madrone tree | place: USA:California | collected 2016-06-14
CCTCCTTCTGGAAGTCCCGTCTTGTCGGGGGTCAAGTTTCGCGAGATGATAGGGCCAAAGGCCCGCCCACCGGCCAAATATCCAGCCACATTCACCTGCTTCGGCTGTCCCAGAAATGGGTTGCCACCGGGTGCGTAGTTGGGGTTTGTATGGCAGTCGTTGCAGCCACCCACGGCGTTGACGAGGTAGCTGCCCAGGCCTACCAAAGCTCGGTTCTTTTCAACGAGGTTGAGTTTGACCGGCGCGATTGCAAAGCCACGCTTGATCCTCGATTCGCTGTCGTCGTCGGCCTTTGCGAGAGTTGGACCGATCAACATTCCGGCGACGACCGTAATAGACAGAGCCAGAATAGACAGAGCCAGCATCTTGCCGCGCATAACATCCTCCCTTGTGACTTTTATTGCCACGAACAAGCTTCGTCTTGCCGAAACGGCGGAGTTCGGTGATGGTATGCACAATTGACTTCGCAACCGCGAACGCCCCCGCAGCGGCAATTAACGGTTGATAAACACGTTGGCCGAAAGGCTCAAATGACTTTTTTGACAGTTTCTAACTTAGTAGTCAGATTTCCAATTTTCGGAATTGTGCCGATGCCGCGGGCCGGCGGGCGCGCGGGCGGCGACCCGCCCAGTGCTTCGTTCGGGAGGTTCGGGGTCGTTGAGCGCCGTGGCGGTGGTGCCGGTTATCGCGCAGCCGACGTAGCGCTGATTCTGGTTGAAGCCGTGCGTGACCGCCCCGGCCCGCATCAGCACGACTTCGGCGATGGACCCCGGCGTGGCAGTGTCGACCGAAAACGCGGCCCCGTGGCCGATGGTGGCGGGCGAGGCCGTGATCGCCGGCCGCGGCTTGAAGAAGTAGGAAGGCCGGTAGCGCTCGTTCGGCGTGGTGCCGCCGTTCGGATCGCCGCCCATGATCACGCTGCCGTCGGGGAGCAGGATCGCCGCCGAATGATAGGCGCGCCGGTGCTTCATGTTGGGTCCGAGGAGGAATCCGGACATCGGGTCCTCGGGGTCGAAAATCTCCACCGGGCCTCCATCCGGCAACGTCTCAATGCCGCCGGCAATCATGACGTGCCCGTCGGGAAGCAGCACGGAATTGACTTTATCGCGGGCCATAATCAGGTTTGGGAGCGCTTGCCACGCGGGCGCAGCGACGGAGAGGTCGATCCATTCGGCCGTCTGCTGGGCATCGGGCGCGCTGCCCCCCAAGATCATCACGCGCGGTTCGTAGTGCGGCGGGCGGAGCGGGAGGAGCACCGCCGTGCCGTCCATGTTCACTCCCCGTTGCGAGGAGATTTGGTTGTATTGGAGGGCCGGATTGTCGATGATCGGGCTCGACGTTGGGTCGAACCGGCGCGCGGGCTTTTGCGGCCCGGCGATAAAGAGATTGCCGCCGGGGAGGAGGAACGTCCAAGGATAGTAGAAATAGTTGAACGGAACTGTTTTGGCCGGGCTCCAGGATCCCGCTCCGCCTTGGGTGAAGATCTCAAGCGATTGGACGCCGGTCCCTGGTGCATTGGCGTGATCTTCACCGAACAGAGTAAGCGCGGTGCCGTCAGCCAACGTCAGGGTGGTCGGATAGAAGCGTCCCGTGTGCAGGTTGGCTCCGGCTGTAAAGGTATTCGTAGTGGGATCGAATAGGAAGGCGCGGCGCTCGGTGTTGGCGCTGACGCCGCCACCTGTCATGAAGCCGCCATGGGCGAGTACCGTGCCCTGGGCATCATTGAGTTGCGCATGGGCGCCCGACCACAGGTTCTCGTCCGGTGCAATCGCAATCGGCTGGTTGACCGGCTGTGTGTAAAGACCAGTCGCCTGGTCCCAGAGCCGGGACTGGTCGGCGCGCTGTCCGTAGCCCCAGAAAAGAATGCGCGAGGAATTCGCCAGGAGCGCGGCATGCATAAACGTGATCTCCGGCAGGTTCGGCAGTTCTTCCCACTGGCCGCCGACAGCGCTGGCGCATCGGTCCGGCGTGACCGAGGGACAGGCATTGCCGCCCGGGTCGAGGGGTAGTCCGATCTGGGTCTTGAGTTCGTGCGCTTCCTTAGCCGTCAGATACACCGACTGGTGAGATCGGACGAGCCCGGCCAAGCCTTGCATCATGTGCATCTCGACATGGCAGTGCACCAGGAAATCGCCCCGCAAGTGATATTCCTTGGCGCCCTCGTGCGGCTTGCCGCAGTGTTCGAAGCCGGGCGGGAACAAGAGCACTGGCGGGGCGTCGGTTTCGACGTAGAACGACTCAGCGGGTCCGATACTGCGCACGTCTACCATCTGGTTCGCGAATTTCCAGCGCTGCGCGTGCGGATGAAAGTTGTGCCAGCCCATGCTGAGGTCCAGATTGAACACATACCAGCGGATCCGCTGCCCGGCGTGTGCAATGATCGTCGGAGTGTTGCCGACGAAGGAGCGTCCGTTGAAACAGAAAGAGGGAAGGTTGGCGCCGCCGGTCTCGACGACGCTGTGCTGGCTGGGGCCGTTATTGGTCCAAATGACCTGTCCGCCAATTCCCACAGTCACGTTCGGCGGGTTGAAGGCGAAGTCGACGATCGTGACATTGACAGTGCTCGGGCCGCCGGCCTGCACCGTCACGGAGCCGGACATCATGGCGCCGTGGATACCGCAGATGTAATTGTAGGTCGCAGCGACGCTGAATGTTGGCGAGGTGTATGGTGTCGCGCCAGGATTGAGGGGCGCGCTCTGAAAAACCGGCGATCCCCGGAGACCGCTCATCTGGTGAAAAAACAGCGGCACGTGTAGCGGATGCTCGCGGGAGGGCAGCGGCTGCGGCGCATGCGCCAATTCGTCGAGGGTGACGAGGTAGGTAGCCACTTCCGGAGGAACGTCGCTGAGATCGAGGCCGTGCCCCGCTCCGGCCTGCATTCCGCCACCCGAAATGGGCATTGGCGCGGGCATCCGGGTGGGCATCGCCAAAGACGCCACGGATCCGCGCACCAGCCCGGTCATCTGCATACACTCGCCCGAGCCGCGCTGCGGCTTTCGCCGGCGTATGGGCTTGCCTTCCAACTGCTTCAGCACTCCAAGAAGATTCTCCTCGAAATGGGGCGGATACGGGAATTTCGGCAGGTGTTCGTGCTCTTTGTCTGGGAGCACGACAAGGCCACCAAACAGGCCACGGTTGATGTAGGTGCCGATATTCTGCCAGTGATCGTGGAAGGGCCACACGCCGATCGTCTCTTCGGTGACCTCGAACGTGTACGTCCATGTCTGACCGGGGCAGATCTCATCGGAACGCCGGCCGTCGTCGCTTTGCGTGCCGAACGGCCACGAGCCATCTGAATCGATACCATAGCGAACACCGTGCACGTGGAAACTATGCGGCGAATTGTCGGCGTTCTTGACGTGAATGCGCAGCCAATCGCCCGGACGCGCGTAGATGACGGTGCCGGGAACACGCCGTGTGAATGCCGGCTCGTTCACATCGGCGGCTATGAGCTTATCCGGCTTCGGGACCAAATACTGGGGATCCAGGTACTCCCGGTAGATCAACGCCGTCAGCCGCCGCGCAGCCACCTCATCGTCAGGGATCGCCCCGTCCTCGTGTCCCATGTTGCGCATACAGTCTCGCCGGTACTGGATTGGCGGTGAGACGTGATCGTCGGGCTCGACTGGCGAATAGTCCGCTATCCTCTCGATCTTAAGATAGATATTACGCGTAGCCATGGGAGTTCTCCTCGCTCGATCGAATCGATATTTCCAATTTCGCTTGGTTCTTTCCGGGCGAATGCATCAACGTAGGGGTTCGCTCTTGAAAACACCCGGCCAGAGGCCGCGGCTCGCTCACCCTAACCCGCGGAAAACCGGCAGGCACTCCAAGCGCGCGTACCGCGCAACCATCGCAGGAGCGTAAGCGGTAATAGAGGTCTTAATCGCGTCCGGATGGTTGTGCATATTCGATAAATTAAATGTAAGGCGCTCGCCAGATAGGTCGTGTGACGCAGCGCGCGGCGTTCCAGGGCACCGTCTGATGTCGGCGCGAAGACGAAGCCGTGCGGGCGCAGGCTGTGGGTGCGGGCTTTTAGCGCCTTGCCTGATCGAGTGTCTTGGTTACTGAAATGGACGATCACCTTGTCGCCGACATTGCACTCGATCACAGCGTCTGGGATCGTTCCCATCGTCCCGTTGTCAGTGGGATCGGGCTCGTTGAGATCCCACGGGTTCAGCTTTCGGTCGTCCGGCGCAGCCCAATTCGGGGTATAGCGCCGCAGAATAAGTGTGTCTTGGCTCAAGGGCCTGAACATCGTGCGGGTTTGGACAACGCCGGTCACAGGTGAAATCAGTGTCTTCAAGACGGGCGCTTGTCCCGTGATCTGCTGCATTGTCTGACTAGTCAGCCGATCGATATTGCGCGGCGCCACATCCCACGGATTATTTTCGATCTGAATCCAGAACTCAACAGTGGTCATCTCCAGTCTCCTCGCGTGAGGAACCCGCAATCGCAGCGATCGACTCGCCGCAAATGGCTGGGTCAGAGATTCTCTTGCGCAACTGCACTGGCGAGCGGAGCAGGCTCCGCTAATAAACTGGGTGGATTAATTCGATACCAGAATACGAGCGGACACTGTGTGAGGTAGCTCACGAAGTCGACGAAGATTGGAGCGACGTGGTGTAACGTTCCGCCCCGCCTCGATGTGCCCAAGCGGACGGCCAAGCCGGTGAGGAAGCCCGTTGCGAAGCCGCCGCTGCGCTTCGCGACGCGCTCGCCGTTAAGCCCGCGTGAACGACGATCCTGATGTGCGCCGACGAGGTGATCGAATGGCCGCGCCGAGCGGCGAGGGCCTTTCATTTTAGGCCGCCCTCCACGATTAGCTGCATCAGCCGCCGAGTTCCCGTCCGCTCCCGTTTTTGTTCAGCTCTGCGAGGTCAGCATCGGGTCAAAGGCTGCCTTCGCGACTACGCCGGCATCATGACCGGTGTTCCCCAGATAGCTGCCGACTTGCTGCGACGCGGAAGTCGGCAGAGTCGGGCAGGTGCGTACGAAACTGGGTACATCACAAGACGCGGCCGGTTGGACCAGGTTCCTATTTCAACCAAGTCTTGATAGGCTTCCGAGGACAATGGACATTGCTGTCCTGAATTACACCAAGGAGCACTCTCCATGATGACGCGTCGCCACCTTCTCGTCGGATCGGCGGCCAGCCTCACCGCGCCCTTTGCGCCACTCTCCCTTCGCCCTGCCGGCGCCTCCGAGCAGGCCTCCCGGGCTACGGTGCTGTTCGATGCATTCGGCGCGCCGTCCGGGCTCAAGCGCGGCTGGGGTTATGCCGCCTTCATCGAGCATGGAGGGAGGCGCATTCTGTTCGACACCGGCGGCAACACCAAGGACTTTGCCGCAAACGCATCGGCGCTCGGCGTCGATTTGAAAAAGCTCGATTTCGTCGCGCTTAGCCACCGGCACAACGACCACACGGCCGGCCTCAACCACGTGCTGCGCGAAAATCCAGCGGTTACGATCTACACGCCGGTCGAGGGCGCCGGCTTCGGTTCGCCGCTGCCGCCGGGGCTCACCACCCTGATCAAACGCCAAGTCGCGGCTGTGCCGGACGATCCGCGCTATTACGGCGGCAACCCGCCGGACGAGAACCGCGCCGACCCGCCGTGGGAGGGCGCGCATTTCGTCCAGATCACGGCGCCCAGGGAAGTGCTGCCGGGGTTCTTTCTCATCGCGACGCAATCCGACAAGCCGGGGACGCGGGAGATGAACGAGATCTCGCTCCTCGTCAGGACGGCGATGGGTGGCGTCGTGGTGGTCGGCTGCTCGCATCCCGGCATCGAGAAGATTCTCGACGCCGTGATCAAGATCGAGCCGCGCATCTATTCAGTGCTCGGCGGCTTCCACTTGGTCGATGCGTCCGACGCCGAGGTGACCGAGATGATAATGCGGCTCCGCGACAAATGGCGGATCGAGCGCATGGCGGCCGGCCACTGCACTGGCCAGTTCGCCTTTGCCGAGATGGTGCGCATCTACGGGGCGAGTTTCGATCACGCCGGTGTCGGCGCGGTCATCGCCTTGCCGGCGTGACGCAGCCTCATCGCCTTCGTTCCCCTCGCGTGGCAGGGCATGTGAAGGACGTCCACGGGGGCGGGGGCCGCCGGCATGAAGGGCGTACCTCGACCGGAGGGCGTCATGACTGATGGACTGCCTCGGTATTTCCCGCTTGGCGAGGGCAAGCGCTATCAGCTGGGAAGGATAACGCTAACCTTTAAGACAAGCGCGACAGACACCGGGAGTGCCTACACCCTGTGCGAGGCGGTAGAGCCACCGGGGTCGGGCGCCGGCCTGCATCGTCACGCGAGTTATGACGAAACGCACATCATCTGCGAAGGCCGATACGAGGCGCAGCTCGGCGACAAGACCTTGCAGCTGTCCGCCGGCGACATGTTTTTCGCCCCACGCGGCACGCCGCACAGCGTCAAGTGTCTTGGTCCTGAGACGGGTCGCGAGTTGATGATCTCTTCCCCCGGCGGCGTGTTCTATGCGTTCATTGATGAGGTCGTCAGTTCGACGACGGCGAGTGGCAGCCCGACGGGCAGCCCGGCGCTCGACTTCCGCGCCATCGCTGCAAAGTACGGGATCGAGTTTCTTAGTTGAGAGTGCACGCATTCTGCGACGTGCGACTTGCGGGTGTGGACCGCGCCTCATGTCCTACGGGGTGCTACTGTGGAGGTCTGTTGTGGGTCATAAGCGGGAGCGCCGACCACGTCGACGGCCTGCCTCGCACGCGGCCGGTGTACCTCAGTTAGCGGACTCGCTGCTCGCAGGCAGCGAGGGGTCGGCCTTGGGCTACCGCAGCAGCTGCAAGATGCACAAACTTTTGGCGCGTAAGTTTCATGACGATTCCTCTCGAAGTGCTGACAACAAAACAGCTTCACTCCGCCTTCTGGTGGCAATTGACGCGGGTGTACGTCATATTGTGTGCGGTCGTGCCTGCCGGCGGCACCAGTGCTGCCAATTGTTAGAAACGAAAAATTCGGCACGTCTTCGTTTTGAAAGCAGCTCTCGGACGAGCTGAGCGATTTGCCCGTGTGTGCAACGTGCAGCGTTTGAGAACTATGCGCCAGCTGTGGGGCAGGATAGCCCTCGCATCAGATTCCGGGAATTGGTTCCGCGAATTGGTTTTGAGGATTTGTTGCACCGGCTCGCGGTCGGTATTGGCCCAACTCGGCCAACTTTGGCCATGCAGCAAGTCGGCAGCTATCTGGGGTACACCGGTCGTGATCCCAACGAAGTCGCGAAGGCGGCCTTGCGCCTATTGACCCTCGCTACGCCTTGGGAGCCTGCGGCGGTAACGGTCCATGCAGTCAGTGTGGCGTCGGCCCCGCACGGGTTCGGCCTTGATGCGGTAGACACACTGGCGTGTCAGGCGTGTTATCGGGGGCAATGGTCGCTATGGGCCAGTCGGGGTCGAGCATAGCCTGCGCGGTCGGGTGGACCTCAGTTCCTGCGCCCTTTGATCGGTTGTCGTCTGTGCCTCAGCCCGCTGGGAACATAGCGTGTCGTCGAGCAAAAGGCCGCGCGCTGCAACTCAATGGGAACTTCCGCGCTTGACACTTAAGATGCGTCTCCCAAGCCGAAGGGGGCATCAACCATGCGAGAGATCGCGAATAGGCTGGCTTCAATTTACATCGACGTTCCCGTGCTCCGGCCGGGAACCATTGGGGCCTACCTGCTCGCTTTCGTGTCCATTGGGGTTGCCACGGCCCTGCGGCTGGCCATTGATCCGTATGTTGAGGGCTTTTCGTTCATCACGTTCTTTCCCGGGGTCATAATCACAACGGTGATCAGTGGATTGGGTGCCGGGCTTTTTTCCGTGGTGCTCAGCGTTGCTGCGGCTGCGTTTTTTGTGCTTCCGCCCCGCCTGTCTTTCTACGTTGAAGAGCCGGGTAACGTGCTGGCACTCCTCATGTATACGGTGGTGATGCTTTTCAACGTGGCCCTCATTTCCGGGATGCGCCTTGCAGTCGAGCGCAGGCGGGACCAGCAGGACTTGCAGGCGAGCAAAGATCGTCTGGAGTTTGCCCTCGACGCAGCCCATCTCGGGTGGTGGCAGTACGACCCGCTCCACCGTCTCGTCTGGTGGAATACTCGATTGAAGGAAATGTTTGGCGTTGCCCAAGACAGGACCGATGTCGAGGAGTTCATTAGGCGGGTGCATCCTGACGACAGAGAAAGGGTTTGGGCGGCCGTCGAAGCGGCGATCGATCCCACTAATCCGAAGCCATACGCCACTGAGTTCCGGCACTGTCGCGAAGATGGGGAGGTCCGCTGGATAGAGGCCCATGCGTTTGTTCATTTCGAGGGCGGCGGGCGCGAGCGTCGCGCCGTTAGCATGGTCGGTACCACACAGGACATTACACAGCGCAAGCAGCGCGAAGAAGAACGTAAGCAGCAAGAGGAAAAGGAGCATTTGCTCATGCGCGAGGTCAATCATCGCGCCAAGAATATGCTCAGCGTCGTCGACGCAATCGCCCGCCAGACCGCAGCTAAAAATCACGACGATTTCATCGAGCGCTTCTCTGAGCGCATCCAGGCGCTTTCAGCCAATCAGGACCTCCTCATCCGAAACCGATGGCAGGGGGTCGAGATCGAGGACCTGGTTCGTGCCCAGCTCTCGCCATTTGCCGACCTCATGGGTTCTCGTATCGTCGTGCGCGGCCCCAAGCTGCGCCTTAACGCGGCTTCCGCGCAGGCCGTCGGGCTCGCGCTCCACGAGCTTGCTACCAACGCCGGAAAATATGGGGCGCTCTCGACGGATAGGGGTCGCGTCGATATCTGCTGGACAGACGGTAAAACCTTCACCATGAGCTGGGTCGAACGCCAGGGGCCGCCCGTGTCAGCGCCGGAGCGGCGCGGGTTCGGCGCCACAGTTATGGAAGCGATGGCGGAGCGCAGCGTTGATGGTACGGTCGATCTTGATTATGCGCCGTCAGGCTTGGCCTGGCGCTTGACCTGCCCGGGAGCGAACGCGCTGGAGCCAGCCAATTCTCAGGTCGAGGGGAACTGACGGCGTTCCTGCCCAATCCCACCGCACCGACTGCGGGACCTGTGAAGGGCGCTGTCGCCTCGGGGAGGGGCGAAACACGCGGTCCCAAGCCGCCCTTTCGAACCGTCAGTGCTGATCAGCCTACAAATAGACATGCCCATCGTCGCTTGTGGAAGAAAGTGGGGATAACAGCGGCATCGAACTTCCGTTTGGAGCTGCTGACGGTGGGTCGTGTTGACATGGGCTTTCCTTCGGCCCATGCGGCGTTAAGGGAGTGGGCGATGTTGATTGATTCTACCAGGGTCAGGAACCCGGCAAACGAGATGGCGTTGGTCGGCATGGAACGCGACCTATCGCCGGCTGATCTGAGGGCGATGCGTACGGGCATAGGCGCAGAGCTACGAACGCTCTATTCTGACGTTTTACGCGAGAAAATCCCCGACCGGATTGCTGAGTTGCTATGGCAGCTCGATCAGCAACTGAAGCAGCTCGATCAAAAGGACCGCGACAGCACATAGCGTCCGTAAGTATGGCCCAGGCCGGCTGTGGATATGTCCGGAATTATACTTGCCCGGCCCATCTTATTCATCTTAAGGTGGCAGCATCGGGTTTTTTCTGGGGTGGGGCCATGTCAATCGATCCCTGCTTAGAACAAGGTGTCTTTGAGCCTGAGGCAACTACGGCAATGGGCGAAGCCTTCGAGGCTGCTTGCGAAGAGCTTCACGATGGTGGCCGGCTTCCAATGGTGCGCGAAGTCGTTGCCCTACGAATTATTGCAGCGGCACGTAGTGGTGAGCTTAACCCGGTTCGCTTACGGACGGCTGGCGCTAAACTGGATTATCGTCACCCAAATGTTGTCCGCAGTTTCGCGCTGAAGGATTATAAGCCCCAAGCCACCAAAGCACCCTCAGCACCCGCAGGGTCACCCTTGATCCGGTAGACGGTCTGTCGGGACAGGCCGGTTTGCTTGGCGATGGGTGCGATACTCTGCTTTCAGGCCCACCATGGCATGCTGTCAGTCGCGCAGCGGCAGACGGCTGTCCCCATCTCGGGGCAGTTCGCGCGTTCCTTGAACGCACTGCCGGGCTTCAACGCCTGCTCGGCTTGCGCCGTCAGTTTGGCGGGATCGGGGAGATCCGCATCTATGCGCGGGAGAATGCAACGCAACGTGGCGCGGCGGTCGGAACCTCTCTTGCTGGGAGCGTGGCGGCGGCGTTTCGTGAAACCTTAAAAATGGTTATTCTCTCCGGAGAGAACGACTCTGAAAGCGGCGCGGGCCGCGCTAATCGAGATACCAGTTCGTCCCGCACACGACCGCCGCCCTAGTTCTCTTCTTAAGTTTTCCAGTTAGTGCCGTCATAGGTGACGCCAATATTAACGGCACCACCACCTGTCTCAGCCTCTAACGCCTTGCCTTCAGCTTCCCGGCGGCCAGACGCGACGACGTGTGCGCCATCCTTAGCAAAGGCGAGCGCGGTGGCTCGGCCGATCCCAGTCAAAGCGCCGGTGATCAATACCACTGGGTTGCTCATTTTCAGGTTCCTCACGATTTGACGTTTCCTGCCGGCGGAGCATGGATAGCGACGCCGGGGAGCTGATAAGGCGCCACAGGATTCCCCCTGGGGCGCAAGCCGAGGTCACCAAGGCCGCACAGCAGGTGTATTGACCACGCCGAGCAGAGTGGTGAGCGTGACGACCGGCGCGCAACGTCGTACTGAGGGCAGTCCGATGCGGGTGTCACTGATGGCGATACCACTCCTAATCCTGTTCACCGAGGGTTTGGACGTACGTCTTGCCGTACGGATAGAAGAGTTCCTTGCGGCCCTGCTCCCACGCCGCTTTGAGTTCGGGCGACGTGATGTCCCAGTCCGGCCGGCATTTCTTGAGGACCGCACGCAGGTCCTGGCGGAGTTCTTCCAGAGTGGGCCGTCCGAAGAACCAATAGCCCATGTAGATCTTATAAATGATGAGCTTGGGCTCGAGGACGATGACGTGGGGGATCATGGGATTGTGGAGAGGGTCGGTGTATTCGGCAATGTCGAGATCTTTTTGGACGGCACGCCCCACGTCCGAGAGGAAAGGCCAGTGGGCGCCGACGCCGGTGCGATACTCATTCGTCTCGGTGATGTTGTCGGTGCTAATCGTGACCAACCGGCAATAGCCAACCTCCAGCTCACGATGGAGTGCAACAAGCCCTTCAGCCTGCCGGCGGTCCTTGGGGCAGAAACCTCCGCGGCTGAGGACGAGGACCATTGGATGTTGTCTCTGCAGTTCGGAGAGCTTCCGGCGTTTCGCGGTGTGGTCAGGAAGCTCGTAATCGGGGAAGGCAGCCCCTGGAACAATGTCCGATCGCATATGAAATCCTTAACAGTTGGATGCGCGTCGCCGGGTTGCGCCTCAATGGTTAGGTCCTGATAGCGGCCCCGCAAACATGCCGTATCAGGCCCCCTCAACGTGAAGAACCGACACGTGCGCGAACCGGCTTTAGGGCGGCGGCCCGACTCAGCATCTCCGGTCCGTCGAGGCTTCGGGCCCCTGCGGGATCTTACCCGATGGCACCGCAGGCTTTTTGCCGGTGTCCCGTTGGGCTGCTTGCGCATGTGAAACCAACGCCAGCCACAAGCACAGCGTTCCCGAGAGCGCTACCTCCTGGGCAAGGACAGCGTCGACCTCGACCATCAACGCCCGCGCTTGGTCATTAGCTTTACGCGCCGTGGCCGGGTTTTCGGCGTCCTGGTGCCGGGGAGCACAAATATTCGCCGCGAGTCCTATCGAACCGACGAAAGCCATAACGTGTGATTCCTGGCTCTTGCACTCCAACGCGGGGCGAGTGACTGCTTCGGGTCAAAAACGGCTATGGCGGCCGTTCGACTGGCACATCCGCAGCACCTCAGATAGCTGACAACTTTGGTGCACCGCGCAAGTCAACAGAGGTGGGCCAGGAAGAGATATTCGTGCGCGGATTGCACGCGGACTCTGAACAGACCATCCCGTGCCTGATCGCCCTCCATGTGCCGTGCCGAGATCCGTTAGTAATCAAATTGACAGCTGCGGCTTCGGCGCGAAGGTGATCAAGGCGTGAGCGCATAGCGGCGGATAGGTTCGATAGGAGCAAGCGTCCCCTTCCCGAGCAGCGCTCAGCAGGCGCTTACCCCGAGCTATGTGCTGGAGCCCATGCGCGCGGTGCTCGGAGGTCGCAGAACGACTATATTCGCCACATTGGCATTTTTGCCAAGTTCATGGATGACATCGTCGATGACATCATCACCGAATACGCGCGACCAGGCGCCTGCTCCACGACGCCATCATTTCGGTCGCAAGCGCTGATCACGCGCGGCCACAGTGGCGCGAACCGTCAGTGGCTTTCCGTCGCGCAATACCGAGAGTTCCGCCACCTCGCCGATTCGCAGGAATGCCATTCTGTTGCGCAAGAAAGCGGAACCCACGACAGTCCGGTCGCCAAGCCGCACGACAACGTCGCCGGGCCTCAGACCAGCGCGTGCGGCCGGCGATCCGGACTCGACCTTGGTGATCACCGCGCCCGGCTGCGGCGCGACCGGTGCGACGATCCCGAACTCAGCGAGATGGGCGCGGATTGAATTGATGAGAGCCGTCTGCTGGCGAATGAAGAGATGTCGGGTGCGATGAAGCATCAGACAGCTCTGCTGCTCGGGCGTCTTGGTCGGCACAAATCGCATGTTTGGCCTGGTGACCGCTTCGCAAATCGCTTCCGCATCAGCCGCATCGTTCTTCTGTCGTTTGACATAGGGTTTCACGTAGGCGGGCGGCATCAGGCGCACGGTGTGGCCCAGCGCCTGAAGTTCACGCGACCAATAATGCGACGACGCACAGGCCTCGATACCAATGA
>WNFR01007292.1_pt1 | contig 12869 bp, 13 predicted proteins | sample 5400221 | NCBI WGS metagenome assembly WNFR01 (sample SAMN13153357, study PRJNA577476) | soil metagenome | isolation source: 40 cm soil under Madrone tree | place: USA:California | collected 2016-06-14
AGCCAGGTCCTTTCCCGACGAAATCCGGCGATCGGTTTGGAAAAAACTCTTTGAAGATTTTGGCGCTCAAATAGAGCTTCGACGGGTCCTGGTAGTTACGAATGGTGAGCGGCTCGGTGTAATAGGCATTGTGCAGCTTTGATTCCACGTCCTTGATTCGACTTTGTTCAACGAGGAGGAAGTCACCGTCGAGGGTCGCTGGCAAATTCCCGTGCTCATAGTAACCGATGTGGGTGAAATCGCCCAGAATCCATGGAAGCGGGTACACGCTGCCCCGAATCATATGCCCAGTCAGGTGGTAGTTCTTCGGATCGCGTCTTGCCAGCTTTAGCAGGGGTTCCGTTAGCTTGAAGATGTCATTGTACGTTTGAACGTAGACGTACGGCTCAGTATCCGTTGTGCAGCGGAAGTAATTTAGCGAGATCATCGATCCGAGCGAGACGCACAAAAGAATGGCTAACGCGAAGTAGGTTGCGCGCAGAAATCTCGGACGAACAAGCAGAACCGCCGCGCCAAAGATAAATAAGAAGGGCCAGACAATATTGATGATGCACCATGGCGTTTTGTATTTGACATAGCTGTAAGCAGCCAGGGTTCCCACTCCGTAGATCGCCAGATAACGCAAACTGAGGTTCTTAAACTGCTGGCAAAACACGCAAAGAAGGAGGCCGGCGCCGACAGGAATCTCGTAGCGCCCGATCAGCTTCAGCCAGTAATACCACGGTTTTTCATGGCCGTGACCTTGCTCGCCAGTGGCAAACCAGGCCTTATATGCCTGGTAAATTCCCTTTACGCCGTTCCAGTTAAGGAAGGTTCCTGAATAGAAAAAGACGATCGCAGCGATGCCGACTCCGATAACCATCGCGAGATCGACGTAGGTCCATGTTTGCTTGGCTGGCCTTGCGTCGGGAACGCGACTGAGCGCGTTGGAGACCATCAACACAGGAATGGCAAGCATCGCGCAGACAAGATGGATGCTGTACGTTTCCTTGGTCAGGATCATGCCAGCCACGCCCATGCCGGCGCACCAAAGATAATTCGGTGTCCCAAATTTCCAGAGACCGAGCAGCCCGAGGATGAACATCATCGTGAAGAGGACCAGCCACACCTCGTGGATCGAGTAGCGTCCGTAGAAAACAAACCCGGGCGAAACCGCCATTGCCAGCGCCGCCAGCCGGCTCACGTTTTTCCCAACCAGCGGCTCAAATTTCAATGTAAGCCATACGCAGCCGACGCTCACCAACACCACCGGCAACCGCAAAGCCCAAACGTTCCGTCCAAACAAACTCTGCGAGAGTAATAGAACGTAGAAGTGGAGCGGCCCATGATAGTTGGTCGGATCGTATCGATAAAACCCGTTCTTCATCATTTGATCGACAAACCAACCATTGATTCCTTCGTCGAAATGCGGCGGCTTGATGCCCAGCAGGAACAAGCGGAGAAAAATGGCGAGCCCAAGGATCAACCATGGGAACCAATCTGTTTCTGCAAGGCCGGCCTTCCAGGCCGCCAGTTGATCGCGCAGAGATAGAAAATCTGCTGGCGCGGCAGCTTCGGCGCTGCTAGTACGCGCTGCAATGCGATTTCTCGTGACCGGTGGGTGCGGCTTCATCGGGAGCAACTTTATTCGGTATATTTTGCAACATTACAAGCCCGCGTACGTGACCAACGTGGATGTGCTCACTTACGCGGGCAACCTCGCCAACCTCGGCGGCGTGGTCGAAGAACATGGCGAACGCTACGAATTTTTCAAAGCCGATATTGCCAATGCCGACCAGATGGACGCGCTCATGACCGAGCATCAATTTTACGCGGTCATCAATTTCGCCGCCGAATCGCATGTCGATCGCAGCATCAATTCACCACGGACGAGGTCTATGGCTCGCTTGGCGCCACCGGCAGATTTACCGAGCAATCGCCGCTCGACCCGAGTTCGCCCTATTCGGCGAGCAAAGCCGGCGCCGATCTGCTTGCCCTCGCCTCTTACAAAACCTATGGCCAGGAAGTGCTCGTGACGCGCTGCTCGAACAATTATGGTCCGTATCAATTTCCGGAAAAACTGATTCCGCTCATGATTGTCAAAGCACTCCGCGATGAGCCGCTCCCGGTTTACGGCGATGGAATGAACGTGCGCGATTGGATCCACGTAACGGATCATTGCGCTGCGATTGTGGCCGCGCTCTTCGAGGGGAAGCCAGGGGCAATCTATAATTTCGGCGGCGACGGCGAGATGGTGAACATCGATGTTGTAAAAATGATTCTCGATAAACTGGGCAAGCCACACAGCTTGATTTCGTTTGTGACCGACAGGCTCGGGCACGATCGCCGGTACGCGATCGATTCCTCGCTTGCGCAACGTGAGTTAAACTGGAAACCGCGGCGCAATTTCAAGGAAGGACTCGAAGAAACTATTCAATGGTACATCGACAATCAACCGTGGTGGCAGCCATTGCTCGAGCGCACCGGACGATATTAACTGTAGCGGCGGTCTATGACCCGCCAATGCTAAAAACAGAGCGACGTTCATAGAGCGGCGCTGCAGAAGAATGAAAATTGCAATTCTCGGCGCCGGCGGGCGGCTTGGCGCTGCGCTCATGCGCAAATATCGAGAAAGATTCGATGTCGTTGGTTTTAATCACGCACAGCTGGATCTCTCGAATTTCGATGAGCTGCACAAGAAACTGCGGGCGACGAGTTTCGATCTGCTTATCAATGCTGCTGCGTTTACCAATGTCGATCTTTGCGAGACGAAGCGCGACGAGGCCTTTCTGATTAATGCGGAAGCGCCGCGCGTTCTCGCTGAAATTTGCCGGGACAAACGCGCGAGACTCATTCATTTCAGCACCGATTACGTATTTGATGGCGGAAAACGCGAACCTTACGTCGAAAGCGATTCCGCAAATCCGATCAGCGTTTACGGCGAATCGAAGCTGGCAGGAGAGCAAAATGTACTTGCCGTGCAAGATCGGCATCTCATCGTGCGCGTGTCGTGGATTTTTGGACCGGACCGTCAGAGTTTCATTGACGGAATGATCAAGCGGGCGCAGGAAAATGAAGAAGTCGATGCAGTCGCGGACAAATTTTCCGCGCCCACTTACACGGACGACATCGCCGAAATGTTGGTTGTAACCGCCATCGGCGATGGCACGCAACCCGGAGTCACCGACCCCGGCTACAACGCTGCGAGCGATTACAACGGAATCCTGCATTTCACCAGTGCCGGCGAATGCAGCTGGCAGGAATACGCGCAGTGGGCGCTGGATTGTTGCCAGGAGATCGGCCTGCTCCTGAAAGGGAAAACAGTTGGCGCACGCAAATTAAAAGACATGACAACCTGGGTCGCGCGTCGCCCGGTTTATTCCGTGCTGTCCAGCGCAAAATACGCGAAATTGACTGGCAGATCACCTCGCACTTGGCGGGAGGCTGTCGCTGACTATATTAGGCGCTTCTATTCAAAAAAATGAAAACAAACCTCTTTGCTTTTACCTTGTCGATCGTCATTTGCGTCAGTGCGCATGCGGAATTGAAATGGGACCAAACCATGGTCGAATTGCATCCGGCCGCTGCCGACAAACAGGCGGTGGCCCATTTCAAATATCAGAACACCGGCACCAAACCGGTGCGATTTAAATCGGTCCGCGCCTCTTGCGGCTGCACAGCGGCGCAATCTCAGAAGGAGGAGGTGCCTCCGGGAGAGAAAGGTGAGGTCACGGCTACGTTCAACATTGGCGAGCGCACCGGCACTCAGGTCAAAACTGTGAACGTGGAAACCGACGATCCGCAGCATACCACTACGGTGCTTACCCTGAAGGCGGTAATCCCCCAGCAACTCGAGATAACGCCAACATTTGTTTTCTGGGGACAGGGTGAAGCGCCAAAACCAAAGACGATCGTGGTGCGCGCAGCCAAGGAGTTTCCAGTGAAACACTTGAAGGTCACGTCATCGAGCCCGGACTTTCAAACCAAGGTTGAAGAAACCGGTAACGGCCAGTTCAAGATCGACATCGAACCCAAGGAGACGAGTCGACAAATTGCCTCAACATTGACGATTCAACCTGAAGACTCGCAGAAAATATTTTACGCCACTGCTCGCATTACCAACGCGCCCGCTATCCAGTAAGTAGTGAAATCTTCACTGGTCCGTCAGGCCCTTATTCTCGCGGCCCTTGCGCTTGTTCCGGGGTTTGGGGAAGCGATTTATTTTCGCGACAAAATTTCATGGCAATCGCCGGTTCCAGCCTCGGAAATGGTCACCGCGGCGCAGGCGCGTGCCTGGGGCAGCAATGCAATTTGGGTCGATGCGCGGCCGGATGCCGAATTTGCGAGTGATCATGTCCCTGGAGCTGTGTCGTTGAATGAAGACCGCTGGAATGAATTGCTGCCGCAGGTTCTGGCGGTTTGGTCGCCAGAGAAAAAGGTTGTCGTCTATTGCAGCAGCCTGAGCTGCAACGCCAGTCGCGAAGTCGCCCGCCGCCTGCGCAAGGAAGCGCAATTGCCAAACGTGTTTGTCCTTAAGGGTGGCTGGGAAGAGTGGCTGAAGTCGAAAAAATGAAGCAAACGTCGAACGCTCAACATCGAACATCCAACGTCCAACGTGTTTTGATCAACCAATTGGGCGTTGGGCGTTGGATGTTGGATGTTTGCTCTGAACCATGAAATTCGTCTGGCGAATTGTGGACTTGGTTGTCGGCGGAATTTTCATTTACGCCGGAGCTATTAAAGCGCTCGATCCGGCTCAGTTCGCTAATGACATCGATAATTACAAAATCCTGCCGTGGACCATCAGTGTCGGTGTCGCGTTTTATTTACCGTGGCTGGAAATGCTCTGCGGTCTCGCACTAATCTTCCGCCTGTTCTATCGCGGCGCATTTGCGATTTTAACCGCGCTCATCTCGATCTTTCTCGTCGCCACAATTGCTGCAAAACTCCGCGGTCTCGACATCACCTGTGGCTGTTTCGGTCACGCCAGCGAACACTGGAACTTTTCCGCGCATCTCGCGGTTGACCTCGCCATTCTCGCTGCCCTGCTTGCGCTCTGGCTGTCTACTCGCGCCGTTCCCGCGCGGGATTCAGATCGTTAAGTCCTGGCAAAGGCCAATCGTCCTTCGCTGGCGTCAATACAGTCAAATATCGTAGCGATGTCGGCGCGGCCTGCTTGTTTTTTGACTCGCTCGACAACGGCAAGCAACTGGACCGGCATCGTGCAAAGTCGACAATTAACGAACGAGGAGGAATTGATATGATCAGAAAACTTAGGTCTGGCGACTATCGTCTGTATTCGCGAAGGAAGAACCCGCGGACGGGAAAGCGAAGGAACTTGGGCACGTTCAAAACAAAAGCTGCGGCCAAGAAACACGAACGAGCCGTTCAGTACTTTAAACGGCGCTGACTCGCGTCGGTCGGAACCCCTCCTGTTCTGGCGACGGTTTAACGTCGTCGGCTCCGTGACAAACTGCATTTTGTCGCCTTGATTAAGCCTCAGAAAAAAGGGCAGACTCTGTTCGGCAAATGAAATATCTCCAGTTGCTGCTCGGATACCTGCTGTGCCTGGCGTTTTTTGCAACGGCAGCGTGCAAGCCGAAGCCGAAAAATCAAATTGTCGGCGAACCACCCGCTGGTCAGCCGACCTCGTCGCCCGTTTTTCCCAGTCCAGTTCAATCGCCGAGCTTATCCCCATCATCTCCTCAGGCGTCACAGACAAAGGCGGAGCAGAGTCCATCTCTCGATTTGTCCAGGCTGGAGAACAGCGTCCGTCCCTCAGTAATTTGGATCACCGTTTTTGATTCGTCGGGCAAGTTGCTGCGGACACAGACCGGCTTTTTTATTTCCGCAGATGGCAGATTGGTTGCTACAGCCCACGCAATCGAAGGCGGCGTCAATGCCGTCGCAAAGACAGGTGATGGCGGAATTTACAACGTGAGCGGGATTCTCGCGTCTTCGACAGCGCTCGATCTCGCAATTCTGCAAGCTGATGTGAAACAGAAGCCTTTCTTGGTTCTAAACAAAAATGTCAACCTGCCAATCGGCACACCTGTTGGAGTGGTCGGAAGCGGGCTGGCTAGAGGTGAAGGGATCCCTCGCGAAGCAACAATTTCAACGCAGCAATCCGACCGTTTCGAAATAGGGGCGGCGATTTCACCTAACGCGATCGGATCGCCCATTGTTGACGCTAATGCAGAAGTTGTTGGTGTCGCGGTATCGGCTGGTGAAAAAGCGACCGTTCGGCCTTCGAATAGTCTGGAGTCGTTGCTGTCTCAAATCGCATCCAATGCCACGCCTCGGTGGCCGCAGACTGCACAGACGAGTCCTAGTCCTAGCCCACGGCCAACGCCGAAACCACGATTAGTGTATGCGCCCGCGCCGAGTTTCCCTCCAGATGCAACGCGTCCGGGTGTCTCCGGGTCAGGCCGATTTCGCCTGACTTTCGATGCGAGGGGAAATGTGAGGAACGTCGAGATCGTCCAATCGACCGGAAATGCTCTCTTCGATCAAGCCTCAACCAAAACTCTTCGGCAATGGAAGTGTACACCCGGCCGCGAATGGGTCGCGACAGTGCCTGTCACGTTTCAGAGCCGGTGAACTCCAAATCCAAAAGTGCAGCGGTCGGCTTTCGAGTAAAGTCGGGCTGGGCGGTGGCCGCCTTGGTTGCCGGCCCGGTTAGGTCCCCGCGGTTATGCGACAGTCGCATGATCGATCTGTCGGACGCGCGGTTCCCCGAGACACGCCAGCCGTATCACGCCGCCATGGGTAAACTCGAAACCGATCCGGTCAAGATACGGGCACGCTTGCGCGTCGTGCGTCGTGTCGCGCGACAATCAATCGCGAAACTTCTCGCCGAGTATCGAGGTTTCGTGATCCGGCGCGCCGCTCTGGTCATTGGCAGTCAAATCGATCCTTCTCTAATCGCAAATCCGCATATTCGCGCGCACGCGCTCGAAGGGCAGTTATTTCGCACCGCGCTCGATGCCGCCTTGCGCGCACACCGGATTCACACGGTCCTTCTGACTGAGCGCGACGCCTATTCCAAAGCGTCGGCTCATCTAAAGAAAGCGAACAGTGACGTGCGACGTGTGACGCAGAATCTTGGTCGATCGGGCGAAGGACCATGGCGCGCCGAACAGAAACTCGCCGCTCTCGCTGCGTGGTTTGCATTGAGCCGATGAAGTCGATCTGTTTCTCGTTCGGGCATTATTGTTAGCGTCGTGGCAGAGATTCGACCAGCGACAAACGAGGATCGCGACGCGATCTGGAAGATGTTTCGCGCCGTGTTTGGTCCCGGGGACACTTACGCAGTTGATCCGCACATGTCGCGCGAGGAGGCGCTGGCATATTGGTTTCGGCCCGGCACGCACACGTACGTTGCCGAAGAGAATCGACATGTAGTGGGCACTTACATCCTGAAACCAAATCAAGCCGGCCCAGGATCGCACGTGGCGAACGCCGCGTTCATGGTCGCACCGGACGCGCGCGGCCAGGGAATTGGTCGCGCGATGGGCGAACATTGTTTGAGCGAAGCGCGCCGGCTTGGTTTTCGCGCAATGCAATTTAACTTTGTCGTTTCGACAAACACATCGGCGATTCACCTTTGGGAGCGACTTGGTTTCAGGATCGTCGGCACTTTGCCAGGCGCGTTTCAGCATCCGCAAAAAGGGTATGTCGCTGTTTACGTCATGTATCGCTCATTGCTTTGACGACAATATCCCAGCGCTTTCACGCTGGGATTGGAAGGTTGGATTCTGCGCCAGCCTAATCGGAATTGCGGTTGTAATTCGCTTCGTTAGGCCGAATGATGACGGAGAATGCAGACCGTGATTCAAGTCATTACAGGCGGGCGCGGATCTTTACGGGAAAAAATCATGAACGATCCGCAGCTTCGCCGCTTTGATTTGATTCCCACCGAACACCAACGCCCGGGCCGCCCGCATGGCTGGGCCAAGATTCACAGCGAAACCGCACATGGCGCGATCAATCTCGAATGGCACGGAGGAAGTGGAACCCTGATTTGCCGCGTCGTTACCAAATTTGGCAACAAGCCCAACTCGATCATTGGCGACTTCATCGATTACCTGCTCGCGCGTCATCAAAGCCGCATTCTCGCGATCCACATCATGCGAAGATGAAAACTTCCTCTTTAATCGTGCTCGTGCTCGTGCTCTTGCTCGCAATCGCAAGAACTGGTCATTTGACGCGGGCCCTTGCTCGCGAAGGCATAGCGTGACTTATCTGAGCGCCAAAGGCGCACGCTGCCGTCGTCGCCGCCTTATCCCAAGGGCGGTTCGTAACTTTTAATCCCGATCAGGAGGCGGCGTAAGAGCGCGCGAGTATTGTGCATCAAAGGCGCGCAACGCCGCCTGGACAGTGTCGCCGAAACCAGCAATACCCTCTTCGATGGCTGGACCCATTAACGCGACAAAAGTGCGGCCGCGAATCGAAAGCCGAGGACGACGTATCGCAGCCGGACTCCGGGGATGCGCTGTGCAATAGCGTTCCATCTCTTCCATCGCCGCCAGCGTTTGATCGACAGCATGATGCCCGCTCCAAATTGCAGTGGCGTTTCTCATTTAACATTCAAAACGTGCGACTTCGCGCGGTTGGACGTGCCTTTTTGGAAAAAGGCGTTTCGGCGGCGATAGGCGCGACTGAAGCCTGTCCTAAGCGAAGCCGAAGGAGGCATGCCGGTGAATACCTCAGGCTTATCTATGGCGTCGATGCCAGAGTCAGATGCCCGGAAAATAATCCCGGAGCCTACGGGGCTCGAACCCGCAACCTCCGCCGTGACAGGGCGGCGCTCTAACCAATTGAGCTAAGGCTCCTCGCGGAAAAACTGTAGCGGCGGCTGTCCTGAGCCGCAAGCAACGTGACACTGCACTCCAACATGCGCGCATGAGGATTCCAAAGAATTCGCGAGCAGCGCGCGCTATTATATCTGGACCGAAGAGCGTCTTTCCATTTTTTTCTGCAACGCAGGACCGATATGATGGTTGAACGTTTTGTATGTGGGTAGCGTCGAAGATTGCGGAATGCGGCTGACACAGCTATAATGACATTCGGTTCGGCGGATTGATCCAAACCATAAATGAGCGACGAGCGCAGCGAAGGGTTTCAGGGCGAGGAAGAGGATTCGGGCTCGAGCAATCTCCTCGATTCATTTGATCGCGTTATTGCGTCGTTGCCTCCGGGCGATCCACTTCGGCGCGACCTGTTGGATTTGCGTCCGCAAATTTTCAATCAGCAAGAGACGATGCTCGAAGCGAGCCGAATGATCGAGAAGCTCGAGGAAGTCGTTAAGAAAGTGACTTCGCCCGCGAACCGGATAGGCACCTTCCTCGGCGCCACGTCGAACGATACGGCGCACATCGTAGTCGGGGGCGCTGATTATTATTGCAATGTCGATCCGCGCATTCCGCTTGGGAAATTGAAAAAGGGAACGCGCGTCCTGGTGAACGAAGCATTCGTGATTGTGGGCGACCTCGGATTCGAAACGGCCGGCCCGGTGACAAAAATTACCGAAATCCTTGGTAAAGATCGATTGCGCGTCGGTTCTGAACATGGATTGCAATCCATGGTGCTGCAGCGTTCCGCTGATCTCACTCACTCTACCTTGAAATCAGGCGATGAGGTCCGGGTCGATTCGAACTACCGCATGGCGCTGGAGATGCTCTCCAGCACAAAATCGCACGAGCATTATCTCGATAACGTGCCCGATCTGCCGTGGGAAAAAGTTGGCGGACAGGAGGTAGCCCTCCAGGCGATCAAGGACGCGATAGAGCTTCCACTGTTGCATGGCGATCTTTTCAAAAAATTTCAGCACGCCACACCGAAAGGTTTTCTGCTTTACGGCCCGCCAGGTTGCGGAAAGACACTCATCGGCAAAGCGACGGCCTACAATTTGACGAAACAGCTTCGCGAAAAAACAGGCGTGGAAATGCAGGAATATTTCATGCACGTCAAAGGCCCGGAGATTTTGAACATGTGGGTGGGCGAATCGGAAAGAATGGTGCGCGAGATCTTTGCCACGGCTCGCGAGAAGCGCGGCGAAGATTTCATGCCATTCCTTTTTATCGACGAGGCCGAGTCGATTCTCGGCACACGCCGCGCGTCGCGTCATTCGAATATTCTTTCAACGCTCGTCCCGATGTTTTGCTCGGAAATGGATGGGATCGATTCGCTTAACGACGTCGTGATTATTCTGGCTTCTAATCGCGCCGACCTGATTGACCCAGCCATTCTGCGCCCCGGCCGGATCGATCGGAAAATCAAAGTTAATCGCCCGGACAAACAGGGCACCCGGGAGATTTACCGAATTTATCTCACCAACGAGCTGCCCTATGACGGTGTGCTCGCCAAAGAAGCTGATGGAATTGGAGCGTCGATCGAGCGTCTGATCGAGCGTTTCGTCGACTGGCAATTTACACGGCGTGATGAGAACAAGTTTCTAGAGGTAACGCTGCGCAGCGGGCGCAAAGAAACGCTTTACCGCAGCGATCTGATCAGCGGCGCGATCATTGCCTCGATCGTGGAGCGCGCGAAAGCGATGGCGATTAAACGGGCTATTGCCACTCAACAGGAGGAAGGGATTCGGGAAACGGATTTGCAACTCGCGTTCAATGCCGAGTACGTAGAGAACGACATTTTCCCAACCACCGACATCACCGAAGACTGGCTCAAGCTGATCGATTACGACCCGGAAAACGTGGTGAAGATTTCGCCCGTCAAGCCGATCTCCGATTCACGATCGCGCGCAACATCCGGGGTGATCTAATGTCGGCGCGATTCTTACAGCTGTAGGGGAAGCTGTCAGCTTCCCAAGTCGTATGGGCGAGCCACCCAGACTACCAGCGATTCTGCTACCGTGGGAAAAATCGGTTATTTATTTCGTGACGATGTGTGTAAGAGACCGACGCAACGTCTTAGCCAATTCACAAGTCTTCGACGCGATCAAAGCGACAATTCCAGAATTGCGGAAATGGCACGTGTTAGCCGGGGTCGTCATGCCCGATCACGCACACTGGGTAGTTTCGCCGGTCGAAAACCGGGATTTGTCGGTTGGAGATTTCTCGCATGGATTCAAACGATTGTTGCGGAAATCCCTTGGCTCGCAACCGTGGAAATGGCAGCGCGGCTGTTTTGATCGCCTCTTGCGCTCCGATGAGAATCTTCAGCGTAAATGGATTTACGTGATGGACAACCCCGTGCGGCAGCGCTTCGTTCAAAAGGCCGAAGATTGGCCATATTATTTAGACTTCATTAATTGCGGGGGAAGCTGTCAGCTTCCCCTACAGTTCAGGGGCGTCGGGGGACGATGATAAGGGTGGCCGAGCGATGAAACGCGTTTTTGGACTTGAGACGGAGTACGGCATCACTCTCAGTCGTGCGGAGAGCGTCGATGTGGTCGCCGAATCAATCGAGCTGGTGCGCCGTTACACGGAGCACGGCGCGCTCATGAAGTGGGATTACGAGCTGGAAGATCCACATCTCGACGCCCGCGGTTTTCGCGCCCGCGAATTACTCCAGGACACTGATGAGTCCGCCTACTACGAAATCGACAAAAACCGCGCGCTCAGTTTCGAGGAAATAAAAAGCGACCTGGTTCTTTCAAATGGCGCCCGTTTTTACAACGACCACGCGCACCCGGAATATTCCACGCCAGAATGCACGACCCTTCGGCAAATCGTGGCACAGGACAAGGCCGGGGAACGCATTCTCGCGGAATGCGCGCGACGCCGAAATCAGAAATTACCGTCCGGCCAGGAAGTTTGGCTTTATAAAAACAACACCGACTTCGTCGGGCACAGTTACGGCTGTCACGACAATTACCTGATGAGTCGCGACATCGCATGGGACCGGATCGTCGCCGGAATCCTGCCGTTTCTCATTACTCGCCAGATTTTCGCGGGCGCCGGGAAGATGGGTATCGAAGCCGAGAGCGCATCAGGCGATCCTGGTGTTTATCAAATCTCGCAACGCGCCGATTTCTTCAGCGTTGTGGTGAGCATTGATACGATGAACCGTCGTCCGCTGGTCAACACGCGCGACGAGCCGCATGCCGACGCGAGCCGCTATCGGCGGTTTCACGTTATCCTCGGCGACTCAAACATGAGTGAATGGGCAACGGCCATGAAAATCGGCACGACGGCGCTCATTCTCGATCTGATTGAGCGCGGAGAAGCGCCACAACTTGAAATCGCGCAGCCGATTGATGCAAACAAATCAATCAGCCGCGATCAAACTTACGATTGGATCATCGAACTGAAAGATGGCCGGAAAATCTCCGCGATCGATGTCCAACGGATTTATTTGCGGGCGGCGAGCAAGATAGACAACGGCGCGAGCGAAGATCGGCAATGGGTTCTGCGCGAGTGGGAAAACGTTCTCAATGATCTCGAGCGCGACGTGATGTTGACGCGCGATCGCGTCGATTGGGCGGCGAAGAAGTTCTTGCTGAATGCATTGCAGGACGAAGAAAGCCTTTCCTGGAGCGATCCGTGGCTGCAATCAATCGATCTCGAGTATCACAATGTCGATCTTGAGCGCGGCTTGTATTACGAGCTCGTGCGCCAGGGCTCCGCTCGTCGCGTCGTGGCCGAAGGCGATATCAAAACCTCGATCTTCAATCCGCCCGAAACCACGCGTGCGTTTTTTCGCGGCCGCGCCGTGGCGCGTTTCAATGACGAGATTTCCTCGATCCAGTGGGACGAAATCGTTTTTACAAACGGCGCGCAATCATGCCGCGTCGCGCTGCCCGAAGCAGCAATGAATGCGCGGCTCGATGCGCTCAATCACGCCGCGCGCAACGGCAAAGATTTCGCCGAATTCATGAGCGCAGTCAATGAGATCAGCGATTAGTGGGACCCGCGGTCGCCCTTCGC
>WNFR01016841.1_pt1 | contig 12867 bp, 11 predicted proteins | sample 5400221 | NCBI WGS metagenome assembly WNFR01 (sample SAMN13153357, study PRJNA577476) | soil metagenome | isolation source: 40 cm soil under Madrone tree | place: USA:California | collected 2016-06-14
CGGTAGGTTCTTTCTCTTGCTCGATGCGGTCCGCGAGCACACGAAGCGCAAGCGCTTGTGCAGAGGCCATGGCTTCTTTTTCCGTCGTTCCGTAAGCCATTACACCCGGCACATCAACGATTTCCGCAATCCAGCGCCCATCCGTCTCGCGCTCCGTCTCAATCTTGTAAACGATGTGCGACATACGGACATTCTAGCACGCTCTAACCGCCCTATTTCCTCAACTCCAGGTTGCCTCTACCTACGCAACACTCCCCGCCACATCTGAAACCTGTTGACACCTCCATAACGCCTAACTATTAATTAGGAGGCCTACCATGACCCCCACCCGGCTCCGCCTGAATGCTTTAGTTTTTGCTTCCGTTCTGATTTTTGCGCCTTCCTCCAACGCCTTCGACACACCTCTTTCCGACACCGCCGTGCGCGAGGCTTATTTCCTCGGCCAGCGTCACGACGACTCTCTTGGCAAGCTCCTGGACAAATACGTCCTCCACTTGCCGGCCCCAAAGAGCGGCCCCTACATCGAATCGGTCAGTTTTTTCACCCCCTATATCCTTACGGCGCTCAATTCCAGCCAGCAGCTCAGCATCTATAGCGCACAGCAAGCCCAACTCGATCACCTCAAATCCCCCGAAGTGGTCCGCGTCACGGTCCAAATCTTCCTAACCGAGTCTTACAGCGCTTACAACGCGATTGTGACGGGACATGATTCTCATTTACCCAAGGGAGTCTTCGTTCGCCCGTCGGACTTCTGGCGCGATTTCCGGCTCCGTGTTTTTCAAAAGGATGAGATGGTCATCCCCACCGCCGCGAACGGCCATCCCCTTTTTCAGTGCAATGACGGTGGTTGCGTCCTTAGCGGCGCCACACTGACCTTTGAATATCCTGCCGGTGCCTTCACGGATACTTCTGCCACAATCCAGATTGATCCGCCCGAGGGCGAACCCGTCGTCGTGGAGTTCGATCTCACCGCATTCCGCTAATCCTTGTCCCCAAATCCGTGTTTTTGCCGGCACAGCTTGCAGTAAACGGGCGGCTCTGAATTATCAACGTGATGTCTTACGGGTTTGACCGTCCGCAAATACGCGAAAATCGCTTTCAGATCCTCATCCGTCATGTTCCGGAGATAGCTGTATGGCATCAGCGGATTCAACTGCCGCACCCCTCCCGACGCGCGCCCGGTTCGAATCGTCTTGATGAACATCGCCTCGTCATAGTGACTAATCCCCGAAGGATCCGGCGTGATGTTTGGCGTCACCACGTCACCCCACTCGCCTTTCATGCGCGCCCCGCCTCCGAACATCATGTCTATCCGCGGAATGCCCTTCTCGTCGCTTGGAGTATGGCAATCATTGCACTGTGCCAGCCGCACCAGGTACCAGCCGTGCTTCACTTGCTCGCTCGCATCCGGCGGCAGTGGTGGCTCCATCTCCGGATGCAGATTCACTTTCACTGGAAACGGAAGATTCCTCTTGGGAAGCGGGTTCTTCACCGCACGGAGCGAACGAATATAGACAATCACCGAGGCGACATCCTCATCCGTCATGCTCCTGAAAAAGGCGTAAGGCATGAAGTCGAGAAGTTCCCTCCCGTCGTGACCTATCCCGTGGCGTATCGCTTGCTCAAACTGCGCGTCGGTCCACGTGCCCGCTCCAGTCTTTTTGTCTGGTGTGATGTTTGGATGCGTCAGGCCTTCGGGAAACGGCACTCCATCGAACGCTTCGTTTTTTACAATATCCCCCGCGCCTTTGGTTCCCGGTTTTGGCTGCCCCAATCCCTTTTTGAAGTCATGTTCAGCATGGCACTCGAAACAGTGCGCAACGCCTTCCACTAGATATCGTCCACGCCCCAGCCGCTCTGGTGATGCGAGAGCGCGAAACACGGTGGCGTCTGTCGCGAAGTTGGCTACGGGAGATTTGAGCTGTGCGACGCTGGATTGAGAGAAAAACGCCGTGAGGAAAATTAGAATGAAAACACGGGCACACAACAAGCGCGGAAATGAACTCAAGGCTATTACCTCCGTTTTGGTCCGAAATGCGCGTTCCCGAGGAATTGCCGCGAGTATATACCTAAATGTTTCTGAAATCTCACTTATAGGCGGGAATTTCCTTTGCTAGCTTCTCCAATGCAGCGTCACCGGCCCATCCATTGGGTGCTCCATCGGCAAACCGCTGCGCCTGGACTCAATCAGATTCTGCTTCAACGCGAAATACCATTTCGCCGGACGGTCCGCGTCGTCAATCAACATCAGTCGTGGATTGTGCTTCAATCCTTCGCCGGACGGTCCGCGTCGTCAATCAACATCAGTCGTGGATTGTGCTTCAATCCTTCTGACTGCCGAATCATCGTCTCCTGGTCCTGCCGCAAGAATATCTTCGCGAAGATGCGGAAAATCGAAACCGGAAACGGCAAATTCCATGCCGCCACAAAATCGATCCGGCACAGATCTCGCCGCACCGGCGTCACCGTGGCCCGGCTCGAAAACCACAGCTTCCCGCTCCGATCGATCTCCGTCCGCATATTCGGCAGCACAAAATCAATCGTTGTCGTCACCGTCTCACCGGTCATCTTCGCCAGCAATTTGTACGGTGCGCTGTTCGCACTCGGCTGGTGCGGGCTCATCCGGAACCCGTTCGGAATCGGCTCAAACTGTTTCGCCTTTTCGTGAATACTTGTCTTGCTGCGCCAGAACCATGACTGGTGCACAAACGGCCCGTGCGCCGGATCCATCAATCCGATAATCCCATGATCAATGTGCGATGGCAGCTCGCACTCCAGCCGCATAATTTTGAACTTTGAGCTGGATTTTTCCAGTTCGGGCGCCGCCGGCAACCTTTCCGGCAGGCGCGTTCCCGGTGCGCTCATGTACACCCAGACGTACCCGTCGCGCTCTTCGCATGGATAATGCACCGCATTGATTCGCTCCACCTTCAGCTTGTCGTGGCTCGTAAGCGACGGAATCTCGACGCACTGGCCGCTGCACGCTTCGAATTCCCACCCGTGATAGCTGCATTGCAAGTTCTTCCCGTCAAAATGCCCATAAGAAAGTGGAATCCCACGGTGCGGACAAGCGTCCCGCATCGCAAACGCCTTCCCCTCGGTCGTTCGTCCAAGAACCAGCGGCACCTCCAACAACATCGCCTTCGCCAGATTCTTCCCGTAAATCTCCTCGCTCCGCATCGCCGGATACCAGAAGTCCCACAAAAATCCCGCATCCGTCTTCGGCGTGTTCTCCGCCAACCCATCCACCGAATTCTCCAACGCCGCTCGAACCGCTTCGCTCATCTCTTCCACTCGCTATCTCTGGCACATACGCCAAATCGCATCGTAGTACACCCGCTCACCCCGGGCAATCCGGATGTAGCGGCCGCCTTCGGAGGCGGGCGCATTTCCGGTTGTCACCGTGACTCCAATCGATGCGTTGCGCCCGGCCCCCAAACCTAGCGATGCTCTCTTGCATCTAATTTAGAAGCGCTTTTGCTATACTAGCTAAAGACCATGTACTCCTTCTTCCATTAGCTGCCCTCAGTCTCGCGCCCATCAGGGCGCCGCTCCCCGTCTGACAAGTCACCAATCGCCAGTCACCCCTCTCCGGTGACACAAATCTCATAGAGAGAAGGAATCCCAATGGCCGCTCTCACGCTTTCTGAAAAACTCGATCAGCTCGACGCCCGCTACCAGGAAATGACCCAGGAACTCTCCACTCCCGAGGTCGTCACTGATTCCACGCGTTTCCAGAAACTCGCCAAGCAGCACTCCGATCTCGAAACCATCGTCAACAAGCACCGCGAGTTCAAGCAAATCGAAAAAGACCTCGCCGCCACTCACCAGATGGTGGTCGAATCCGACGACGCCGAAATGCGCCACATGGCCCAGGAAGAAGAAAAGCTCCTTACCGTCCGCAAAGAACAAACCGAGCGCGAGCTGAAACTTCTTCTCCTCCCCCACGATCCCATCGACGACAAAAACATTATCCTCGAAATCCGCGCCGGCACTGGCGGCGACGAAGCCGGCATCTTCGCAGGCGACCTCTTCCGCATGTACTCGCGTTACGCCGAATCCCAAGGCTGGAAAGTCGAAGTGATGGAAAGCTCTCCTGCGCAGATGGGTGGAGTAAAAGAAATTGTCGCGGCTATTCAGGGCAAGAAAGTTTATTCCAAGCTGAAATATGAAAGCGGTGTCCATCGTGTGCAGCGCGTCCCCGCCACGGAAACGCAGGGCCGCATCCATACGTCAGCCGCCACCGTCGCCGTCCTTCCCGAAGCCGACGAAATCGACATAAAAATCGAAGCCAAAGATCTCCGCATCGATACCTTCTGCTCTTCCGGCCCCGGCGGTCAGTCTGTGAACACAACATATTCCGCCGTGCGCATCACCCACTTGCCCACGGGCCTCGTCGTCTCCCAACAGGACGAGAAATCCCAAATAAAAAACCGCGCCAAGGCCATGCGTGTCCTTCGTTCCCGCCTCTACGAAATGGAACTCGAAAAGCAGCAGGCCGCCATCGGCGCCGAACGCCGGGGCCAGATCAAAACCGGCGACCGCTCCGAAAAAATCCGCACCTATAACTATCCCCAAAACCGCGTCACCGACCATCGCATCGGCCTGACCATCCACCAGCTAACCGAAGTAATGGACGGCAAACTCGGCCCTCTAGTCGATGGCCTCGTCGAACACTACGAAGCCGCCCGCCTAAAACAAGAACTAGCCGAGGCGTGAACCTCCCCTATGATCTCTCCCGGGTGTCCACACGCCGCACTTGCGTGTGGGCTCTTAGGTCTTTCCTGCTCATGTAGCGGCCGCCGTCCGCGGCGGGCGCATTTCTCTTTATTCTTAAAAGTAGCGCTGGCTTTCAAGCCAGCCTCCACCATGTAGGGGCGATTTTACGTCGCCTTCTTCTCTTCTCTGCGCTCTTAGCGTCTCTGCGTTAAACTCTTCTCTTAGAATTGCTCCAATGCCTCAACAGAAAACGAACTCACTCGACGTCCGCACCGCCCTGAAACAGGGCATCCACTTCCTCCGTGAAGCCAACGTCCCCTCCGACACCCTGGCCGCCGAACTCCTCCTCCTCCACGTCACGCACCGCGATCGCACCTGGCTCTACGCCCATCCCGAAGAAATTCTCAATCCCCAAACCATCGAATCTTATTCCTCACTTCTCCGCCGCCGCGCCGCCGGCGAACCTACGCAACACCTCACGGGCAAGCAGGAATTCTGGGGCCTCGAATTCGAAGTCACTCCCGACGTCCTCATCCCACGTCCCGAAACCGAACACCTCATCGAAGTCGCTCTCGATCGCCTCGCCGTCCGCGAACTCCGCTCTGCCCGCGATCCCAAACTCACCGGCGACGGCCTCACCATCGTCGACATCGGGACCGGCTCCGGCTGCATCGCCATAGCCCTTGCCAAAGAACTCCCTGCCGCCAAAATCTACGCCACCGACATCTCCCCTGCCGCCCTCAAAGTCGCCCAACGCAACGCCACCCGACTCGGTTTCTCCAACCGCATCACCTTCCAAGAATCCAATCTCCTCTCCGCTTTTTCCGATGTAGGGGCACGATACATCGTGCCCGTGCTTGGCGCTCACTCATCCCACAATTTTTCTTCTTCCGAGCCGCGTCTCTTCGATCTAATAATCTCCAACCCTCCGTACGTCGGCCGCAAAGAATCCACCACCCTCCCCATCGAAGTCCGCGACCACGAACCAGCCCACGCCCTGTACGGCGGCGAAGAAGGCTACGAACTCTACGGCCTATTGATCCCGCAAGCCGCGCGCCATCTCAAACCCAGCGGCTCTTCGAATCTCCCGAATGGACGAATCTCCTCGTAACCAACGACCTAGCCGCCATCCCCCGCGTCCTCTCCGCCGAACGCACGTAATTTCCATTAACAATTTTCTACTTTCTGTTTCTCGCCATTTCCCGAATTCGATTCAAATACCCGACATAAACCGGAATCGGAATATCCGGCGAATCCCCGTCATTCAAAAAATGTTCCAACCGAATCTCCACCGGTATCCCCGCAATCACTTCGCGAAATCTCGGCATCTCCAGAAATTTAACCTTCCAGATCTCCAGCATCTCCGATCGAAACTCTTCGCTGATGAACCCCATCTTCCGCCCGTCAAGATAAATCCCGTCAAAATGATGCTCTGCCAGAATCTTTCGAATAGGATCGTCCGTAGGCGATAAAACATAAACCAGGTGCAACAGATCCGCCAGGTCTCCCCACAAAATCTTTTCTTCGATAGCGCTGAATCGGAACGCGCTATCCCCGCGCTGCTGCACAAGCCGCGCGTGATCCCCCGGCTTCAACCCATGCCTCCCTAGCTCTTCGGCAAACCACTTCAGTCTCTCGGCCCTAAGGTTTGATCTCAGAAATTCCACAGCGTATTCATTCGGCAAATAAATCTTGGGATCGTCGTCCAACCGTTTCAGCCACAAGCTCCAATTCCGGCCCTCCAGCAAAACTATCAACTCTTTCAGCTCCGCAACGGTCGTATCCGGGTGATACTTCACCGCCTGCCAAAAATGTTCGGTCGAATCATAAATGGAGCCGTGCAGCCGGATGCCCTCCTCAATCGGATACCAGTTCGACAGCACTCGCCCCGCAATCACTGGCGAAGCGCTCCAGCCGTTCAGCGCATGCTTCCACTTCTCTTGCACCGCCAGAAATTCCTCCGCGTATCCCTCCGGCAACGGCTCTTTCACTCGAGCAATCGCCTGCCGCAACTCTTCGCTCGTATGCGTCACCAGCGCCTGCAGCGGTCGCTCGTCCGCCATCGAAACAACGCGGCTCTCAACTCCTTCGCGCAACAGGCGCCAAGCGAGTTGTCGACTTTCTTCCTCGCTGATCTCCCCGTTCCACCGATGCGTCTGCGTCTCGATGTACGGAAGCACCTCTGCCAGCGACTTGAACTCAATAAATCCATGAATCGCAAACTTGACCGTTTCGCCGTCCTTCACAATCACCGTCGAAGGCATGACCACCGCCTGCAACGAAATCTCCTGCCCCTCGAGTGGGATGGTCGTGGTAAAAACTAGAAACGTTACAACCAACACCACCCGAAAAGCTCCGCCTAGTGTTCTCGAAACATTCTGCATTTACCCGCCTTAGTAATTCCGCTTCATCATTTCATTAACGTCTCTACACTCCAAACGAATTTCCAATTCGTCCTCATTGTCTCCGCCTTCCCGAAGTCGTACGCTTAACCCATGCCGGACCTGGCTCGCTTCCGCGCCAAACACGACGCCCCCGACGCCGCCGAATCCCTGTCGGTGTCCTTCATCCTCCACGTGGACATGGACGCCTTCTTCGTCTCCGTCGAACTCCTCGAGCGCCCCGACCTCCGCGGCAAGCCTGTTGTCGTCGGCGGCCGCCCCGACCAGCGCGGCGTCGTCTCCGCCGCCAGCTACGAAGCTCGCAAGTTCGGCATCCATTCCGCCATGCCCCTGCGCACGGCGGGCCGCCTCTGCCCCCACGCGGTCTTTCTCGACGGCCATCACGAGAAATATTCCGAATGGAGCGATCGCATCGCCTCCATCCTTGCAAAATTCTCTCCCATCGTCGAAATGGTTTCCGTCGACGAAGCCTATCTCGACCTTTCCGGCACCGAACGCCTCCACGGCCCGCCGTTCGCCGCCGCCGACAAACTTCTTCGCACCATCACCCGCCAAACCGGTCTTCCCTGCTCCGGCGGACTCGCCACCACCCGCCTCACCGCCAAAGTCGCCTCCGATCAAGGCAAGCCTCGCGGCCTCGTCTGGGTCGCACCCGGTATGGAAGCCCGTTTCCTCGCTCCGCTTCCCATCCGCAAAATTCCCGGCATCGGCGAAGTCACCGAACGCGCCCTCCGCGCCCTCGGCATCGAAACCGTCGAGCAGTTGGCCTCTCACTCCCAGGAAAAACTGGAAAAAATCTTCGGCCAGTGGGGTACCGCCCTCTATCGCAAAGCCCGCGGCGGCGACGCGTACGAATTCCTTATCGACGCCGAGCCCAAATCCATCTCCCACAATCACACCTTCGGCGAAGACACATCTGACGTCGCCGAAATGGAAACCATGCTCAGCCACTTATCCCAGAAAGCCTGCAAACGTCTCCGCGAAGCGGGCCTCTCCACGCGCACCCTGACGCTCACCATCCGTTACGCCGGCTTCGAAACCTACACCCGTTCGAAAACGCTTACCGAGCCCGCGCAACTCGACACCGATATCTTCGCCGTCTTCCTCAATCTCTTCCGGCACCACCGCGACGTCAAACGCAAAGTCCGCCTCCTCGGCGTCGCCCTCTCCGCCCTCTCCCACGGCGCCCAGCAACTCGACCTCCTCGAATCCGACCGCCGCGAAAAACTCGAAAAGCTCACCAAAGCCGCCGACCACCTCCGCGACAAATTCGGCTTCTCCTCCGTCCAGTTCGGTGGTTCCCTGCGCCGCGATGAGTAGGAGACTTTTTCGCGCTTGAACGCATCTATACTGTCTGGCCCAATTCGTCTCCGTGAGGCTCGTCTTGAAGATTATCCTGCTTACCATCGCCATCGCTTTTTCACTTCTTGCATTCATCACAACCTTTACCCAAACTCCGCCCACTGACCCGGGTCTGCTCGCAAACCCCGTTTACGTCAAAGACTGCGCGAAATGTCATGGGAAAACGGCCGAAGGCCGCCATTTTGGCGGGCCGTCGCTTATCTCCGACAAAACCGCGGCCGCTTCCACGGAAGACATTCGCAACATTATCGTGAACGGCAAAGGCCACATGCCCAAGTTCGCCGGCAAACTGACAACGGAAGAAATTGAAACACTGGTCCGGCAAACCCAGGCGCTGCACAAGAAATAAATCGCCATTTTCACCTGCGATGACAGATGATCTGACAGCTCCCTTGAGACCTGTTCGGGTTCGGAACTTCCGTCTCATGAAGTTGCTGCGGGGCTGACAAGCTTAATCCAACTGCGAACTCGGATAATCAACGCTGCCCTGCATACCCTCTTTCGCCTATACTTTTTCCATGGCTGCTTCCGCTGCACCGCCCCCCAGCACTTCCGAACCGCGTCCCGCACGACTTTCCCGTCTCGGCAACTTCTGGCACCGCGTCAGCGAAGGCCGCCGCATCGACGACCTCTGGTCGCAATTCGCCGCAGACGCCCGCTCCAGCTATGGCTTCTATGGCAAGGACGTCGACTGGGACGAAGTCAACCAGCTCCCTCGCTGGAAGCGCCCCTTCCCCATAGTCAAGCAACTCTTCTGGGCAATGATGAACAAGCTCAGCCCCGCCCGCCGTGTGCTTCTCCTCGTCGCATTGGTATTGCTTCTTCTTTCCGGCAATGGCAACAACACAGGTTTCGATATCAAAGCAGAATTCTTTTCCGCGCTTTTATTCCTTCTGCTTCTTTCCCTCGAACTCGCCGACAAGATCACGATGAAGCGCGATCTTGAAATCGCCCGCGAAATCCAGGCCTGGCTCGTTCCCTCCACTCCGCCAACCATTTCCAACGCCGAAGTCGCCTTTTACACCCGCGCGCAAAATTCCGTCGCCGGCGATTACTACGACGCCTTTTATCCATTGGACGACGCCTCCGCCGGCGGCAAGCTCATGCTCGTCATGGCCGACGTCGCCGGCAAAAGCGTTCCCGCCGCTCTCCTCATGGCCACACTCCAAGCCAGCCTGCGCACCATCGCCTCCGAAGGCCTCCCTCTCAGCGAACTCGCCATCCGCCTCAATCATTACGCCTGCGCCCACAGCCTCGGCGGCCAGCGCTTCACCACCGCCGTTCTCGCTGAATACGATCCCACCACCCGTCGCCTCGCCTACGTCAACGCCGGCCACAACTCCCCCGTTATTCGCCGTGCAAATTCTTCCACCGAGCGCCTCGAATCCGGCAGCCTCCCCCTCGGCATCACACCTGAAGCCACATTTCCGTCCGCCGAAGTCACTCTCCAAGCAGGCGACACGTTGGTCCTCTTCACCGACGGAGTAGTCGAAGCTTTCAACTCCGCCGGCGAAGAATTTTCCGACAACCGCTGGCTCAACATTATCCGCGACCTTCCTAATCTCAACGCCCAACAAACTCTCCAATTTCTTATGAAAAGCGTCGAAGACTTCGTAGGCGCCACCCGCCAATCCGACGACATCACTTGCCTCGTTCTCCGCTGCATCTAATCACTCTCCACATTAATTCTTTCTTCCCCGCGGTCCTCTGCGTCAAATCCGGCTATTCTTTCTCTCTACTGCGTTACTTCTTTGCTTCGTTGCTTCCAGCTTTCTGTCGCATAATCATTCCGTGAACTCCCGGGAACTCGCCAATTCGGTCTGCGACGAGCTTCAGCGCCACGATTACCAAGCTTTCCTCGTCGGCGGCTGTGTGCGCGACATCTTGCTTCGGCGCGATCCCGCTGATTATGACGTCGCTACAAACGCCACTCCTGCCCAAGTCTTGCAACTCTTTCCCCACGGCCTCGATGTCGGCGCGCAATTCGGTGTCGTCCTCGTCCGCCACGATTCCCTCAAGGTGGAAGTCGCCACCTTCCGCTCCGATGTCGGCTATTCCGACGGCCGCCATCCCGACCAGGTCGTCTATTCCCAAACGCCTGAAGAAGACGTGCAGCGCCGTGATTTCACCGTCAACGGCCTGCTGATGCGCCACGACACCGGCGAAGTCCTAGACATCGTCGGCGGCCGCGCGGATCTTGCCGCAAGAATCATCCGCACCATCGGCGACCCCTCCCGCCGTTTCGCTGAAGACAAACTCCGCATGCTGCGCGCCGTCCGCTTCGCTGCGCGTTTCGGCTACACCATCGAACCCGCAACTTTCGCCGCCATCCACGCTCACTCGAGCGAAATCAACATCGTATCCGCGGAACGCATCCGCGAAGAACTGACCAAGCTCCTCACCGAAGGCGCTGCCCGTCGTGGCTTCGAACTCCTCGGCGAACTCGGCCTCCTCTCCCAATTGCTCCCCGAAATCGCCGCGATGAAAGGCGTCCCGCAACCTCCGCAATTCCACCCCGAAGGCGACGTCTGGGTTCACACCCTTCTGATGCTCGAGGGTCTACCAGCCGGAGCCTCACCCACACTCGCCTGGGGTGTTCTGCTGCACGATATCGGCAAGCCCCCTACCTTTCGCTCTGCCACCGAAACCGGCGACCGCATCCGCTTCGACGGCCACGTCGACGTCGGCGTCCGCATGACCGATGACCTCTGCCGCCGCCTCCGCTTCTCCAACGACGACACCGAACAGATCAAGGACCTCGTCGCCAACCACATGAAGTTCAAAGACGTCGCCCAGATGCGCCAATCCACCCTCAAACGCTTTGTCCGCCTCCCACGGTTCGAGGAGCACCTCGAACTTCACCGCCTCGATTGCCAGTCCAGCCACGGCAAACTCGATGCCTACGACGCCGTTCGCGCCTTCCTGGCCCAGACCCCTCCCGCCCAAGTCCGCCCCCCCCGATTACTTTCGGGTGACGACCTCAAAGATTTAGGCTATACACCAGGGCCAGAATTTCAGAAGATTCTGTCCACCCTCGAAGACGCCCAACTCGAGGAGGCCGTCCAGACCCGGGACCAAGCCCTCGAATTTGTTCGGAGACACTATCCTCTCCGTCAAGTCGGCCGATAAAACGCCTTAGGACAGAATTCGCAGCTGAGTTTGTAAGCTGTTCTATTTCAGTAATTTGGGTGAATGTTGCAAACTGAGACCACCCATGCTAGGATTTGAGTGTTGTTGACTAATATTTTCTGCTGAAGGCTTTTGCATTGTCGGGCACCTTTTCCCGACCTCTTGCATCTAATCGTTCCAAAGCGGTTCTTTCTCCCGCTTCGCGTTAGGGGAAAACATGGCTGATAAAAAGCATTTTGTTCCAGATACTCTTCCAATCCTGCCCGTCCGGGATACCGTTCTCTTCCCGGGGGCAGTTCTGCCTCTCACCGTAGGCCGTGAGAGCTCGCTCGCCCTCGTAAACTCGCTTTCGGGCGACGATAAGCTTTTGGGCGTTGTCGCCCAATTGGATCCGCGGATCGAAGATCCTGCTGCAGCGGACCTCCACAAAGTAGGCACCCTTGCCAAGGTCCACAAAACCGTAAAGATGCCCAACGGCAACGTGGTTGTGTTCCTGGAAGGATTGCAGCGCATCCGCATTAACGAACTCCTGAGCCTCCGTCCGTTTCTTCGTGCCGCCGTCGCCTCCGAACCCGATTTCACCGGTGAAAAAGACGCCGAACTTGAGGCCCTACAACGCAACTCGCAGGACCTCTTCCGCGATGTTGTGAGCCACTCGCCGCAACTTTCCGACGACCTGCAAAACGCGGCAATGAACATCGATGATCCCGGCCGTCTCGCGGACTTCATCGCCGGAACACTGCCGAGCCTTTCGACCTTGCTCCGTCAGGAGCTGATCGAAACTTCCAACGTTCGCAAACGCCTCGAAATGCTCATTCGCGAACTCTCCAAGGAGCTTGAAGTTCTGGAGCTTCGCAGCAAGATCAATGAGCAGGTTCAGGAGCAGGTCAGCCAGAACCAGCGCGAGTACCTGCTGCGCGAACAAATGAAGGCCATCCAGAAGGAACTCGGCGAAATCGACGATGCGCAAGCTGAAATTGACGAACTGCGCAAGAAAGTCGACGAAGCCGGCATGACCGCGGAAGCCAAGAAGGAATGCGACCGCGAACTGAAGCGCCTCGCCAAAATGACTCCGGCCTCGGCCGAGTACATGGTGTCGCGTACCTATCTCGAATGGATGACCTCGCTGCCTTGGTCGAAGTCCTCCGGCAGCGCGGACATCGACATTCCGAAGGCCCAGGACATCCTCAACGAAGATCATTACGATCTTCAAAAGGTGAAGGAGCGCATCCTCGATTACCTGGCGGTCAAGAAA
>WNFR01005574.1_pt1 | contig 12865 bp, 9 predicted proteins | sample 5400221 | NCBI WGS metagenome assembly WNFR01 (sample SAMN13153357, study PRJNA577476) | soil metagenome | isolation source: 40 cm soil under Madrone tree | place: USA:California | collected 2016-06-14
TCGCCAGCGTGGGGATGTCCGTCGAGCCGACGCCATACAGCACGGAGCGCATGGCGCGCAGCATCAGAAACGCCAGAACCAAGCCGATGCCCATGCCCATCAGCGACAGCGTCATCCCCTGGCGCAGCACCATGTAAATCACGTTCCACGGCCGCGCTCCCAGAGCACTGCGAATGCCCAGTTCCTGCGTGCGCTGGCTCACCGAGTACGAAATCACGCCATAGACTCCCACCGACGCAAGTGCCAGGCCGAGCAAGCCGAAGGCGCCTACCAGCATCGCGCCCAAGCGCGCCGGCAACAGCGGTTTGCCGTAACGCACATGCGCTTCCATGGTGGTGACGTCGTAGAGCGGCAGTGTGGGGTCCAGCGCGCGCACTTCCTCACGCACCGGCTCGACCACCTGTAGCGGATCGCCTTCCGAGTAGACAAAAAGAACTGCCGAGGAGTGATACTTCTGAGACATCGGAAAATACACGTACGGTATCGCCGGCTCGTAGAGAAACAGATATTTCCCAGTGTGCGTCATCCCTACAACCTGGATTGTTGGTCCGTTCTTCTCGGTCTGAAAGACTTTCCCGATTGCATCTTGCCCTGGCCAGATTTTCTTGGCGAAGGCCTCGTTCACGATGGCCACACGCGGCGACGTGGCCGTGTCCGTCCTGGCGAATTCCCTCCCCTGAATGACCGGAACGCCGGCGGTTCGGAAGTATTCGGGCTGCACGGAATTGTAGAGGATGTTGTCTACCTGCGATTTATCGGTGGAGATTTGCCCGGGCAGAAAGACGCTTGTGGACGAGTTCTCATAGCCCATGGGAATAAAAGAAGAAACCGCGGCGTCGCGCACGCCCGGTCGGGCTTTGACCCGGTCACGAAGCTGTTCATAGAACTGCTGCCCTCGCTGGTCCGTGTAACCTTGGAGACGAAGATCCATGGAAACCATCAAGGTGTTCGCGGTGCGGAAGCCCATGTCCACCCGCGCCGAATTCTGAAAGCTGCGGATAAAGAAGCCTGCGCCCGCAAGCAACAAAAGCGAGACAGCCACTTGCCCCACGACCAGCGTGCTGCGCAAGCGATTGTGCGTGGCGGAAGCGCCGCCGGAGCGGCCGCCTTCCTTCAGCGTTTCGGCTAAGTCGCTGCGCGAGGTTCGCAGCGCCGGGATGATTCCCGCAAAAATCCCAGTGAGCAGCGCGACCACAAAACAGAAACCGAAAATCCGATAGTCCATGCGCAAATCAAACAAGCGCAGGGGAACATCCGTCGGGACGTGAATGGACATCAGTCCCCAAGCTGCCCAACGCGCCAAAAGCAAACCGGCAATTCCGCCAGCCAGTGCGAGGACTATGCTTTCTGTAAGCAGTTGGCGAACCACGCGCCAGGGGCTCGCGCCCAGAGCGGTGCGCGTGGCGATCTCTTTTCTGCGCGCGTTGGCTCGAGCCAAAATCAGATTCGCGACGTTGGCGCATGCGATGAGCAAAACCAGCCCGACCAACGACATGAACACAACGACGACCTTGGACATGAACTCGCCCAGCCCGGGCTCCGGTCGAGCCTTCAGTTCGGGAGCGACATAGAGAGAGAAATCCTTGTGCGACTCGGGGTACTCCTGCGCGAGGCGATGGTCCGTCGGCGCCGCAGCGGCCCTCGCCTGCTCGAGAGTGACTCCGGGTCGCAGTCGCGCGAGAATGCGGAAATCGCCTTCGTTTCTATCTTCCAGAATGCCGCCGCTGTCCAAGGCCATAACCGGAATCATGGTAGCGGGCAGATAGAAATCCGGATCGATGAAGTAATACGTGCCGTGGAACTCTTTGGGTGCCACGCCGATGATGGTAAACGGGTGATTGTCGACTTGCACCGAGCGTCCAAGCACGCCGGGATCTCCCCCGAATCGCTGCTGCCAGAATTTGTAGCTCAGGACCATCAGAGGGTCTTTGGCCTTGACCCAACCCTCGTCCGGGGCGAACGTGCGGCCACGCACAGCTTGCAGGCCGAGCATGGAGAAGAAATTACCGCTCACGAATTCCGTCCAGGCGCGTTCCGCGCGGCCGTCTACGCTGAGATTCACGGGGCTGGGCACTTCCGCGGTGACATCGGCGAACGCCTGCTTCACATTGCGGTAGTCCAAGAAGTCCGGATAGGACAGGTTGATTGGGAAATCAAAACCCTTCGTCTTGGCCGCAAGAACGACAAGCTCGCCGGGATTCCTGGCGGGCAGCGGCCGCCACAGCATGCCGTCGAAGACACTGAAGATCGCGGTGTTGGCACCAATGCCGAGCGCCAGGGCCAGCACCGCGACGAGCGTAAATCCCGGGCTCTTGATGAGCATGCGGAAGGCGTAACGCAGGTCTTTCCAGAGCGTTTCCATGCGAGGCCACCCCCTATCCGTCGGTCTATGCACACATACGAGGTAAGGTCGCCAAATGTTTCGGACTTTGCGTCACGCGTGATGATCGGGCGTGAGTGTAATACTCTAGTGCGGCTTGGAAGCTAATTCAGACGAGGAAGAAGCCTTCATGTACATTCACACCTTCTTGTTTCAGTGGCAGCCGGAAGCAACGGCGGGGTTGAAGGAACGCGCGGCGCGGGAAATTCGCGGCTTACAGGGCCAGATTCCGGGACTGCTGGAGACCAGCTACAACGCCAACATTTCGCCGCGCTCGCAAGGCTTCACACACGGCGGCGTGATGAAATTCCGCGATGCGGCGTCGCTGGAGGCCTATTCCACTCATCCAGTGCACGAGAAGCTGGTGCAGTGGCTGCGGCCGTTGCTGAAGGTGGCCGCGGAGCTCGACTACGAAATGTAGGCTCAGCTTTTGCCAGCAGGCCACTACTAGACGTCGCAGAGGTCCACCGCTTCGCGCAGCGATGTCAGCGGATCGCGCGTGGGAACGAATTCGTGGGCCACATAGCCGGCGTACTTAGTAGCGGCGATGCCGCGCATCACGCCGTCCCACTGCACTTCCTGCGAGCTGTCGAGCTCATGGCGGTGCGGGACGCCGCCGGTGTGGAAGTGGCCGAGCCAGTCGACGTTTTTCTGAATGGTGGCGACCAAGTCCCCTTCCATGATCTGCATGTGATAAATGTCGTAGAGCAATTTTACGCGCGGCGAGTTCACCGCTTGCACCACTTGCAAGCCCCAGGCGGTGTGGTCGCACATATAATCCTTGTGATCGACCTTGCTGTTGAGCAGCTCGATGCAGATGGTCACGCCATGGTCTTCGCCGATTTTCTTCAGCCGATTCAACCCGGCGATGGTGTTTTTGGCGCCTTCTTCGTCGGACATGCCGGCGCGATTTCCCGAAAACGTAATCACGTTGGGCACGCCGGATTTTGCCGCCAACGGGATGTTCTTGCGAAAGGCTTCCTCAATCTTGGCGTGATTTTCGACGCGATTCAGCGCTGAGGCAATTTCACCGCCGCCGCCGTAACCCATGCTGCAAATCAGCCCGTAGTGCCGGGGCACTTCCCACTCCTCGACTTTTAGAAGATCAATTCCCTTCAGGCCGATCTCCGCGCCGTAAGCGCAGAGTTTTTCCAGAGGAATATTCTGGTAGCACCAGCGCGAGGCGGACTGGCGGATTTGTCCCTTGCGGCGCACCGCAGTGGCTTGCTGGGACGAACCTAAAGACGGAAGAGAAGCCATGGTGGCTCCTGAGATTACAGTTTTCAGCAAATTGCGCCGCGAAAGATGTGACATAAGTGGGGAGAGTGTACCTAAGAAATAGACGGGTGGGTAGAGAATCTGGCGGCGGACGCAGCAACGGGCGATCCGCGTTGGCACAAGCCTGACGCGCGCACCGCTCTGGTTCTTTCCGGTTACCGCGCGGCTCTCGCGGACGGCTTGCGCCAACAATTGCGACGCACCATCGGCGCTTACGAAATTTACGCGGGCGATTCGGTCGCGAGAACTCGACCGCCGCGCCTGCCATGGTTCCGCGCAGACGTAGCTGCACGCAACTAGAGATAGTGGTCCGCCAAGATGCAGTTTGCGTCCGGATCAGGCGGCTTTAGCGTAAAATTTCCGGTGGCAGTGGCCGCAATGAGCTCGGTGTCCGCGGAATATCACGCTGAGCGGCTGAACGCAGAATGGGCATGTAGCGGACCATACGGAGCCGCATTCCGGGCATTCGTTCAGGGGAATTTGTGAGCGGCGCAGGGATTTACCGGAACCGTTTAGATCGAGGACTAAGCGGCATGAGGGATTGGCACAAATCAAGTAGTGTTGCATGGACGGGGCTCCTTTCGGCGCGGATATTTGTAGAGTAGGGCGGGCTCCGTCAATACTGGCGATTACGTCCGTAGAATTACCTATGGGTTATAGCTTTTCCGCGACAGTAAGTCTGGCAGGAATTACTAGCTTCTATTTAGCAAACTGATTAGACAGCAGTAAGGTTGTGGCGGACAGCGTAGCGTACGAGGTCGCGGTACCAGTCTCTTTGTTGGTTTGGCCCGCTGCGAGCAGCGCGGCGATGCGGGCAAAGACATCCACGGGCTTTGCGAACATGACGGAGGAAGCAAGCGCACGGCCGTGCTCTAAGGTCGCACACCGCGATGGTGTTTCCGGTCGATAATTTGCAAAACGGACGGTGTTCGCGCATCATTACTGGCTCGCCTCAAAGCCAGGGACTATTGGAGAGCGAGGTCCAAACCTCGCTGCGATTTGGTTAGGACCGGTTTTTGTTGACGGAAAATCCCGCCGACAGAAAATGAGATTCGAGCTCAAGAAGGAGCGGAATGGAAAAACCAGTAAAGATCGCGCCGCCTAAGGGCAAGTTGGGCGTGCTGTTGCCGGGCATGGGCGCGGTCAGCACGACCTTTATGGCCGGCGTGGAGTTGGTGCGCAAAGGCAAAGCGCAGCCGGTGGGCTCGCTGACACAATTGAGCACCATTCGGCTGGGTAAGCGCACGGATGCGCGCTCGCCGCTGATCAAGAAATTCGTCCCGTTGGGCGAGCTGAAGGACCTGGTATTCGGGGGCTGGGACATTTTCAAGGACAATGCTTTCCAGGCCGCGACTAAAGCCGGAGTATTGAGCGAAAAGGATCTGGAGAAGGTCGAAACATTTCTCTCGAGCATAGCACCGATGAAGGCGGCGTTTGACCGCGAGTACGTGAAGAGACTCGACGGCACGTACATCAAGAAAGGCAAAAGCAAGTACGACCTGGCGCTGCAGATCAAAGAGGACATCGAGAATTTTCGAAAGACCAAGCGCGTTTCGCGATTGGTAATGTGCTGGTGCGGCTCGACGGAAGTGTTCATCAAGCCGGAGGAAGTGCATTCGACCCCGGAGAAATTTGTCGAAGCGATGAAGGGGAATCACCCTGCAATTGCGCCGTCGATGCTGTATGCGTGGGCTTCCATAACCAGCGGCGTCCCGTTTGCAAATGGTGCGCCGAACCTGACCGTGGATATTCCGGCGATTCAGCAGCTTGCGGTGGAGCATAACGTCGCCATTTGCGGCAAGGATTTCAAAACCGGCCAGACGATGATGAAGACGGTGCTGGCGCCGGCGTTCAAGGCGCGTATGCTTGGCCTGGACGGTTGGTATTCGACCAATATTTTGGGAAATCGCGACGGCGAAGTGCTCGATGATCCTGGGTCATTCAAGACCAAGGAAGAATCGAAGCTGGGCGCGCTTGAATACATTTTGCAGCCGCAGCTCTACCCTATGCTGTATAGCAAGGTGTACCACAAAGTGCGCATCAATTATTATCCGCCGCGCGGGGACAACAAAGAGGGCTGGGACAACATCGACATCTTCGGCTGGCTCGGCTATCCCATGCAGATCAAGGTGGACTTCCTGTGCCGCGACTCGATCCTGGCCGCACCCATCGTGCTGGATCTCGTTTTGTTCCTGGACCTGGCGCAGCGCGCAGGGATGCGCGGAATTCAGGAGTGGCTAAGCTTCTATTTCAAGTCGCCGATGACCGCGCCGAACCTGTATCCTGAGCATGATTTGTTCATTCAGTTGATGAAGCTGAAGAACACCCTGCGCTGGATGATGGGGGAGGACTTGATCACGCACTTGGGGCAGGAGTATTACGACTGAGGAGTCGTTGCTCGCGACCCGTGATTCATGTTCCGTAACAGGCAACGCGGCGACAGTTTTGGAAAAGCGATTGGTTGCATTTGTTTTTCTGCTGCTTGAGGTGGGTTTTTCGATTTGACGCCTGGAAACGCCGCGCGATACCCTAGCAGCTTCATGGCCGGGCATTTTCCGCTCAAGTTTTCTTCCCCCGAAATCATGGAAACTTTCATTGAGGAGAGTCATGTTGAACGAACTGCGTAATTTTTTGGCGCTGCCGTATGACGAGCTGGAAGAACTCAACCTGAAGGCCAAGAAGCAGCGCCTCGACCGTGTCGCCGCGCACAAGGTGCAGGACGAGCGCATCAAGTACTTGACGGACGAGAAGCGCATCAAAGCCGTCACCGTGCTCTTCAGCGACCTGGAAGGCCGGCTGCACATGCTCGACTACGACAAAAAGTTCCTGATCAAGAGCTGGGACAACTTGACCTTTGACGGTTCTTCCATCCGCGGTTTCACCGCGCAGCGCGAAAGCGATTTGCGCCTGGCCATGGATTGGGGCGCGTTCTACTGGGCGCCTTCGGACGTCTTCGGCTCCGGAAAGATCCTGATCTTTGGACAGGTGATCGACAAAGACGGCACCCCCTACTCCGCGGACATTCGCGGGCTCTTGAAAGGCTATGCCGATGATCTATATGACAAAAAAGGCTACACGCTGAACGCCGCTAACGAAATCGAGGGTTTTTTGTTCAAGGGGCCGGACGCCGAGCGGCGCTACCATGAAGTTCTTAAGTTTGAATACGTGAACACCGGCGGCTACTACCATTCCCTGCCGGGCGATCCCTTGCGCACGTTCATCGACACGACGGCGGAAGTGCAGCGCGCCATGGGCTTTCAGAACGAGAAGGATCACCCGGAGGTCGCCCCGTCACAATTCGAAATCAACTATGGCTATGGAGAAGTGGTGGCGGCCGCCGATCAAATTCAGCTCTACAAGCTGATCTGCCGGCAAGTGGCCACGAATATGGGACTCAGCGCGTGTTTCCTGCCCAAACCGGTTGTCGGCGTAAACGGCAGCGGCATGCACACCAACGTTTCAGTGAGCAAGGCCGGCAAGAATCTTTTCTGGGACCCCAAGGGAGAAGAGAAGCTCAGCAAGATGGGCTGGGATTTCGTGGACCGCATCCTGACGCACGGGAATGATATTTGCCTAATATTCAATTCCAGCGTGAATGCGTATCGCCGGCTCGATCCGCATTTCGAGGCGCCGAACCAACTGAAGGCTTCGGCCGTGGACCGCGGCGCCATGGTGCGCATCCCCATCGGCAACGAGCGCAGCATGCGTACGGAGGTGCGCGCCGTGGCGCCCGACGCCAACCCTTATATGGTGATGTATTCCATCTTCAAGAGCGGACTGGATGGCGAAACAGCGAAGATCAAGAATCTGCGTCAAGCGCCGCGCTACCTGCCGGATAACATTTACACCGCGATCGACAACTTCGAGCAGGCGGATTGGACCACCAAGCTGTTCGGCGCCGACGTCAAGGGACGCTATGCGGAGTTGAAGCGAGCCTCCGCCGACCGCTGTCCCCGGCAGCTTGGCACAGTCGTCAAAGCACCCGAGGTGCAGTTTCATCACGAAGTGTACAACCAGTTCTTGTGGAATCTGTTCTAGGGCGGAGCGAAAGCGCGTATCTCGCCTGCCTGCGCTGGCAGGCTCCGCTCGATCAGGATGACCGTTGGCGAAGGGCCTGGTCTGCTAACCACACTGAAGCCTTCCTGCGCACGCAGACCGTCCGTTTCGCTACGCAGTGCGGACGTGGGCGGCTTTGGCGTTGACGGCGTCGAGGACGCGCGTCGAGTAGATGAGCGCCGCGCCGGCATTCATGGAAACGGCAACGCCCAGGGCTTCGGCGATCTCTTCCTTGGTAGCGCCGGATTTCAGTGCCGCTTCTGTGTGCACCACGATGCAGCCGTCGCACCGGGTAGTCACCGCGCAGGCCAGCGAGATCAACTGCCGCGTTTTCTCGTCGAGCTTGCCGGTTTTCGAATTGGCGGCACTGAGGGTCTGATAACCGCGGACGGTGTCCGGACTCAGCTTCATCAGTTCGCCTAATCTGGCGCCAATCTCCTTGTGGTATTCATTCCAATCCAGCATCATAAATTTCTCTCCTTCCGCTTGGCGGTATGATCCGAGCGCCCCGAAGTATACCGTATGCCGCTGCGCCGTCTCGCGACGCGTAAGATTTATTGCGTTTGTGGTATCTTCTTTGATTCGCGCTGGACTCTGGTCGCTTCTGCCAAGCATCCACTGCAATTCGACGACACCATTTACAAGGGGCACGCACGATGAAGAATTCGTACAACGGGCAGGCAATTCCTGCCGCCGGAAAAGCCATCGGATACAGCGGCGGCGAGCTGCAGGTGCCGGACACGCCGATCATCCCGTTCATTGAAGGCGATGGCACCGGCCGCGATATCTGGAAGGCTTCGCGGCGCGTGTTCGACGCGGCGGTGGAACACGCCTATGGCACGAAGCGGCGCGTGGCATGGTTTGAAGTGTTTGCCGGGGAGAAGGCATTTAACACCTTCAAGGAGTGGCTGCCGGACGAGACCGTCGAGGCCATTCGCGATTTTCGCGTGGCGATTAAAGGGCCGCTGACCACGCCGGTGGGAGGCGGGATTCGTTCGCTGAACGTGGCGCTAAGGCAGATTTTGGATTTGTATTCATGCGAGCGGCCGGTGCGCTATTACGCGGGAGTTCCCTCCCCCGTCAAGCATCCGGAGAAAATGGACGTGGTCATTTTCCGGGAGAATACCGAAGACGTGTACATCGGCATCGAGTGGAAATCCGGGACGCCGGAAGTGAAGAAGCTGCTGGAATTCCTGAACCATGACATGCTCAAGGACGGCAAAAAGCAGATTCGCTGGGATTCCGGAGTGGGCATCAAGCCCATTTCGCCGACGGGCACGAAGCGGCTGGTGCGGCGGGCGATCAAGTACGCGCTGGCGCACGGACGCAAGAGCGTGACGCTGGTGCACAAGGGCAACATTCAGAAATTTACGGAAGGCGCGTTTCGCGATTGGGGATACGACCTGGCGCGCGAAGAATTCCGCGCGCAGACGATCACCGAACGCGAGAGCTGGATTATCGACAACCTGGACAAGAACCCGGCGCTGAGCGTCGAGCAAAACGGCGCGATGATCGAGCCCGGCCTGGAGCAAGCCACGGATGCGTTCAAGAAAAGCATCTACGATGAAGTGAAACACACCATCGACGCCATCTATGCCACGCACGGCAAAGGCCAGTGGAAGAAAAAATTGATGATCAACGATCGCATCGCGGACTCCGTGTTTCAGCAGGTGCTGTTGCGCGCAGATGAGTACAGCGTGTTGGCCACGTCAAACCTGAACGGAGATTATCTGTCGGACGCTTGCGCGGCGCAGATAGGCGGCCTGGGCATGGCGCCGGGCTCGAATATCGGCGATGGCTACGGAATCTTCGAGGCCACGCATGGCACGGCGCCGAAATACGCGGATAAGGATGTGATCAACCCGAGCTCGGTGATGCTGTCCGGCGCGATGATGTTCGAGTTTATGGGGTGGCAGGAGGCCGCGCAATTAATCGAAGACGGCATTGCGCGAACGATCCGGCAAAAGCGCGTTACTTATGACTTGGAACGAATGATGAGTGGAGCAACCAAGGTGGGAACTTCGGCGTTTGCGAGCGCGATTATCGAGAACATGGCGGCGCACGCGGTCGCGAGGTAGGTTCAGAGAAAAGATAACCCACTCTTCGATGCTCAGGGTAAAGAGACGCGGAGTTCGCAGAGGACCGCAGATAAGAACGAGGAGAGAGACGGAATGCGGAAGAAGGTGACGGTGGTGGGCGGCGGGTTCGTGGGGTCGACCACGGCGCAGCGCATTGTGGACATGGAACTGGCCGACGTGGTGCTGACCGATATTTTAGACGGCCCACCGGCGGGTAAGGCGCTGGACATGATGGAGTCCGGGCCGATCACGCGAACGGACTCGCGCGCGACCGGTATCTCCACGGCAAACGGCGACTACAGCGCGACGGCCGGCAGCGACGTAGTGGTGATTACCGCGGGATTCCCGCGCAAGCCGGGTATGAGCCGCGACGACTTGCTGAAGGCGAACTATGACGTGGTGAAGGCGGTGGTTGAGCAAATCGTGCGGCACTCGCCGAACTGCATCATTATTGTGGTCACGAATCCGCTGGATGCGATGGCGCAGGCGGCGTGGAAGGTCAGCGGATTCCCGAAGAGCCGCGTGCTGGGTATGGCCGGGGTGCTGGATTCCGCGCGCATGAGCACGTTTGTGGCGATGGAGTGCAAAGTCAGCGTGGAAAATGTGCACTCGTTCGTGCTTGGCGGACACGGTGACGACATGGTGCCGCTGCCGCGGTATTCGACGGTGGCGGGAATTCCGTTGCCGGACCTGCTGCCGAAGGAGCGCATCGACGCGATCGTCGACCGCACGCGCAAGGGCGGCGCCGAAATTGTCAATTTGCTGAAGACTGGGTCGGCGTATTATGCGCCGTCAGCGGCGGCGGTGGAGATGGTGGAAGCGATTCTCAAGGACAAGAAGAAGATTTTGCCTTGCGCGGTGTATCTGGATGGGGAGTATGGAATTAAGGGATTGTTCGTCGGTGTGCCGGTGAAGCTGGGAGCGAAGGGCATCGAGGAAATCATTCAGATCAAGCTGACCCTGGATGAGAATGCCGCGCTGCAGAAATCGGCGAACTCGGTGAAGGAATTGGTGAGCGTGCTGGGGATTTGAGAAACGGCAAATACTCAACACGAAGTACGCGCAGCTTGCAGCACGAAGATCACAGAGAAGAAGGGGCGCTGATGGGTGCCCCTTCTTTTGTAACAGACTAGAAGCCGAAGATTTTTCCTGCTCCGGCCACTAGCGCTAACGTAAAAACCGCAATCAGCACTTCGCCGATCGCGCCTACCGCGAAGGGGCGGAGGCCTTGCTTGCGCATTTCGCGGAAATTGGTGCGCAGGCCTACGCCGGCGAAGGTCAGAAGGAACGCCCAGCGCGAGAGGTTCGCCAGCGCGGTGGTCTGATCCTTGGCGAAGAAGTGGTAGGTCGCCAGGATGGAAATCAGCAGGAACCCGAGGACAAACTTCGGGAATTTCTGCCAAAGGAACGCGGCCTTGTTGCTCACCGTCTTGGCTTGACCTTGGCTCGCCCAATAAATCGCATACGCCAACACCACGAAGCCGATCATCGCGTTGCGCGTGGTCTTGGCGAGAACAGCGAGTTTGCCGGCGGCGTCGGAATAAAGCGCGCCCGCGGCGGTTGCCTCTGCCGTGTTGTCCACCGCAAGCCCGGCCCACAAACCATAGGCGTGGTCGCTAAGATGCAGCGCGTGGCCTATCAGGGGAAATGTGAACAGCGACAGCGCGCCGAGCGCGAGAATCGCGGCGATCGCAAAAGAAGAATCTTCCTCGTCGGCTTCGATTGCGCCTTGCGTGGCGATGATGGCACTGACGCCGCAAACCGCGGAGCCCACGGCTAGAAGTGAAGTTAGTTTGGGTCGCAGGCCGAACGCGCGCCCGAGAAACGTCATGAAGGCGATGGCCACGGCGATTTCGATAGCCACTAAGGCGAGGCTGACGCCCCCCAGCTTCAGCACGTCGCCGAGCAGAAAGCGTGAGCCGAGGAGCACGATGCCTGCTTTGAGCCAGAATTCGTAGGTAGCCACGCCGGAGCGGAAAATCTCCGGCACACCTACGGTATTGGAAATCACCAAGCCGATCAGAATCGCCCACAACACATATTCGATGTTCGGAAACGTCCAGTGATGTACTTTTGCGTACGTGCCGACGTTGCGTTCGAGGAGCTTGCCCGCGTAACCGACAGCGGCAAGGAGCAGCACGCCCGGAATGATTCGCAGAAATTGCAAAGCAGGCTGTGCCGGCCTTGCTTGGGGTAGTGCTATTGTGTCTGCCATGTTTTGTCCTTTCGTGGCTTACCAGGGAATGCGCGTGAAAACGCCGGCGCGGATCAACAGCGCTGCCAGCAGCGCTGCGACCACCGCCCAGCTATCGATCGACAACAACCAGTTCTTCCGGGGACTTAGGGATACGGCATTGGTGCTCATCGTTGTCTCCTTCCATTTCTTAGCTCACAGCGGTGCGAAGAGCGCGGTAGTCCTTTGCGTCTCCGCCCAAAAACGTTTCGGTGATTTCCTGAATCTTGCGTGACGCGACGCGCCCGACGATCATCAGCGCCGGAGCCGGAAGTTTCTCCTCGTGGGCCAGTTGCGCAACGCTCGTCCAACGAATCTGTTGCGACGCGCCGCTAGCGTTCGAAACCACAACACAAGGCAAATCGTCCGGCAAGCCGCCTTCGCGCAGGCGGTGCGCGACCTCCGCGTAATCCGGCCCCGGCATGTACAGCACCAGCGTTGTGGTGCTGGTGATGACGCCCCAGTCCATCGCCGCGCCTTCCGTGCCGCGGGAAAATGTGCTGAACACGATCTGCGAAGCAGCGCGGCGGTCGGTCAGCGAAATTCCCGCGGCAGCCGCGGCGCCCAGCGCGGCGGTAATTCCCGGCACGATCTCGAAATCAACGCTAGCGTTGCGCAGAGCTTCGATTTCCTCTCCCGCGCGACCGAAGATGAGCGGGTCGCCGCCCTTGAGGCGCACGACGACTTCGTGGGAAGCCGCGGCAGCGACCAGCAGCGAATTGATTTCCTCTTGCGTGAGCAGCTTTTGGCCGCAGCGCTTGCCGACGTCGAGCACTTGCGCATCGCGCGCAATGAGCTGGCGGATTTCGTGGCTGACAAGCGAATCGTGAAACACGATTT
>WNFR01013426.1_pt1 | contig 12865 bp, 10 predicted proteins | sample 5400221 | NCBI WGS metagenome assembly WNFR01 (sample SAMN13153357, study PRJNA577476) | soil metagenome | isolation source: 40 cm soil under Madrone tree | place: USA:California | collected 2016-06-14
CTCGATCGCGGCCGCTCCACCGGGGCGCGGGTCCTACGCAGGTGCTCTTGGCACAGGTGGGTTAGGCTGCTCCCGGCAGATCGGCCCTTGCTACCAGTCTACACCGTTAGACCGGCGCCGAACGCTCAAAGGGTACAGGATGGGTTGAGCAAAGCGATACCCATCACTTGATCGGAGGTTATTGATGGGTTTCGCTCTGCTCAACCCATCCTTGTATTAGGGCGATCCGTTATGATGGCGCCGTTCCATGAGGAATGGCCCAGCCCGGGTGACGGCTGACGTCTCTGGAATACTGGGTCACCCGCCTTCGCGGGTGACGACAGGTCAGCTCAGCACTCCCGCGTGCACCCACCATTGCGGGTGATCGAGCTGAATCTTCTGTGCGGCGCGCTGCGCCTCGGGGGTGTTCTCAAAAATCGCAAAGCAGGTCGCGCCCGAGCCCGACATCCGCGCCAGCCAGGCCCCGTTGCTGGCGTTGAGCGCCGCAAGCACTTCACCGATCACCGGCTGGATGCGCATTGCCGGTGCTTCGAGGTCGTTGGAATTCACAGCGAGCACTTCCACCCAGTCTTCGATCGATGCGCCTTGTTCCGGCCAGGCCGTCGCCTGGAGCACGTCGGCAAACCCGACCAGCAGCTCGCCGTTTCGCAAGCCCAGCGCCGCAAACACATCCTTGGTGGCGACCGGAACGCGGGGATTGACCAGCACACAGGGTATTATCGGCAAGCTCAGCGGTATCAGCGTTTCGCCGACGCCGGTCATGTCGCAGGCGCGCGAGGCCAGGCAAACCGGTACATCTGCGCCGGTGAGTTCCGCGACTTCGATCAGGCGCGGGTCGTCAATGGCAAGACCATTCGCTCGTGCCAGCAGCCGCAGCGCCGCCGCCGCATCCGCCGAACCGCCGCCAATTCCGGCCGCAACCGGCAGCACCTTGTCGAGGGTGAATTCGCCGAGCTTGAGGTCGGGCACGCGTTCGCCGAGCAATTGCGCGGCCTTGAAGACGAGATTGTCGGCGGTGTCGCCGCAGTCCCCCGCGAGCGGTCCGATGGTCTTGAGAGCAAGCGTGGGTCCGGGCGTCAGGGCCAGGCGATCGGCGCAATCGGCGAACGCAACCACGCTCTCGAGGTCATGATAGCCGTCGACCCGGCGTCCGACCACCCGGAGGGTCAGGTTGACCTTGGCGCGCCCTTCCTCAATCAGCCCCGGCATTGGCGACCAGCCCTTCGATCACCCGCCCTTGCCGTCTTCTTTTTTCTTGTCCGCGGATGCGGCGGAGGAAGTGTCCTCCGGCAGCCCGTTTTCGATCTTGGCTTCGATCTTGGGCAACTCTTCCGGCTCAGGTTTCAGGTCGCGGGCATGAGCCCACTGGAATTTTGCTTCCAAGGTGCGGCCGATGCGCCAATAGGCGTCGCCGAGATGATCGTTGATGGTCGGATCCTCAGGCTTGAGATCGATCGCACGCTCCAGATGTTTCACCGCGTCTTCGTAGTTGCCGATGCGGTAATAGGCCCAGCCGAGCGAATCCACGATGTAACCATCGTCCGGGCGCTGCTCGACGGCCCGCTTGATCATCTTCATGCCCTCGTCGAGATTGATGCCCTGATCGATCCAGGAATAGCCGAGATAGTTCAGCACATGGGGCTGTTCGGGCTGCAGCTCGAGCGCCTTGCGCATATCGGCTTCCGCCTTGCTCCACTGCTTGGAGCGCTCCTCGCAAATGCCGCGATAATAGTAATAGACGCTGTTGGCCTTGTCGTTGTTTGGCGGCAATGCGTCGATGCCCAGCGAATAGGTCTCGGCGCAGTCGGCAAACTTCTTGCGGCCGCGCTCGATATTACCGAGCGCCATGATGGCCTCGAGATCCTTGGGATCCTCCGTGGTGACGGTTTTCAGGATCTTGATCGCTTCGTCGCTGCGGTCGGCGGCGTCGAGATTGGTCGCAAGCTGAATCTGCGCATTGCGCTTCAAGGGCGAGCTCGCCGGCACGCGCTCGTAAATCTTGATCGCCATCGCCGGCTTCTTCACGGACTCGTAGAGGTCGGCCAGCGACAATAGCGCCAGCGGATGGTTGGGGGCGAGGTACAGCGCGAGCTGCAAATAGACCAGCGCGAGATCCTCGCCGCCGCGCCGCGTCAGCGTCGCGCCGATGCCGTAAAGCGCCTCGGCTGCGCCGCTCTGCGGCGAATCCACCAGCGGCGGCAGCTTCTTGCCGGCCTTGGTCTCGCGCAAGCCTTCCAATACCAGCGGATGCCGCGCGAGCTTCTTGTCGAATGCCTCGTAAACAGCCTTGGCCGACGCACTATCCTTGTTGCGCGACAGCCAGCGCGCATAGGCTTCGGAAACGCGCAGCATGGAATCGTCGAGCTTGTAGGCGCGCTCAAAGCGGGCGCCGGCATCCTTTTCCTTGTTCGCGAGTTCGAGGATCATGCCAGCATGCAAGTCCTTGAAGATCGGATACCATTCCGGACCCGTCAGCTTGTCGATATTGGCGATCGCGGACTTGGTGTCGCCGGCGCCGTAGCTGGCCCAGCCCGACAATAGCGTCGCCACCAGATCCGTGATCGGTCCGCGGATCGATTGATTGATGTTTTGCTGCGCGGCGGCGTATTTCTTTTGTTTCAGATCACGCACGCCGACCACCAGGCGGGCGACGCGATTGGATTTATCCATCGTCAGAATTCGGTCGGCGAGCTTGACGGCCTCGTCGATATCGCCATCCGCGAGCGATGAAATGAATGCGCGGTCCAGCAATTCGTTGTTCTTCGGATCGGTGCGAAGCGCCGAGCGATAGAACGTTGCCGCCGAACTGGCATCGCGCTCGACGCTGGCATGGCGGGCGGCCAGATAGCTGCCCGACATCGTCAGCGACTTCAAATCGCGGCTATTGGGAAACTGCGCCGAGTTGTCGGCCGGATGACCGGGCGTCTGTGCCGCCAGCGGGCCTGGCACGGCCAGCGCGGTGAAGGCGATTGCGGCAATGGTCCAGCGATTGAAACGAATGGAAAACATGCGGTTCGCCCAGCTCCAGGATTTTACGGATCGTCTCGAATGCGAACCCAACCGGCGGCATCAAGGCAGCCGACAATGCCGCGTTTGGCGCTCAACCGCAAGGATACAGGGTGGTCAAATCGACTGGCGGAAGGGCCCGATGGCCACCGATTTAGCCAGCTTTCCTGACTCAAAACGCTTTCAGTGTGGCGGTATCGTGGCCGGCGATCGCACTGGCTGGCATCAACTCACGCAATCGTGGTCACATGGCGTCGTAATTGGGCCCGCCGCCGCCCTCCGGGGGAACCCAGGTGATGTTGCCGTTCGGATCCTTCACGTCGCAGGTTTTGCAGTGGACGCAATTCTGGGCGTTGATGACAAAGCGCGGCCCGGTCGCGTCCTCGACCCATTCATAAACGCCGGCCGGGCAATAACGGTTGGACGGGCCGGCATAGACATCGTGCTCGGATGCCTTCTGCAGGTTCATGTCGGCGACCTTCAGGTGAACAGGCTGGTCCTCTTCGTGATTGGTGTTGGAAAGGAACACCGAGGACAGCTTGTCGAAGGTAAGCTTGCCATCCGGCTTGGGGTACACAATCGGCGCGTGAGCTGTCGCCGGATCGAGCGTGCCGCGGTCAAGCTTGCGGTGCGACTGCGTTCCGAACAGCGAGAAGCCAAGGGTGTTACACCACATGTCGATGCCGCCAAAGGCCACGCCGAGGATGGTGCCGAACCTCGACCACAGCGGCTTGACGTTGCGGACCGGGTACAAATCCTTGCCGACCGGCGAATCGCGCCACGAATTCTCGTATTCCACCAGCTCATCGTTGGCGCGGCCGGCGCCAAGCGCGGCCGCGACATGTTCGGCCGCCAGCATGCCGCTGCCAAGCGCGTTATGGACGCCCTTGATGCGCGGCACATTGACAAAGCCTGCCGCGCAGCCGATCAGCGCTCCGCCGGCGAAACTCAGGCGCGGCACCGATTGGTAACCGCCCTCGGTGATGGCGCGCGCGCCATAGCCAAGCCGCTTGCCGCCTTCGAACAGGGGACGGATCGAGGGATGGGCCTTGAAGCGCTGGAACTCATCGAACGGCGACAGATACGGATCGTCATAATTGAGATGCACCACGAAACCGACCGCCACCAGATTATCGTCGTAGTGATAGAGGAAGGAGCCGCCGCCGGTTGAATTGTTCAGCGGCCAGCCGAACGAATGCTGGATCAGGCCCTTTTGGTGTTTTGAGGGGTCGACCTGCCAGACCTCCTTGAGACCGATGCCGAATTTCGGCGGTTCGCGGTTGGCATCGAGGGCAAATTTCGCGATCAGCTGCTTGGTCAGGCTGCCCCGCGCGCCTTCTGCGAACAGCGTGTATTTGCCGAGCAGTTCCATGCCGCGCGTGTATGACGACTTGTGCGAGCCATCCCTAGCGACGCCCATGTCTCCGGTCGCGATGCCCCGTACCGTGCCTTTTTCATCGTAAAGCACCTCGGTCGCGGCGAAGCCCGGGTAGATCTCGATACCAAGCGCTTCGGCCTTCCGCGCCAGCCAGCGGCACACATTGCCGAGCGAGCCGATATAGCAATGGTGATTGTTCATCAGCGGCGGCATCATGATATTCGGCAGCCGGATCGCGGTGCCTGCGGTCATCCAGTAGAACCGGTCGTCCTTGACTTGCGTCTTCAGCGGGCAGTCGGCGTCCTCGCGCCACTCCGGAATCAACTTGTCGAGCGCGACCGGATCGATCACGGCGCCGGACAAGATATGCGCGCCAACTTCGGACCCCTTCTCCACCACCACGACCGAAAAATCGGCGTTGAGCTGCTTCAGCCGGATCGCGGCGGCGAGGCCCGACGGCCCGGCGCCGACGATTACGACGTCGAATTCCTTGATTTCTACAATCGATTGCACTAGTAGTAAGATACTGCAATCGATTGTAAGCGAGCTATCTGCATGGGACAAGCTGAATCACGCCATATTACACCAACTAGGATCATTAGGACCTCCGACGACGTGACGCCGACTGTGTTGCGCGCTATGTCCAACACGCCCAATGGCCGGTTGCGAACGGTTATAGAAGCGTTTGTCCGTCACATGCACGCCTTAGCCCGTGAGGTGAGCCTCACTGAGGCAGAGTACGATCTCGGGATCGATTTCCTCAACCGGATCGGACAGGCCACCCATGACAGCCATAATGAGGGAATTCTTTTTGCGGACGCGATCGGTTTTTCCACGCTCGTCTGTCTGCTAAACAACGGAAACGCCGGCGCGACCGAAACCGCTGCGGCGCTGCTCGGTCCGTTCTGGCGTGCCAACTCGCCCCGAACAGAGAACGGGGGATCCATTGTTCGCTCCCCAACCCCCGGCCGCGAACTCTTCGTGGCGTGCGAGGTCGTGGACGTCGCCGGAAAGCCTCTCGCGAACGTTGAGGTCGATGTCTGGCAATCCTCGCCGGTCGGCCTCTACGAAAACCAGGACGACACGCAGGCGGATATGAACCTCCGCGGTAAGTTCACAACTGACTCTGCTGGACGCTTCTCGTTCAGATCCGTCAAGCCAGCGGGTTACCCAGTGCCGACAGATGGTCCCGTCGGCGAGATGCTGCGTGCCCAGAACAGGCATCCCTATCGGCCGGCACATCTCCACTTCCTCGGCTTCAAATCCGGCTACAAGACGCTCATCACGCAAGTCTTCGTGGATGACGACAAATACCTCGAAACCGATGTGGTGTTCGGGGTGACGCGGGCTCTGGTTGGCAACTATCGCCGGCATGATCAGGGCGAGCCGCCAGCCGCCGGTGTTCACGCGCCCTGGTACACGCTGAACTATCGGTTCGTCATGGAAGCCGGCGAAGCGATCCTTCCTAAACCCCCAATCAAGTGAGTCCGACAATGAATAAGTCCATGGACGGCAAGGTTGTCCTCGTCGTCGGGGGAGCGGGCAGCATCGGCGCCGTTTCCGCCCAACGCTTCGCCGAGCTCGGTGCTCGCGTCGCGATCAGTCACCGCGATGTCCCAGACGAGGCAGCAGCAGCGACCAAAGTGGTCCAGGCTCTGCCCGGAGCGGGCCACGCGGCGCTGACCGCAGACGTGGCGCAAACGGACACGTTAAAGGCGCTGCGCGTCGAGATCGAGCGACGTTTTGGGCGCCTGGACGTTCTGGTCAATGCCGCAGGCTTCACGAAGCCTGTGCCTCATGCTGATCTCGAGGCGCTGGACGATGACCTGATCGACAGGATGTTCGCCGTCAACTGGCGCGGGCAGTTCGCAACCATCCGTACATTCGCTCCGCTCCTAAAGGTCTCCGGCGATGGCCTAATCGTATCGATATCGTCGATTTCAGGCACGAACGGGATCGGCTCGTCGATCGCCTATTGCGCGGCCAAGGCGGGTATCGACGTGATGACCAAATCGCTGGCCCGCGTGCTGGCGCCGGAAGTGCGCGTACTTGCAGTCGCTCCCGGTGTTGTGGATACCAATTTTGTCCCCGGTCGCGCCGCCGACTTCAACGCGAAGACCGCCACGACCACGCCCCTGAAGCGGATCGCGACCCCCGAAGATATCGCTTCAGCGATCCTCGCCTGCGCCACGCAACTCGGCTTCGCCACTGGCACCACCTTCGTGGTCGACGGCGGCCGCTCGCTCTAAGGACAGTCCCATGCGATCTCCACGCGACAAGGTCATCATCACCTGCGCCGTGACTGGCAACTTGACGACGCCAGAACAGGCGCCGCATCTTCCCATCACTCCGGAACAGATCGCCGACGCTTGCTTGGGTGCAGCGGATACGGGCGCCGCCATCGTCCACATCCACGTGCGGGATCCGCTGACCGGGCGCCCCTCGATGCTGCTCGACCATTATGTCGACGTGGTGCAGCGCATTCGCGCGCGCAATCCCGAACTAATCCTCAACATCACGACGGGTCCAGGGGGACGATTCGTGCCTTCCGCGAACGATCCGACGATCGCTGCGGAGGGCACGACCTTGATGGTGCCTGAGAAGAGGGTCGAGCATATCGCCGTGCTACGGCCGGACATATGCACCCTCGATCTCAACACTATGAACTCCGGCAAGGAGGTGGTGATTAACACGCCGGCGAACGTGCGCCGCATGGCAAAGGTGATCGCTGAAGCGGGCGCCAAGCCGGAGATCGAGCTATTTGATTCAGGCGACATCGCGCTGATGCGCGATCTGCTTGCCGACGGGACACTGGAAGGACCGGTCTTGTGCTCAGTCGTCATGGGCGTTCGCTATGGCTTCCAGCCCGCCCCCGAGACCGTACTGTATGCGCGAGACCTGCTGCCGTCAGACGCCGAATTCACCGCCGTCAGCATCGGCAGGGCAGCGTTCACGACGGTGGCGCAATCCTACCTTGCCGGCGGCCACGTACGTGTCGGCCTTGAGGATGCCGTCTATCTCTCTCGCGCGCAACTCGCGACGTCCAATGCGGAAATGGTCGTAAAAGCGCGGCGCATGGTCGAGGATCTGGGCGGCAGCATCGCAACCATCGAAGAGGCCCGCGGAATCATCGGCCTGCGCCCGCACACCATGAAGATCGCGGTTTAGGAGAACGCCATGAATGCGGTCACCAGTGCGACTGCAGGCTCGAAGACGGGCGGTATTGTCGACGCGATTTGCGTGCGGCTCCATTCCAAGGCGCCGAACGCGGCATCGATCACGCCGGTCATCGAGCGGCATGCACTTTCACGCAGAGCGGACGAGGTCGTGGTCGCGGTCGAGGCCGCCGGCGTCAACCCCTCGGACGTGAAAGCGGCGACGGGACTGATGCCCTACGCCGTGTTTCCACGCACCCCGGGTCGCGACTTCTCGGGAGTGGTGGTCGATGGTCCACCGGAATGGAGTGGGAAGTCCGTATTCGGCACGTCCGGCGACCTCGGCATTCGGAGCGATGGCACCCACGCGTCGCATCTCGTCGTAGAAGCGGCAGCGCTGGTCGAAAAACCGCCGGGAATTTCCATGGAAGAGGCGGCGGGAATCGGGGTGCCGTTCGTGACGGCCATCGAAGGATTTCGCAGGTCTGGCATGCCAAGGCCTGGCGAGCACGTTCTCATCATGGGCGTCAATGGAAAGGTCGGCCAGGCCGCCGCCCAATTGGCGACTTGGAAGGGAGCCAGCGTTATCGGCGTGGTGCGGAAGGACGAACCTTATGAAGGTCATGCCAACGCCACAGTCGAGATCATCAATTCCGCCACTGCCGATGTTGCCAAACGAGTGCGCGACCTGACCGGAGGCAGAGGCGCCGATATCGTCTTCAACACGGTCGGTGATCCGTACTTCAACACTGCGCACCGATCGCTGGCAGCGGGGGGCCGCCAGATCCTGATTGCTGCCGTCGATCCGATCGTGGAATTTAACATCTTGGAGTTTTATCGCGGACGGCACACTTACGTCGGTATCGACACCCTCGCCTTCTCGTCTGTCGAAAGCGCCGACGTTCTGCGCAGCATCATGCCCGGCTTTGGCGGAGGTTTCCTTCGGCCGTTTCCTATCGCCGGGTCATCAATCTATGCACTTGGCGAAGCGAAGGCGGCCTATGCCGCGGTGATCGGATCGTCGGGCAACCGCGTCGTGCTGCGCCCTGGAACCTGATCATGCATGTTGTCCGTTTCGCCGAGGCGCCGGAGTACACCGCGCCTGGACACTACGATATGAGGATGGTGCGCCTGCAGGGAAGGGAGGCTGGCCCCTCTTCCGATCTTTGGATCGGCGTTTCGGTGATAGCGCCCGGCGGCGGGACGATATTATCCTCCTCCCCTGAGGAGAAGATGTATGTGGTCCTGGACGGCACGGTCCACGTCTCGAACGGCGAAAGTGAGGTCTCGCTCGAACGGTGGGATTCCTGCCGCATCGGTGCTGGCGAGGACCGCCGTCTCACCAACAGGGCCAAGTCGCCGGTGACGGTTCTTCTGGTGATGCCGCTTCCGGCGGACGAACGGAGCCTGGGCCATCGCGCTTGGTTAGTCGGCGACGGCGCTTCATCTAGCTGATCAAGGTGGCGATCGCCGCGACCTCTGGCCGGCTCGCATAGAAAAAGTTATGTCCAATCGCGCGTCACCTGCGAGGCAGTGGCACGCGGGTTAGCAACCCTCAGCGAACAGTTTTTGCGGACAGCGTAAACACAACTTTCTCTGGAGCGAAGAAATCGACGCGTGGACGAAGACGATTGCCCTTCGGCCTTAAATAAACTCCTCTATCACTGGTAGCTTCAAAGGACTTAGTCATTTCTGACGCTTCGGGTGCGTACGTTCCGACATGGAAAAATCGATAATCGGTCCAAGTGGCACCACTCCGGTGGGATTGATCGCGGTGTGGCTTTCGTAATAGTGATGCTTAATATGTTCAAGGTTCACCGTATCTGCGACGCCCGGCACGGCATAGATGTCGCGAGTAAACCGCCAGAGTCCGGGATAATCTACGATTCGCCGCAGATTGCATTTGAAATGCCCGTAGTAAACAGCATCAAACCGCACCAAGCTGGTAAACAATCGGATATCGGCTTCCGTGAGCCGATCGCCGATTAGGTACCGCGACCCCGACAATCGGTGCTCCAGCCAGTCGAATGTCTCGAACATCGGCACGACTGCTTCTTCGTACGCCGCCTGTGTGCCAGCGAACCCCGCTCGGTATACACCGTTGTTCACGTCGCGGTAGATTCGCTCGTTCAGGCTGTCGATCTCCGTCCGCAGGTGCGCAGGGTAGTAGTCGCCGACGGCCGCACCAATCTGGTCGAACGCGCTGTTGAACATACGCAAGATGTCCGCAGATTCGTTCGAGACAATCGTCCGGCGCTTTTTGTCCCAAAGCACCGGTACAGTCACCCGGCCGCTATAGTGAGGATCAGCGGTCACGTAAATTTCATATAGCGCCTGAGCACCGTTCACTGGATCGCCAGTCACGCACGGTCCGGAAGCAAAGGTCCAGCCCTGCTCTCGCATGCGCCAGTGGACCACGGATAGCGAGACGATATCCTCTAGCCCCTTTAGTCGCCGCATAATGAGCGTACGGTGAGCCCAAGGACAGGCTAGGCTTATGTAGAGGTGATAGCGCTCTGGCTCAGCGGGAAAGCCTCCCAGTCCGGTCGGTCCTGGAGCTCCGTCGACCGTTACCCAATTTGTGAAAGCACTTTTTTGCCGCTCGAACCGGCCGCCGGTCGACGACGTCTCGTACGAGATGTCCAACCACTGTCCGCCCATCAGCATTCCCATGCATTGTCCTTTCTCGACGAATGATAACAAGATAACAACCCGCCTGCACTGTCCGGGCTATCACGCTCCATGCCAATTCGATCACGCATCAATTAGTCGGGACACAGCTCATCCGCGCCATTATCATCGCGCTCGGCGATATTCTGACGAATGGACACCTCGTGGGCGGATTGGGTGGACCCAACATGGGCCGAAAACCTGCTTCGGATCGTCGCCAACGATCGCAAGCAGGAGCGGCAGCGAACTTACAATCGATTGCACACCCAAGCCTTTCAATCCAGTTTCTTGCAGCTAGAAGCCCTCGAAAACAAAGCCTTCGCGACCTTGAAGGATTTAAGGAGCGGCGGAACCTGCACTACGCTCGAATCTTACTATTTGTAATCAAAAGTGAATTTTGGCTACGGCTGCATTACTTCAAGCGCGGCTGCCGCTGCCGTTGAAAGAAGGGCCGCAGTTGACGCCCATCTTTTTTTCTGCAATCGTTTGTAGAAAGGGAATTCGGGCGCGCTCTGAGGGGTCGATCAATCTCCCCACAATCGTGTACGAGAAATCACCAACCTTGGTCAGGGACCTAGCCATTCGGATGTGCGAACACGGCGTCAGGCCTGAGCTTGAAATCTTTGATCTGTCGCATATCGACGCTGCACGTCGCTTGGTCGACGATGGGCTGATGCATGTCTTCAGCGAGCTGAAGCGCGTTTTTCCGAGCGCAACGTGGACGGTCAGCCCGGATAGCGTGTCGTCAGAACACGAAGTGGGCTTTGGCGCGCGGCGCCGACGCAACGCGGACCGGTCGGGAGGACAACATCTGCATCAGCAAGGACCGCCTGACGGACAGCAATGCCGAACTCGTCCAGTTTCCGGCTGGTATTTGCGCGCAAGTTAATGCGCCACCAACCACGCAAGAGGCGAGAGCCACGCTTCATTTATCGACCTAGCGCAACGCAAGAAGTGCGCAGATTAGGAACAGCGCGAGCGGACATTTGCGCCGCTGGGGGGAGTAACTATGGCCGAAATTCGGGATATAGATCCCATTGAAACGCACGAGTGGACTGACGCGATTGAAGGCGTGATCGAGGTGGATGTGGTCGACCGTCAGATCTGCGAGCTCGGCGCGATGGCCGGCGACGCAGCTGCAACATCATAAAAAGCGAAAGCGTGAGCGCCATCTCTGGCCGACAGCAGACTTGAAACGCTCTGCTGGAATCGCACCTGCACACGCTATCGAGGAGGAAGTGAAATGGAAGAACAGCTCGCAAAAGCCGCTCTGGACTACCATCGATTTCCGACGCCGGGCAAAATTTCGATCCTTCCCACCAAGGACATGACAATTCAACGCGATCTGGCGTTGGCCTATTCTCCAGGGGTTGCGGCCCCTTGCCTTGCGATCAAGGAAAATCCGCTCGAAGCATCGAGCCTTACCTCGCGCGCCAATCTTGTCGCAGTGATCTCTAACGGCACGGCCGTCTTGGGCCTCGGCAATATTGGCGCGCTCGCCAGCAAGCCTGTCATGGAGGGAAAAGGCTGCCTCTTCAAGAAATTTGCCGGGATCGACGTTTTTGATATCGAGATCGATGAGACGGACCCGGATCGTCTGGTCGACATTATCGCGAGCCTTGAGCCGACCTTCGGTGGCATCACTCTTGAGGACATCAAGGCACCTGAATGCTTTATCGTTGAGACGAAACTGCGCGAACGGATGAATATTCCAGTATTTCACGACGATCAACATGGCACCGCTATCGTCGCTGCGGCCGCCGTCTTGAACGGGCTTCAGGTCGTGGGCAAGGAGATAGCGGACGTAAAACTCGTCTGTTCGGGAGCCGGAGCGGCAGCCATCGCATGTCTCAATCTTCTTGTGAACCTTGGCCTTTCACGGCAGAACATTCTGGTCACAGACAGCAAAGGCGTCCTCACCGAAGAGCGACTCCGCTCCCTCGATGAACGTAAAGCCGCTTATGCGAGCAACACAAAGGCACGCACTCTCTCTGACGCCATTGACGGAGCGGACATCTTCCTTGGCCTGTCGATGGCAGGTGTGCTGACACCAGAGATGGTCGCGCGCATGGCGACACGTCCCCTTATCCTGGCTCTCGCGAATCCGGAACCGGAGATTCAGCCAGAGCTCGCGAAGGAGATTCGGCCGGATGCCATTATCGCGACGGGCCGCTCCGACTATCCAAATCAAGTCAACAATGTGATCTGCTTCCCCTTCATTTTCCGCGGGGCTCTCGATGTCGGTGCACATACGATAAACGAAGAGATGAAACTCGCAGCGGTGAGGGCTATCGCAGAGCTCGCGCGAGCCGAACAGTCGGACATCGTTGCGGCGGCGTACGGAACCGACCAGATACGATTTGGAGACAACTATCTTATTCCGCGCCCATTCGATCCAAGGTTGATCACGATGGTCGCACCGGCAGTCGCCGAGGCGGCGATTAGGAGTGGAGTCGCCACGCGCCCGTACGCAGACGTCGATACATACCGGCGTTCCCTCCAGCGTTACGTCTATACTTCTGGCACCGTCATGCAGCCAGTGTTTGCAGCTGCCGTTGGGTCGTCGAGAAAGCGGATCGTGTACTCCGAGGGAGAAGACGACAGAGTGCTACGCGCAGCGCAGGTGGTCGTCGATGAGGGGATAGCCATCCCAATC
>WNFR01014691.1_pt1 | contig 12864 bp, 10 predicted proteins | sample 5400221 | NCBI WGS metagenome assembly WNFR01 (sample SAMN13153357, study PRJNA577476) | soil metagenome | isolation source: 40 cm soil under Madrone tree | place: USA:California | collected 2016-06-14
CGTATCGGCCCAATTGGGGAGGAGCGACATGTCAAGGTTTCGAGTTGTCACGACCGCACTTGGTCTTGCTCTCGGTGTGCTGACGGCGGCGCCCGCAGCTGCGTGGGACCGCGGCGAAGTCGATGTGCTGGCAGTGCTGCCGGACGCTAGCCCCGGCCAACCCAGCAGCGTCGAAGGCCTGACGGTGGGTCCAGACGGCAATATCTACGTACCGACGTTCGGGTTCAACGCCAAAGGCGCGCTGACCGGCAACGCCGTCCTCTACGTGATCAGGCCGGACGGCAAGTTGCTGCGCCAGGTCACTATCGCCAATTCAAGTCCCCACATGCTGGGATTGGCGTTCAATCCGGTCACTGGATTCCTGCTGGTGCTCGACTTCGGAGCCGGCAAGGTTCTGCGTGTCGATCCGACCACCGGCGCCTCGTCGGTTTTCATGGGCCCGATCGCCGGCTCCGGCCTTAACGCGTTGACGTTCGACAGAGTCGGCAACGTCTACGTCTCCGACTCCTTCAACGGCGTCATCTGGAGAGTCGGTCCGAACGGCGGGTCGCCGACGGCCTGGAGCAACGATCCGCTGCTCGGCCCCGGAACTGGCCTGACGCCGCCATTCGGAGCGAACGGCGTCGAGTTCAACAACGCGGGCACCGCGATATATGTGGCCAACACGGCTTCACATCAGATCATCAAGATCCCGGTCAACCCGGATGGAAGCGCTGGAACCGCGTCGATCTTCATCACCGGCATCAATGCGCCGGACGGCATTGCGGTCGACCAGCACGACAATCTCTGGATCTGCGCCAACCAGGAAGACGACATCATCGTGGTCGACAAGACCGGCAAAGTGATCGCGAAACTGGGCGACTTCAACGGGATCGACGAACGCGGCGTCGCACGCGGCCTTCTGTTTCCGGCGAGCCCGGCCTTCAGCCTGGACGGCAAAACGCTCTACGTGTCGAACCTGACGCTTTACCTGCCCTATGCGGGCGCGGAGCCGGCCGTGGATTCGGCCTGGACCCTGAGGGTCCAGCACTTTACGGTCTCGAAGATGGCAGCGGTGATCCCGGAGTTCGCCGACGGGAACTGACGGCACACGAAACCGACGACCGCGGAGGCGTTCGCGTCAGGGTTTTGAACGGATTCGAAGCCGGAATCGTCGCCAGTAAGCTCCTGTTTTTCCTGATAAATGTGGGGCGCGCCGTTGCGTTACAGCTGCAACGCGCGCTGCCGCAGGCGAAGCCTGGTTGAAACGCGGCCAGCGCCCAATATGAAATCGCAGAGCCTCGTTTTTCACAGTGGTTCAACCCTACGCTCGCGCCGCGGTCACGCTGGTACTCGGCCTGATGGCCGGCTGCGCAAGCTATGCCCCGCTGCCGCTGAACAAGAGCGCGACCATGAAGGATCGCGTCGAGCAGCTCGATGTCGAAGCGCACCCGCTACCACCGCAGCTCGGCATCGACGATATCGCCCTGCTGGCACTGCGTAACAACCCGGACCTTGTTGCCGCCCGCGCCCAGCGCGGCCTTGCCCAAGCGCAGATGCTCGCCGCCGGTATAGCGCCCAACCCTTCGCTCAACGGCAGCTACGGGTTCCTGCTCGGCGGACCCGGCACGATCGGCGCACTCGCCGCCGGTCTCAGCCAGGACTTGAAATCGCTGGTTACGCTCTCCTCCAGGCGCGTTTCCGCTGCACACGCGGCTCGCCAGGTCGATGCCCGGTTGCTGTGGCAGGAGTGGCAGACCGTCGCCAAAGCGCGGCTGCTGGCAACGGATCTCGTCGAGGGCGAAAAGCAGCACCGCGTGCTCGAACAGAATGCGCAGCTGTTGCAGGAGTTGCTGTCGCGCAACCGCGAGGCGCTGGCTCAAGGCGATACCACGCTCACCGCACTGGTACCTGACCTGAGCGCCGCAGCCGGCTCGCGCAAGCAACTCGATGATCTCCAGCGCCAGCAGGAAACCCGGCGGCGCGACCTCAACGTCCTGCTCGGCCTGTCTCCACTGGCGTCGCTGCCTCTGAGCGACAGCTTGGATCTGCCGGTGATTGATGCCACCGCGGCGGAGCGAGCCCTTTTCAACCTGGCGGACCGGCGCCCGGATCTGGTCGCGCTACAGCTCGGCTACCGATCGCAGGACGAGAGAGTCCGCGGCGCCATCCTGGCCCAGTTCCCGATGCTCTCGCTCGGAATCGCCGGTGGACACGACAACTCCAATGTGCGCACGCTCGGCCCGCAGATCACCATCGACCTGCCGTTGTTCAACCGCAATCAGGGCAATATCGAAGTCGAGATCGCGACGCGCCAGCAACTGCGCGACGAATTCACGGCACGTCTGATGACAGCGAAAGCCGAGGTACAGAGCCTGCTCGCCGATATCGCGCTGCTGCAAAGCCAGTTGGCCACCAAGCGGCCGCAGCTGACTGAGTTGGAGCAGACCGCGGCGCGCGCGCAAGGCGCCTACCGGGCCGGCGATCTGGACGAACGCACCTACGTCGATGTCGTGTCGGCGCGCAGTGCCAAGCAGCAGGAAATTCTCTTGATCGAGCAGACGCTGCTCGAACAGCAGATTGCGGTGGCGACCTTGATTGGCGCCGGGATGCCACCGGTGACGATGGATGCGCAGGAGATGAAATCATGAACAGGCAATCCGTCCGTGCCACGCTCGTCGCAATGGTGCTTTCGCTTTCTGGATGGGCAGCGCCGCCCGCCTTTGCCACCGGAACGCCGAGCGTGCTGGTGCGGACGCAGACGCCGGTCCGGGGCTCGATACCCGACACGATCACTGCCTACGGGACCGCTGTGCCCGCGACAAACGGCGGCATGACCCTCAGCGTGCAGGCCGATGGCCGTGTACTGCAACTGTTCGTGACGCCCGGCGAAGCCGTGCATGCGGGGCAGCGGCTGCTGGAGTTCGAAATCTCCGCAGCAGCCCGCAGCAACTATGAGCAGGCCTTGTCGGCGCTCGAGTTGGCGCGCGAGGAACAGACCCGTACTGCACGGCTGCTCTCGCAGCAACTCGCCACTCGCGACCAACTGGCGAAGGCCGACAAAGCAGTGACCGATGCGCAGGCCTCGCTCAGCGCGCTCGAGCGGGAGTACGGCGGCAAGCCACGGCAGACGCTCACCGCCCCGTTCGATGGTGTGGTCAGCACCGTCCCGGTTGCGCAGGGCGCCCGCGTACAGCCCGGCGTTGCGTTGATCACGCTGACGCGCACTGGCGGTCTGGTCGTCACCATTGGCATCGAACCGGCCCAACGACTTCGCTTGCAGCTGGGCCAGTCTGCACAGCTGGAAGCGCTGGGCGGCGCCGAGCCGGCACTGGGCGGCAAGCTGGTCCGTATCGACCACGTGCTGAATCCCACGACCCGTCTGGTCGACGCCGACGTGGCCGTGTCCGGCACGCTGTTGCAGGGCGAGGCATTCCGAGTGCGCGTGGAACTTGGCCGCATCGAAGGCTGGCTGGTGCCGCGCGATGCGGTGCTCAGCGACACGGACGGCGCGTATGCGTTTCAGGTGGCGGACGGCAAGGCGGTGCGCATCCCGGTCAAGCTGCTTGGCAGCGATGGCGCCACCTCGGTGGTGGACGGTCCTGTCGATCCGCACCGGCTGCTGGTCACGCAAGGCAACTACCAATTGGGCGACGGCATGGCCGTGCGCCAAAACGGTCCCGCGCCTGAAAGCAAGATCGCGCGTCAAAGCGGTGCCGGCTCGTGACTTTCATCACCGCACTGGACCGGCACGCTCGCTCGATCACCGTCATTGCTCTCGCGCTGGTCGTCGCCGGACTCGTCGCGGCGATTTCGCTGCCGGTGGGTCTGTTCCCGCAGGTGTCCTTTCCGCGCGTGGTGGTGGACCTTTCATCCGGCGACCGCCCCGTTGACCAGACCGCTCTGAGCGTGACCCGGCCGGTGGAGGAGGCGATCCGTTCGGTGCCGGGAGTGCTCGAAGTGCGCTCTGCCACTTCGCGCGGCTCGGCGCAGATCTCCATCGACTTCGGCTGGGGCCGCGACATGATCGCCACCACGCTGCTGGTCGATTCGGCCATCACTCAGGTTCTCGCGAGCCTGCCGCCCGGCACCAGTTTCGACGTTCGGCGCATGGACCCGACGGTGTTCCCGATCATCGCCTACGCGCTGACCTCGGACACCGTGCCGCAGACAGCGCTCTACGATCTGGCCCGACTTCAGATCGTGCCTCTGCTTGCCTCGGTGCCCGGCCTGGCACGTGTGACCGTGCAAAGCAGCGCGGTAGCCGAAGTCGAGGTGTTGACCGACCCACATCGTCTTGACGCGTACGGACTGAGCCTCAGCGACCTGGTCGCCGCAATTTCCGCCGGAAATGCGCTGCAGTCGGTCGGCCGTGTGCAGGACAACGACAAACTCTACCTGGTAGTTTCCAACAGCGACCTGCGGCAGCTTGACGCGCTCCAGCAATTGGTAGTGAAGTCCGGTGCCAGCGGTGTGGTGCGTCTGGGTGACGTCGCAGAGGTGCGCAACGGCGTCGTCCCACAGTGGACCCGCGTAGTCGAAGACGGCAAGCCCGCTGCTCTTTTCAATGTCTATGAGCAGCCAGACGGCAACGCACTGCAGATTGCAACGGAAGTGCAGCGCCGCCTGGGCGGATTCAAGCTGCCGGCCGGCGTGAAGCTCGCCAAGTGGTACGACCAGAGCGAGCTCGTCGTGCAGTCTGCTGTCAGCGTCCGCGACGCGGTGTTGATCGGCCTGGTGCTGGCCGGCATGGTGCTGATCCTGTTCCTGCGCAACGTGCGCGTGATGCTGATCGCCTCGCTGGTGGTGCCTGGAACGCTGGCCGCGAGCGTGTTGTTGCTGAATGTGTTCGGCATGAGCTTCAACATCATGACGCTCGGCGGGATCGCCGCCGCGGTAGGACTGGTGATCGACGATGCCATCGTCATGGTTGAGCACATCGCGCGCCGCGCCGGCGCACCGTCGGTGCGGGACGGCCGCGAAGCGGTTTTGCCGGCAGCGCGCGAATTCATGCGGCCGCTGACCGGGTCCAGCCTTGCCACGTTGATCGTGTTCCTGCCGCTGAGTTTCCTCAGTGGCATCACCGGTGCTTTCTCCAAGGCGCTGGCGGTCACAATGGGAGTCACGCTGGTCATTTCTTATCTGATGGCCGCGTTCGTCGTACCGGTGCTGGCACGCCGCTTCATCGATTTCCGGCACTGGCACGATCCCGATGCTGGACGTGCAGGCTGGCTCGCCCGCCAACACTCGCGCTGGCTGACTCGACTGTTCCGCCGGCCGGCCTTGCTAATCGCGGCGCTGGTGCCGCTGCTGTTGGTAGGCGGTATCGCGTATACCAAGGTGCCGAGCGGCTTCATGCCCAATGTCGACGAGGGTGGCTTCGTACTGGACTTCTTTACCCGGCCCGGAACCTCGCTTAGTGAAACCGAGCGCGAGCTGGCGCAGGTGGAGACGATCCTGCGCAGTGTGCCGGAAGTGGACACCTTCTCGCGGCGCACCGGCATGGGTCTCGGAGGCACCCTCGCCGAGCCGCACCACGGGGACTTCTTCGTGCGTCTGAAGCCGAAGCACGCACGCGCCACGCCCGACGTCATGTCGGACGTAAGGACACAGATCGAGAGCCTGGTCCCCGGCGTGCAGGTGGAGCTCGCGCAGTTGATGGAGGACCTGATCGGCGATCTGACCGCCGTGCCGCAACCGATCGAAATCAAGCTGTTCTCAACCGACCCGTCTGCGTTGATCCCGCAGGCGCGCCAGGTCGCCAATGCTATCGGCAAAGTCGGCGGCGTCGTGGCGGTGAAGGATGGCGTGGTGCTGGCGGGCGACGGTATCGATTTGAAAGTCGATCCGGTCAAGGCGGCATACGAGGGGGCAACTCCGGTCGACGTGACGAAGGCGGTGGCCGCTGCTCTGACGGGCTCGATCGCTGCGCAATTGCCGCAAACCAGCAAGATTGTCGACGTCCGCGTGCGTCTTTCGGATGCGCTGAGCCTGCGTGAAGACGGCCTGGCCGATTTGCCTATCCGGGCACCGAATGGCCACCTGTTCCCGCTGCGGCGGGTGGCCTCGCTCACGCCGGTCACGGGACAACCGGAAATCTCGCGTGACAATCTGCAGCCGATGGTGGCGGTCACCGCCCGCATCGAGAACCGCGGCATGGGCGCCGCCGTCGCTGACGTACAGAAAGTACTGGCGCAGCCAGGCATGCTTGCGCCCGGCGTGAGCTACGAACTCGGGGGCCTGTACCAGCAGCAACAGATCGCCTTTGCCGGGCTGGCGAAAGTATTCCTCGCCGCTCTGGTGGCGGAGCTGGTGCTGCTGCTCGTACTGTATGAACAGTTCTGGCTGGCGGTCATCATCATTGGCACCTCGCTGCTCTCGACCACCGGAGTTTTCACCATCCTGTGGCTGACCGGTGTGGAGCTCAACATCACGGCCTTGATGGGCATGACGATGATCATCGGTATCGCAACTGAGATGGCGATCTTCTATGTGTCCGAGTACACCGAGCTGAGGCAGACGTTGCCGCCGCGGCTGGCGCTCCGCCGAGCCAGCCGCAACCGCTTGCGCCCGATCACGATGACCACGCTCGCGGCTATCCTGACTCTGCTGCCGCTGACATTCGCCATCGGTCAGGGATCCGCCATTCAGCAGCCGCTGGCGCTTGCGATCGTCGCGGGTTTGCTGATTCAGTTCCCGATGGTGCTGCTGGCGATGCCGGTGCTGATCGGACTGACTCTCGGGAAAGGCCGAGGTCTCAATCCAGCGTAGGCGGGTCCTCGGCATGGTCGGTTCCACAATGCTCGGCCCGACCCTGGTCGCAGCATCGTGTTCACCTCACAAGCCCTTGAGTTAATGGCGCGCCCGGCAGCATTCGAACCAACGACCTCGACGTTGTCGTGGGGAATTTGGACTGACGCCCATGAAATCGGCTGCATCTCTTGTCGCTCGAAGCGCCCCTGTATGAGGGTCTCAGTGCTTCGGGTTCGCTCGGGGTCACGGTCGTTTGGATGGTGTGGCACGAACGGACTACCGGCTACAGCGCAGGCGATGCTCCGGTCGGATGGTCACGCCTGGACGCGATTTCACATATTGGTGGGGAGTATTCAAATTGACTTTGGGATGAGTTGCCCAGTTATTCGCTTCGCGCTGCACATTGAGGACAGCGCCAAACCTTGGTGGCTCGGGGAGAAGGGCTCCCCTCGTCCATCTCTTTATAAGGAGCCCCACCTAGGTTTCTGCGAGCGGTGAAGCTGATCACCTGGTAAAGGCCCAGGGTGGTGGCGCGGCCGCTCGCACGGACCTCAACCCGAGTCCGGCGGACGCCGCAGTCGAGTACGAGGTGTTGGCTGCGGTCCGTTATCTTCGTGGGGCCGCCGCGAAGACTGTCTCCGTTGTGGGCGCGAGCTTTGGAGGCGAGCCCGCCGCCAATGCTTCAATCGAGGCTGATAGTCGCCAAGTACAGCGCCGGTAAGCCTTGCTGGGGAGGACAGGGTTGCGCCTCGATGACGATCCTGACAGGCGCACTCGGCGGTCGGTCTGGATGATTTGGGCCGGGTTCACGGTGGCCCTCGTGTGGGCTTGGGTTGTCGCGCCGATTCGCGAGTCCACGGATGCAATCCCCTGGCTAATGAAAGCGCCGCTGATCGCTCTTTACGTGATGTGGCCCCTGTGGCAAGGCGGAAGGCTCGTGTTGCAGAAGATGCGCGAAGCTCCGCTCGCAGCCTGGCAGGGACGCTACTACGCATTCGGGAACTTCCAGATTCGAGTGCTGGTCGACGAGGACGACCGGCTGTTAATCGTGGCCACCGACGTATTGGATGCGCTGCATGCAGGCGTGGCTGGAGCGCAGCTCGCGCCGCGACGTCGCACGCTTCGCGCTGTGGTTGCGCACGCAGGTCAGCGAGCCGCATCGTCGTATGCTGGAGCGTGGGATGGGCGATTAGAATGTGGCGTTTCATCGAATCAAGCATGAAACGTGACTCCCCCCACGAGGAGAAACAGGCACGATGAAGAAGATCGCGATTGTGCTGGTGATTCTGGTTCTTGCGCTGCTCGCCGTGGTACTGCTTCAGTCGAGCGATATTGCCATCATCGTAAACGGGCAGAGGCTCGTTGGGCCAGCAAAGCTCGCCACCGAAGGCTGGGGCGTGCTGGTGGCGATCGTAGCGCTCTTCAGCGTGGCGATCCTGCTTGTTTTCGTGTTCGCCGGAGTAGGACTGATTGTCCTCGGTGTGTTGGTGCTTGCAGGTCTGCTGGCGGTCTGGTTCGCCTTTCCATTTCTGCTGCCACTCTTGATCCCGCTGTTCCTTGTCTGGATCTTCGTCGCAGCCGTGCGCAGGAGCACCCAATCCGGTGCGTGAGGTGGATGCCGTCCGCTCCGATCAACGCGGTCGCTCGCGGAGCCGTTTTGCAGCGGGCTGTCAGGAATGCAACTTGAGTCCAACCTCAAAGCGTGCGTCGTAGCCCTCGGTGGCGCCAGACAGCGTCAGCATCAGGCTGCGGCCGTCATCCTGAAAGATGCCGTCCCCGCCATTTCTCGTCCTGGGTCTTTCCCGTTGGGGGTAGGCGATATGCCGATGCGCCTGATCCGTGATTGCGTCGTCGAAGTAGAGTTGTGAAGTCCATTGCAGGGCTCGCGCCGCATCCGTTCCCGTGCGGATCTTGCAATGGATATGCACCGTTCGCCCCGGATACCAGCCGGGATAGATCGTCACAAAGCGCACGGACCCGCTCGCGTCCGTCACCTGGTAGCCGCGCAGGAATCGGGACCCCAGCGTCCTGAAGGGACGCTCGCTGACATCGGAATACACCCCCTGCGCATCGCAGTGCCAGATGTCGACGGTGGCCCCGACCAGCGGTCGGCATCCGGTCGAATCGATCCGGCCCACACGGATTTGAAGTCTCAGAGGCAAGCCGGGCCGGACCGAGCCATCGACCGGATCGGATCGAATGTCCGATCGATTCAGATGTTCGTCGACAAAGTACGGGCCCTCGGTCTGCTCGGGTGTGGCGACGCACATCAGCGCTGCGCCGTCGTGACCGGGCTTGGTGCTCTGGCCAGCGGACGGCCCAGCCCTCAATGCCGTCACCGCGGTTCCAAGCAAGCCGAACAACGCCCGCCGTCTGTGGGGCGAGCATCGACGATCTGAATCTGCGAGGTTCCGCGACAGTTTCGATTTCACCTGCCTTCCTCCCGCCGTTCGACGGCGATCGCGCTACATAGCACAAGCGGCCGTGAATAGCACAACGCCACCCCGAAAGGTGCGTAAGTGCTTGATTCTTGGTGCGCCCAGCAGAATTCGAACCCACGAGCCCTTGATTCGTAGCCAAGGCCGCGATTTTCTGAAAACATCAAAAAAACAATCGAATGATCGCCAGAGTAACGGGGCAGTGATGACCACGGAGACTGTCGGCATGAAGCCGTCCGCCCGCTACGGGCGCATGGCCGTGGTCCTTCACTGGATCGCGGCGCTGCTGATCATTGCCTTGCTGGCGACCGGCTGGTACATGGTCGGCACGGCGAAAAACACCCCCGAACGCGCCTTCTTCTTCAACCTGCACAAGTCGCTCGGCATCACTACGGCGTTCGTAATCGTGACGCTGATCGTCTGGCGCATCATGCATGCGGCGCCGGCGCTGCCCACGACCATGCCGAGGTGGGAAAGAACGGCGGCCGTCCTCAGCCATCGCCTGTTCTACGTCTTCATGGTGCTCGTGACGCTCGCCGGCTATCTCACGTCCTCCTTCAGCAAATACGGCCCGAAGCTCTTCGGCATCCCGCTCCCGCAATGGGGATGGGAGGATGCGGCGCTGCGGGGAAACTTTGCGGCGGTACATCGGCTGGCCGCTCTTGTGTTCGCAGTGCTGATTGTGATTCACGTTGCCGCGGCGCTGAAGCACCTGCTGGTGGACAAGGACAGCGTGTTCCAGCGCATGTTGCCCGGGTGATGCGAGTGAGCAACCGCCGACACCGAAACCGCGAGGTCTGTCCGTTATATTCGCATGTCGGCGTCGACGCCAGCGAGCTGCGCCATTACTCATCTGAAGAGGATCAGGTTCATGGATGAAGAGAGAGCGGCAGATGCCGGGTCGGTCGGCGCATTCCTGGAGGAAAAGACGTTCCGGGCCCGAACGGTCCTGGTTTTCGGGCAGATCACGGATACGCTGGCCGGCGCTACGGTCGGGCGACTCATCGCGCTCTCGTCGGCATCGGACGCCCCGATCAATCTTCTCGTTTCGTCGCCCGGTGGGCACGTCGAATCCGGCGACGTGATCCACGACATCGTGCGCTTTATCCGCGCACCGGTGAATATGATCGGCACGGGCTGGGTCGGAAGCGCCGCGACGCACCTCTATCTTGCCGTCCCGCAGGAGCGCAGGTTTTGCCTGCCGAACACGCGATTCCTCATCCATCAACCCAGCGGCGGCGCCGGCGGCCAGGCCTCGGATATCGAAATCCAGGCGCGCGAGCTGGTACGTGCGCGCCAGCGCATCGCGGGCGTGATTGCGCGGGAAACGGGGCGCTCGTTAGCGTCGGTGCTCGCGGATATCGACCGCGATCGATGGATGTCGGCCGAGGAGGCGATCGAGTACGGGCTAGTTTCGAAAATCATCACCCGGCAGAGCGAGTTGCCGGGGTAGATGACCTGATGATCGGGCGGCCGTCTCGGTACGGTCAGAACGGTACGGACTGAGGCGCATCGCCCAGCGGTTGCCCTCCCGGCCCGTTTTCATAGGTCATCCATGGCACCGTCGCCTGCTGGTTTACGCCAGCCTGGGCGTAGTCGCACACCCCAGTCGGAAACGTCTGCTGGAGCTGGCTCCACTGCGCATCGGTGAAAAGATTCGGGAAGTAGTCGGTACGGTTCATCGCCTTGAGCTGACATTTCGCGGTGTCGTCGGTGAGTGGCTCGCCCGCGCCCAGACGCGGCGACCCGCTCTGAGGAATGACGCAGGGACCCGCGACACCCGTGCCCGGTACGGTGCACCGATCCACCGCATCGGGCGGCTTGCCATAAACAACCTTCTCGGCGAGTGTCCGGGCGCTCGTGTCCGCCTCGATCGCCGACAGCCACCGATCCATTAGATCGAACGCCTGTGCTTCAAGAGCCGGATCGATCACAAATCCGGAGGCGGTAAACGAATCCCAGATGATCTGGTTGTCGTGGTTGCCGTTGGCGCGGTCGAGGCGCGCACGCATCGACCAGCTATGATAAGTGTCGTGGAGCTCGACGTTGCTGGTGCCGCGAATGTCGATGATGGGGACGTGCAGGTTATTAACCTGGTTGAGATACCCCGATCGATACACCACAGTCAATGCGGCGGGATCCGCCAGGGTACGGTCGGGTTGGGCGTTGTAGTCGATGTCGTGCCCACCCACTTTGGCGTTGAGATCAACGAACTGCGCGGGCGTAATCAGCCTATTCATCAACGCCTTCAGCCCGTACTGGATCCCGACGGTGTCAAGCGGGCGATTCGCGAAGCCGTGCCCAATAGTCTTTTCGATCGGACCCCACGCCCCCGGCGGCCGGCGTCCAAGCTGAGCAACGCTGTAGTCCCATAACGTCCCACGGACCCCATTTGGATTCGTTTGCGGATCGTAGACTTCGCTTGCCGGTACCTGACCCGTCTCGTCCGCGGGCGTGAACAACCCCTTGAAACCCGCGACCCATGCCACGCAACTGGACGGCGCATCGCCGTCTTCCACGAAGCTTTGATCGACCGGGCTCCAGAGTACCCCCGGAGCCCAACGCGTTGGATCCGTCCAGTAGTTGACCAGGGAGATGCAATCCTCCGTGTTCTCCATCAAGGTCCAGGCATCTGGAAAACTGGCCTCGACGACCAGCCCGTCATAGATGCCCGGATAAGCATTAGCGGTCCAATGCTGCACGACCGCTGCGCCGGATCCGCCGATGGAAAACGTGTAGCGGACTGGACCATACGCTTCTATAAAGTGCTCTTTGGCCATCATCAGCGACTCAGCCTGCACGACCATGTTGCAGTTGTTGCCGGTGGCCTCCAAGTCGGTGGACATCGTCGCAAAGCCACGTCCCAGTACCTTGCCGTACAGCACGCCAGGCGCCGCTCCTTCCTGGTACGAGATACCGCATCCGGCACCTCCGACGAGAAACAGTTTTCGGTTCCAGCCGACTTGTGGATTTCCAAAGTCCCAGGGCTTGGACGGGTCATACAGGACCGCGATCTGGTACTGCCCCCGGTCCACCGAACCGGTCTCCACTCGAACGATGAACGTAACTGTTTGCCCCTGATCGGTCGTGGTCTGCGCAATCAACGCAGCGGGTGGAGGACTGGCCGGGTTGTAAGGCACAAAATACGTATCCTGGCCGCCAGGCCCACCGATGAGTCCCGGCGTCGCCTGCGGGTCAACGCCCGCCGGAACATAAAAGTACTGGTAACTCGGCGCCCGAGTACAGAGCGCATCGGTCGCTCCAGGATTGCACGACCAGGGCTGAACCTGCGGGCCGCTGAACACCGGCCCGCCGCTGGGATGGTTGGCAATGGTGATGTGCGAGGCGCCGCCGCCAGGGAGCTGCGCGGTGACGACGTTCTCGCCCAGCGCGAGCCCCTCGATCAGGCCGAGATAGCGGCCGTCGGCGCGCACCGCAAAGGCGGAAGTCACGTCGCGCTGGCCGACCGCCACGCGCATCGCCGCGGGGTCGGCTCCTGCGGGAATGGTTACCTCCACCAGTGCTTCTCCGCCGGAGATCAGGTCGGCGCGGTTGGAGAGAACGTAAATTTGCACATTGTCCGCTGCGCACGCGACGCCGGCGGCAAGGGTAAGCGACAGAAGGACGAACGGGTTCGTTTTCATGGTGGCCCCCGCGAGTGATTTCGTCTAACGGTCGTCAATAGCGCAATTCA
>WNFR01005575.1_pt1 | contig 12863 bp, 7 predicted proteins | sample 5400221 | NCBI WGS metagenome assembly WNFR01 (sample SAMN13153357, study PRJNA577476) | soil metagenome | isolation source: 40 cm soil under Madrone tree | place: USA:California | collected 2016-06-14
AAAATCAGCCACTTACGTGAACCATCCCGAATGGCGGCCACCCATGGCATGGATGTTGCATTTGATGCCTCACAGGCGAGTGCCACACATATCAACGCAACCGAGGATGGTGCTATGAACGACTATACCCACTACGATTTCCTGGACCTGCCCCCCGGCGCGTCCACGACGAGAATCGAAGCTGCTTATCAAACGATAAAACAGCGTCTGAATGGTCACTCCGACGAGCAGATGATCCGCATGATTCACGAGGCGTACACCGTACTTTCGGACACGGAACAGCGGCACCGGTACGACGCGGAGCTGCAACGTATTGCTGCTGCGGCAGACATGGAGCTCAAGAATGCGCTCGACGGCCAGGTTACACGATCGACAAGACGAGTCCAGGATGTTCCCATGACGCTGCTCACCGCGGTAAGCGCGTGGGCCGCATGAGCTCCGTGCGCCACGGTTTCGACGCCGCGCCCGGATTACGCTGTCGTGTCGAACCGTCGCGCCGCGCTCCTTCGCGCGCTCGGCTGCGGCCCGGTGCCGCGATGCTGGCACGCAATAGACGCAAGCTTCATCCCGGACGCCTGGCGCTTGACCGCCGTCGTCCGTTGGTCGTCAGCGGCTCAAGAGTATCGCCGCCGCCGATTTACATGTGACTCCAAGACCGGAACGACGAAATGGCCGGCTCGCCCGTGCGGCTTCGTCCGTCGGGATTAACATGAACAGATTCAGCATGGCACGATGAGGCTTGTTTGAGGTTCGGTTAACACTCAGTTACCAGCTAGCGGTCGAGCAGCATCGCATCGATGGCACGGCGCAAATTCAGCGTGCATTGAAGCGGCTGCGGAACGCGAGGAAAACGCAACGTGGGAAAATGCCTGAACTGCCAGTTCTACGACCGCCGCAACGGCCGCCCTATTGACGGACGGGCCGCAATGTGGGGCCAATGCCGGCGGCATTCCCCACACTTGAATCCTCTCAGCGCCAAGAGTTACCTTGTCGAAGGCGTGTGGCCCCTGATCCGTGACGACGATTGGTGCGGCGAATGGAGAGCAACTACGACTGTTTCGATATCGCGGACGACATTCGCGCCAAGTATCGATGAGCTTTCGAGGACCGCGACTGCCGGAACAGCTGCCGCCCCGGAACGCGCGGTTGCTGCGGCCGCCGGCGACGATTAGCGCGACATCCTCACGTCGCGGCGGCGTCCGCCGAGTCCTTCGAGCAGAATAATTTTCATTTTCGCCGAGCCCACGCGCGTCGGCTAGATCCAGCGAGCCTCAGGTGCTCGAGTTCGGCAACGGGTCAGCGCTCGGATACCATTGCGGGCGTGAATCGCGCAATCCTTGCCTCGCTCGCTGACGGTGCCGTTGCCGTCACTCCCAATCGACGCCTTGCCCGCGCCCTGCTGCACGCATTCGACGCCGAACAATCAGCGTCCGGCCTGAGCGCGTGGCCGACGCCTTCCATCCTGCCGTATCAAACGTGGCTCACGACGCTTTGGGAGCAGTTCGTTGCGACCGGCGCGACCGACGACGACACCTTGCTGCTGACGCCGCCTCAGTCGGCAGTGCTGTGGGAGCAAATTGTCGACGCGGACGGGCGCACGCTTCTCAACCCGCACGGAGCCGCGGCTCTCGCTGCCGAAGCCTGGATGCTGGTCCACGCCTGGGGCGCAGGCGGCGAAAGCTGGCGCGCGTGGCGTCGCGACGATCGCGAGGCGGACGACCCGTCGCTGTTCGCCGCCTGGGCCGAGCGCTACGGCGCTGAATTGCGCGGTGCGGGCATGCTGGATGTTGCGCAACTGGCTGACACACTGGCCGCCCTTGCGCCGCGCGTCGCGCCGCTGAGCCACGCCACGATTCTCGCTGGTTTTATCGAGTTCACGCCACAGCAGGAACGGCTGTTCACTGCATTGGGCAACGAAGGCGCGACGCTGCTCCGGCTCGACACGCTGCCAGCGGTTAGCGCGAAGGTACGACGCACGACCGCCATTTCACCTCGGGCGGAGCTCATTGCCGCGCTGACATGGGCCCGCCGCGTGCTTGTCGATGCACCCGGTGCGCGCGTCGGCATCGTGGTCGAGGATCTGGCTGCGCGGCGTGACGAGCTTATTGCGCTGGCCGAGGACATCCTGTGCCCTTCGTCGATCCTGCCGGCTGCACCTTCCTTCGCGCGGCCGTTCGAAGTGTCGCTGGGCAGGTCGCTGGGCACGATCCCGCTGGTCGTCGCCGCGCTCGATCTGATCGAGCTCGCCGAATCGCGGCTGGCGGTGGGGGCCGCCGCGGCGCTATTACGTTCTCCCTATGTGCCCGGTGCGGATTTGGCGTGGGCAGCACGTGCAGCGATTGAACGAGACTGGCTGGAGGCCAGCCGTCGCGATGTGACCCTGGCCGATGCCGTGGCCGCGCTCGATCGCCGGGCGCCGGCGCTGGCGGCGCGGTGGCGCAAGGCATCGGCCATGCTCGGGCACCAGCGCGCCGGTTCGCCGCGCAATTGGGCGGACGGGTGGCGCTTATGGCTGGCGGCCGCGGGATGGCCCGGACCTCGGACTCTCGACAGCGCGGAGTATCAGGCCCGCGAGGCTTGGGAGCGATTGCTACTGCAGTTTTCGTCGCTCGGCGCGGTGGCGAACCGCATGAGCCGATCCACCGCCGTCGACAAGCTCCGTGCGATGTCACGCGAGACACTGTTTCAACCGGAAGGGAGCGCGGCGCCGATCCAGATCCTGGGCATACTCGAAGCGAGCGGCCTGGCCTTCGATGCGCTGTGGGTGGTCGGTCTGGCCGCGGATCGATGGCCGCCGGCGCCAGCGCCCAACCCGATGCTGCCGATCGCCTGGCAGCGCGAGCGGCGGATTCCGCGCGCGAATTCGTCGGGAGAGCTGGCGTTTGCCCGCGCATTGACCACCGGCTTCGCCGCCGCGGCCCCCGAAGTGGTCTTTAGCTCGGCGTCGACCGTCGACGATCGTTCGTCCTCGCCATCGGCACTGATCGCGGACTATCCGCAGTGGTCGCCGCCCGCGTCGCCACCAACGTGGGCGCGAATGATCGCGGCCAATCAGCGTCTCGAATCCATTGCCGACGATCACGCACCACGATTTTCGCCGGGCAGCATCGCCCCGGGCGGATCACACATCATCGCCGCCCAAAGCGACTGCCCCTTCCAGGCGGCGGCGCGCCATCGACTCGACGCCAAGCCCTGGCCTGTTCCGCTCGGCAGTCTGTCGCCGCAGGAGCGTGGCACGCTGGTGCACTTGGCAATGGCCGCATTCTGGCCCGCTGCGCGCGACCATGCGACGCTCCTTGGGCTCGAAAGCGCGAGCGAGATGCGACTCGTCGAATCCGCCGTCGAAACCGCGCTCGGAGAGTTTCCCACAGCTCGCTGGCGCAGCTTGCCGCCCCTTGTTCGCGCCGCGGAAGCGACACGGCTCGCGCGTCTTCTGCACGCTTGGCTCCAGATCGAACGGATGCGCCCGCCGTTCGCGGTCCAAGCCGTCGAAGCGACAGCAACCGTGGACCTCGCGTCGTTGACGTTTCAGATCAGATCCGATCGCATTGACGCGCTCGCTGATGGCGGCATCGCGATCGTCGATTTCAAGACCGGTCGCGCCGAACGGCCGGCACAATGGCTCGATCCGCGACCTCGCGCGACCCAGCTCGGGATGTATGTGCTCGCCGAGCGCGATGCGCAGCCCGACATCGAGGTTCGCGCGGCTGCCTACGCGCAGTTGCGTCCCGACGCTGTCGCCGCAGTCGGACTTGCCGCAGATGCAAACGCGTGGCCCGCGTTGACTCGTGTTTCCGCATGCAAGCTCGATGGCTGGCAGGCGCTCGAAGCCTGGTGGCGCTGGCAGCTCGGCGCTTTGGCGTCGGAAATTGCCTCGGGCAATGCCATCGTCAGTCCGCGCCAGTCGCCTTTGGCGTGTCGCACGTGCTGCCTGCAGCCGCTATGCCGAATCCAGTCGGTGCGCAACCTTGTCGAGCAGAGCCTCGACGATGAATGAGCGAAGCATGATCTCCGATGACGCCGAGCGAGCGGCGGCGCTCGATGTTTCACGCTCCTTCGTCGTTCAGGCGCCCGCCGGCTCGGGCAAAACGGAACTCCTGATTCAGCGCTACCTCGCCTTGCTCTCGCGCGTCGAGCGACCCGAGGCGATTGTCGCCATGACGTTCACGCGTAAGGCTGCCGGAGAGATCCGCGAACGCGTTGTCGCCGCCTTGCGCGCCGCCGCGTCGGACGCTGAGCCGGCGGAGGCGCATGCGGCGCTGACCTGGCGCCTGGCGCGCACCGCGCTGCAACGCGACGCGATGCTGGAATGGAACCTGATCGCCCATCCCGCACGTCTGCAGGTGCAGACGCTCGACGCGCTGTGTGCGTCGCTGATGCGCCGGGCGCCACTGACCTTGAAGGTTGGCACATTGCCGCGCTTCGTCGACCGCGGCATGCCGCTCTATCTCGAAGCGGCGCGTTCTGAGCTCGACGCGGCCGGTGTCGATAATGTCGCGTGGCGGCGTCTGCTCGATCACCTGGACAACGACGCCGATCGTCTGGTCCAGCTCATTGCCGGGATGCTCGCCAAGCGCGACCAGTGGCTGAACTTCGTCGTCGTGGATGACAAGGAGGCCATGCGTGTCAATCTCGAAAAGGCGCTGGTCGCCGAGATAGATCGCGAGCTGAGTGCGCTCGACGCCGTGTTCCCGCGCGAGGTCGTCACGCCGCTGCTGGAGCTTGCGCATCACGCCGGCGCGAACCTGGTGGTCGATCAGCCCGATCATCCGCTGGCTGCCTGGTCGGAGGGCAACGCTCTTCCGCCGCCAAGCGTCGACGGACTGCCACAGTGGTTGTCCATTGCGGAATGGCTGCTTAAAGTAGATGGCACGTTTCGCGAGAAGATCGACAAGCGCCAGGGATTCCTCGCGCCAAGCTCCGCTAGCGCGTCGGAGCGCGGCAACCGTCTCGATCAAAAGCAGGCGATGGGAGAGCTGCTAGCTCGCCTCGAACAGGTCCCCGGGCTCGTCGCAGCGCTCCACTCGGTGCGGGCGCTCCCGCCTCCGTGTTACGACAAAGCTTCGTGGTCGTTCATCGCTGCGCTGCTCGACGTGCTGCGGCACGCGGTGGCGCGGCTGCAACTCGTGTTCGCGCAGGAAAACGCCATCGATTATCCGGAATCGACGTTGATCGCGCTGCGCGCCCTGTCGTCGGAAGACGGGCCCTCCGATCTGCTGCTCGCGCTCGACATGCGCATCGAGCACCTGCTGCTCGACGAGTTCCAGGATACCTCGCTCGCACAACACCAACTGATCGAGCGGCTTACCGAGGGTTGGACACCCGGCGACGGACGCAGCTTGTTTGTCGTCGGCGACCCGATGCAATCGATTTACCGCTTCCGCGAAGCCGATGTCGGCTTGTTTCTCGCCGCCCAGAGAGACCGGCGAATTGGTGGCGTCGCGCTCGAGCCGTTGACGCTGACACGAAACTTTCGCTCGCAGCAAGGCCTGGTCGACTGGGTAAACGTCACGTTTTCCAGCGTTTTTTCTTCATACGACGATCCTGCGCGCGGGGCGGTCTCGTTCAAACCGTCAACGGCGACCCGCCGATCGCGTGCCGATGCCGCGGTCACCGTCGATCTCTGTAACGACGCTCTGCGAGAAGCGGCGGTGGTGGTCTCCCGCATCCGTGATGCGCTCGCAAGCGCTGCTGAAACGATCGCGGTGCTTGTCCGCAAGCGTTCCGACCTTGCCGAGATATTGCCGGCGCTACGTGCCAGCAAAATCGCTTTTAGCGCGGTCGAGCTCGATCACCTTTCTGAACGGCAAACCGTGCTCGATCTATGTTCGTTGACGCACGCCCTGGTTCAACCCGACGATCGCCTGGCGTGGCTCGCGACATTACGCGCGCCGTGGTGCGGACTGACGCTGCCGGATCTGTTTGTGGTCGCTGAAGCGTGCGGCAAACGTCCGCTGAGCGAGGCTTTGTCCGGCGAGCTGGCGAGCAATGTTCTGAGTCGCCTATCTACCGAAGGGAGACAAAGATTCACCCGTTTCGCGGCGATCGTTCGTGCGCTGCTGGACGAACGCGGGCGGCATCCACTCGCCACAGCCGTCAGGGGCGCATGGCTCGCGCTGGGCGGTCCCGCGTGTGTCATCGATCCGATCGATCTCGAGGCCGCCGACCGATTTTTTGCATTGCTGGCCGAACACGAAGTAGGGGCAGACATTCCCGATTGGGCGATGTTCGTGGAAGCGCTGGGGGCATTGCGGGCGGAAGGGGAAGCGGATCCATGGACGCGAGTGCGGATCATGACGCTGCACCGCGCCAAGGGCCTCGAATTCGATGTGGTCATCATGCCCGGACTTGCGCGGCCTCCGCGGCGCGAGGAGCGTCAGCTTCTGCTCTGGCGCCGGCGCAGCAAGGGCTTGCTGCTCGCACCGATCAAATCCCGCTATGTCTCCCCGGGTGATGACGACCCGGTGTACTCGTATCTGCGCGGTCTCGCGGTTGCCGAAGAAGCCGCGGAACTGAGCCGGTTGCTCTATGTGGGAAGCACGCGGGCAAGGGAGCGGCTGCATCTGACGTCGGCAATCGAGCTGGCCGAGGAGGAGGGGACATCCGTGCGGTGGAAGAAGCCCGCGCTGCATACGGCATTGGCCGCACTGTGGCCGGCTGTTTCCGCATCGGCGCCCGCCCCCGACGCAGAGGCAAAAAAGAGCGTTGCCCGCGAGGAACTCGGTGTCCCGCTGCGCCGCCTGCCCGCGCAGTGGCAGCTCCCGCAGGTCCCGGAATCCATTCCGGGAGCGGCCGGCCCCGATTCAATGTCGGACCGCGACCCGGTAGAGTTCGATTGGGCACGAGAGACCGCACGCCAAATCGGAACCGTCGCCCACCGCCTGCTGCGACAGTTGGCGGGGGAAGGGATTGAACGCTGGGACGGGCAACGAATCGCGAGCGAGCGCAAGCGCGTTACGCGAGAGCTCGCGGCGCTTGGCTTGACCGGCAGCGAAGTCAGCGCGGCCGTGGAAGAGGTGCTGTCGGCGATCGCAGCGACCATCGCCGACTCACGCGGACGCTGGGTGTTCGACCCCGGCCACGCCGATGCCTTCAGCGAATATGCGCTTACGGGAGTGCACGACGAAAAATTTGTCCATCTCGTGCTCGACCGGACTTTCGTCGATCGCGAAGGCGTCCGCTGGATTGTCGATTTCAAGTTATCGCGCCACGGAGGCGCTGACGCAGGAGCCTTTCTGGACCGCGAGCGTGAGCGCTATCGCACGCAACTGGAGACCTATGCGCAGGTGATGCACGAGATCGATCCGCGTCCGATCCGGGTGGGGCTTTATTTCCCGCTGGTGCCGGGCTGGCGCGAATGGGCTCCGGCGTTGTAAGAACGCGGCTGCATGAGCAGCCGGATGCGTGGTCGCGAGCGACGATCACAGAGGCGCTAGACCGCGACCCAAGGCGCAGGTAAAATTGAGGTTTATCAAAGCCTTCCGGTTATTTTCCGGGAGCCGCTTCCCGGCAAAGCAGCGTGCAGGTCATTCGCGGATTTTCCCAAGCCGGCCACGATCGCATCGCGCTTACCATCGGCAACTTCGACGGCGTGCATCGCGGCCATCAGGCCATGCTCTCACGCTTGAGCGAGGCCGCGGACGATCTCGCGCTCGCCTCAGCGGTACTGACCTTCGAGCCTCATCCGCGCGAATTCTTCGCGCCCGAATCCCCCCCGCCGCGATTGTCCACGCTGCGCGACAAGCTCGAGCGTTTTGCGTCTGATGGCGTTGCACGCGTTCATGTTGTCAGGTTCGACGCCAGCCTCGCCAGGCTCTCGGCCGAGGAATTCATCGACCAGGTGCTAGTGCGCAAGCTCAGGGTGAGCTGGATTCTGGTCGGAGACGACTTTCGCTTCGGCCGCGACCGCTCCGGAGACTTGGCGCTGCTACGGGAGAAAGCAGCGGATTACAGCGTCGAAGCCATGACGACTGTCACTATCGATGGCGAACGCGCGTCGAGCAGCGCAGTGCGATCCGCGCTTGCGGCCGGAAAGCTCGGGCACGCAGCAAAGCTGCTCGGAAGGCCTTACACGATGTCCGGTCGCGTTGCGCATGGCGACAAGCTCGGCCGTCAGCTGGGGTTTCCCACTGCCAACGTAGTGCTTCGCCGCAAGCCGGCGCTATCGGGAATTTTTGCAGTCCGGGTCCACGGCCTCGGCGACCAAGCTCGCGCAGGCGTCGCGAGCCTCGGTGTCCGTCCGACGGTCAAACAAGACGCCAGGCCGTTGCTGGAGGTATTCGTGGTCGATTTCGATGAAGCGATTTATGGGCGAAGGATTACGGTCGAATTCCTGCACAAGCTCCGCGACGAGGAGCGCTACGCCGATCTCGATCGCCTGACCCGGCAGATTCGGGTCGACGTCGCACAAGCCCGCGACTATTTTGCGACAGTGAAGTAAACGAAAGCAACGATGGCCGACGCCAGCAGGACCGACTATAAATCGACTTTGAATCTTCCTGACACGCCCTTTCCGATGCGTGGCGACCTTGCCAAACGCGAACCCGGCTGGGTCACGGATTGGCAGCGACGCAAGGTCTACGAAGCGATTCGTGCGGCGAGCAAAGGCCGCCCGCGCTTTGTGCTGCACGACGGACCGCCATACGCCAACGGCGATATCCACATCGGTCACGCCGTTAACAAGGTGCTCAAGGACATTGTGGTAAAGAGCCGGCAGCTCGCTGGCTTCGATGCGCCCTACGTCCCCGGATGGGATTGCCATGGCATGCCGATCGAGGTCCAGATCGAAAGGACCTATGGGAAGAATTTGCCTACGGCCGAAACGCAGCGGCTATGCCGCGCCTATGCCAGCGAACAGATCGTGCGCCAGAAGGCCGAGTTCCAGAGGCTCGGGGTGCTCGGCGATTGGGAGCATCCGTACACGACCATGGCGTATCGCAACGAAGCCGACGAGATTCGCGCACTCGGGCAGCTGCTCGAGAAGGGCTACCTGTACCGCGGGCTCAAGCCGGTGAACTGGTGCTTCGACTGTCAGAGCGCCTTGGCCGAAGCGGAAGTCGAGTACGAGGAACGCGAGGATATCGCCGTCGATGTGGGATTCGCGGTCGACGATTCCGACCGCGAGAAACTGGCGGCGGCGTTCGGACTCGACGCGTTGCCCGCTGGCCCGGTGATGGCAGTTATCTGGACCACGACGCCGTGGACGATTCCCGCGAACCAGGCGTTGAACGTGAATCCGGAGATCCTGTATTCGCTGGTTGAGACCGTGCGGGGAGCATTGATTCTGGCCAGTGATCTCAAAGAGCAGTGTCTTGCGCGGTACAAGCTTAGTCGCGCTGATCCAGCAAGCAAATCCGATCGCAGCACCTATGGCCGGTCGCTTGAGGGCATAAGGTTCCGTCACCCCTTCTACGACCGCGCATCGCCGGTCAATCTCGGCGACTTTGTGACGTTGGAGCAGGGCACCGGCATCGTCCACAGCTCGCCGGCCTATGGTATCGACGACTTCAATACATGCCGGCGTTATGGCATGTCCGACGACGAGATGCTCAATCCGGTCCAAGGTGACGGTCGCTACGCCGGGAGCCTTTTGTACTTCGGCGGGTTGAAGATCTGGGACGCGAATCCGAAGATCGTCGACAAGCTGCGAGAGGTAGGAGCGCTGCTGCATGCCGAGAAAATCACTCACAGCTACATGCATTGCTGGCGGCACGGAACGCCCATCATCTATCGGGCGACGACGCAATGGTTTGCCGGCATGGACGAGGTTCCGGGATTCGATGGCAAGCGACCCGCCGAAACGTTGCGCAGCACGGCGCTGCGAGGCATTGAGGCCACCGAGTTTTTTCCATCGTGGGGCAAGTCCAGGCTGCGCGGCATGATCGCCAGTCGGCCCGACTGGACGCTGTCGCGCCAGCGTCAGTGGGGCGTGCCCTTGCCGTTCTTCGTCGACAAGGAAACCGAGGTTTTGCACCCGGACACGCCCGCCTTGCTGGAGCTGGCAGCGGCCAAGGTCCAGGCTGGTGGCATCGAAGCGTGGTTCGAGGCGACGCATGAGGATTTCGGCGTCGATGCCTCGAAGTATCGCAAGCTGACCGATACCCTCGATGTCTGGTTCGATTCCGGTTCGACGCATCAGACAGTCATGGGCGGCCCGCAGGGGCGTATCTTGCACCGCGGATCGCATCCGGATGTAACAGGCTTTCCGGCCGATTTATACCTCGAGGGATCGGATCAGCATCGCGGCTGGTTCCATTCGTCGCTGTTGACCTCGTCCATGCTCAATGGCGTGCCTCCTTACAAGGCGCTCCTCACGCATGGCTTCGCGGTCGATGGCCAAGGCAGGAAAATGTCGAAGTCCAAGGGCAACGTCATAGCGCCGCAAAAGGTGTGGAACGGGCTCGGTGCCGAGGTGCTTCGATTGTGGGTCGGCGCGACCGACTATTCCGGTGATCTTTCGATTTCCGACGAGATCCTCAAGCGCGTCGTCGAAGGCTATCGGCGCATTCGCAATACGCTGCGTTTCCTTCTCGCCAACACGGCCGATTTTGACGCGCGGCGAGACGCTGTGGCCGTGGCCGAATTGCTCGAGCTGGACCGCTACCAGTTGAGCGTTGCCAACGTCTATTTCGAGGACATGCGCTCGAGCTACCGCAAGTACGAGTTCCATCAGGTCGTGCGACAGATGCAACTGTATTGCTCCGAGGAACTGGGCGGTTTTTATCTCGACGTGTTGAAGGATCGCCTTTACACCACCGCTAGCCATTCTGCCGCCCGGCGCTCGGCGCAGACTGTGCTCGTGTACATTCGCGATGAATTACTGAAGCTGATGGCGCCGATTCTCTCGTTTACCGCGGAGGAGGCGTGGAGGGTCCTTTATCCGGATGACGCGACGATTTTCGCGCATGTTTGGAAGACGGAGCATGGCTTGGGAGCGATTCCGGATCTGGACGCACTGACGCAGAAGTGGGGCCACATCGTCGAGGTTCGAAACGCCGTCCTGAAGCGGCTGGAGGAAGCCCGCGAAAGGGGCGAAATCGGCTCATCGCTTGCCGCTGAAGTCACCATTGCGGCGCCGGCAGATGTCTATGAGGCGCTGGCGGCACTCGGCAACGACTTGCGTTTCGTGATGATCACCTCGTCAGCAAAGGTGGTGCGCGGCGATGCGCTGGCGATCGAGGTCACGCCGAGCCCGAATGTGAAATGCGCGCGCTGTTGGCACTGGCGCTCCGATGTCGGAGCCGATGCGGCGCATCCGGCCCTGTGCGCGAGATGCGTGGCGAATCTGTTCGGCGAGGGCGAGATTCGGATGTTCGCATGAGCGCAGACCTTGCGCGCTCTACAACTTCGCAGCGCTGGTGGTTGTGGCTCGTCCTGAGTGCCGGCATCGTCGTTGCCGACCAAGCCACCAAGGCGCTGGTGCTTTCGACGCTGCGGCCCGGAGAGGAGCGTACGCTGACCGATTTCTTCAGCCTGGTGCTCGCCTTCAACTCGGGCGCGGCATTCAGTTTTCTTGGCGACGCCGCAGGATGGCAGCGATATCTGTTCGCCGTGATCGCGCTTGTTGCGGCGTGCCTGATCGTGTGGCTGCTACGCCGGGGCGGCGATAGGCTCTATTGCACAGGATTGAGCCTGATCCTCGGCGGGGCGCTTGGCAACCTCTGCGATCGAATTACGCTGGGCAAAGTCGTAGACTTCCTTTCCTTGCATCACTACATCCCGTTCCGCCACCCCCTTGTCGCGTGGCTCGATCCGTTCCCGGCCTTCAACATTGCCGATAGCGCAATCACGGTCGGCGCCGCGTTGCTGATCCTGGACGGATTCCGGCGAAGACCAGATCCGCCCGCCGCGGTAAGATAGGCCCCATGCAGGTCATTCTCGCCAATCCCCGCGGTTTTTGCGCCGGTGTTGATCGCGCCATAGCGATCGTGGAACAGGCGCTGGCCCAATACGGCTCGCCGATCTACGTCCGCCACGAAGTGGTCCACAACAAGTTCGTCGTCGACGACCTGAGGGCGAAGGGCGCGATATTCGTCGATGAGCTGGCGGAGGTTCCCTCCGGCAGCACGGTTGTGTTCAGCGCTCATGGCGTGTCGCGAGCGGTACGCACCGAAGCCGAGTCGCGTGGACTCAGGGTGTTCGATGCCACATGTCCGCTGGTGACGAAGGTCCACGTCGAAGTTGCGAAAATGCGTCAGCATGGGTGTGAGATCGTCATGATCGGTCATTCCGGTCATCCGGAAGTCGAAGGAACCATGGGCCAATCCGACGGCGGCATCTACCTGATCGAGTCGATCGCCGATATCGCCAGGCTCGAGGTTCGCGATCCGACAAATCTGTCCTACGTGACACAGACGACACTTTCGGTCGATGACGCGGCGTCGATCGTCGATGCGCTCAAGGCGCGCTTTCCTGCGATCATCGGGCCGAAAAAGGACGATATATGCTATGCGACGCAGAACCGGCAGGACGCGGTCAAATTCATGGCCCAATCTTGCGACTTGGTGATTGTCGTCGGCAGCCCCAACAGCTCGAATTCCAATCGCCTGCGCGAGGTCGCCGCGAACCTCGGCATCCAGGCATACATGATTGACCGGGCGGAAGAACTGCAGACGGCATGGCTCGAGGACCGGCGTTGCGTCGGTGTGACCGCCGGAGCGTCGGCGCCGGACGTTCTGGTGCGGCAGGTGATCGAGAGACTCAAAGCGCTTGGCGCAAGGGACATCGTCGAGCTGGGCGGCGTCGTCGAGACAACGGTGTTCCCGATGCCGAAGGGTCTGACCAGCCGAACGACAACGGCGTTACTCTGAGGCACCTGTGCGCCGCCATCTCGTTTCGAGCTTGGCCAGACGCACATAAACGAG
>WNFR01005578.1_pt1 | contig 12862 bp, 11 predicted proteins | sample 5400221 | NCBI WGS metagenome assembly WNFR01 (sample SAMN13153357, study PRJNA577476) | soil metagenome | isolation source: 40 cm soil under Madrone tree | place: USA:California | collected 2016-06-14
AAGCTGCTGACCATGCTCGATTACAAGAAGTTCCGCGCCGAGCAGGAGGTGTCTCGCAAGCAGGGCAAGCTGGTCGGTATCGGCTTCTCGACCTACATCGAGGCGTGCTCGATCGCGCCGTCCAAAGTCGTCGGCTCCCTCGGCGCCCAGGCCGGCCTCTACGAGTCGGGCATCGTGCGCGTGCACCCGACGGGCAAGGTCACGGTGTTGACCGGCTCGCACTCGCACGGCCAGGGGCACGAGACCACGTTCAGCCAGCTCGTGGCCGACGAGCTCGGCGTGCCCATCGACGACGTCGACATCGTGCACGGCGACACGGGCGCGATCGCGTTCGGCATGGGGACGTACGGCAGCCGCTCGGCCTCCGTCGGCGGCACCGCCATCCACATGTCGATCGAGAAGATCAAGGAGAAGGGCAAGAAGATCGCGGCGCACCTGCTCGAGGCGTCGCCGAAGGACATGGAGTACGTGAACGGCCAGTTCCAGGTGAAGGGCTTCCCGGGCAAGGCGGTGCCGTTCGGCCAGGTCGCGCTGACCGCGTACGTGCCGCACAACTATCCCGAGGGGCTCGAGCCCGGCCTCGAGGAGACGTCGTTCTACGATCCGTCGAACTTCTGCTTCCCGTTCGGCGCCCACGCGTGCGTGGTCGAGGTGGACCGCGACACCGGCAAGGTGAAGGTGTTGCGTTACATCGCCGTGGACGACGTCGGCAACGTCATCAACCCGCTGATCGTGGACGGCATGGTGCACGGCGGCGTCGCCCAGGGCATCGGGCAGGCGCTGTGGGAGGGCGCGGTCTACGAGGATGGCAGCGGCCAGCTCGTGACGGGCACCATGATGGACTACGCGCTGCCGAAGGCCGACATGCTGCCGATGTACGAGACGGATCGCACGGTGACGCCGACCCTGGTCAACCCGCTCGGCATCAAGGGTGCCGGCGAGACGGGAACGATCGCGGCGACGCCCGCGGTGGTGAACGCCGTCATCGACGCGCTGCGCCCGCTCGGCGTGGACCACATCGAGACGATGCCGCTGTCGCCCGAGCGTGTGTGGAAGACGATCCAGGCCGCCAAGCCCGCCGGGGCCGCCAGCCAAAAGAGATAAGAGGAGACGCGCCCATGTACCCAGCCGCGTTCGAGTACCACGCCCCCGCCAGCGTCGGGGAGGCCCTGAAGCTGCTCGGCAAGCTCGACGACGCCAAGATTCTGGCCGGCGGCCACAGTCTGATCCCGATGATGAAGCTGCGCCTCGCGCAGCCCAAGCACCTGATCGACCTCCGCAAGGTGCCGGGCCTCACCGGTATCAAGGAGGACAAGGGCATGATCTCGATCGGGGCGATGTCCACGCACTGGGAGGTGGAGTCGTCGAAGGTGCTCAAGGCCAAGTGCCCCGTCGTGTCGGAGACGGCCGCGATGATCGGCGATCCGGCCGTGCGCAACAAGGGCACGATCGGCGGCTCGCTGGCGCACGGCGATCCCGCCGCCGACATGCCGGCCACCGTCATCGCCCTCGGCGCCGAGTTCGTGTGCCAGGGCAAGAAGAAGCGCACGGTCAAGGTGGACGCCTGGTTCACGGGGCTGATGGAGACGGCGCTCGGCGAGGACGAGCTCCTCGTCGAGATCCGCGTGCCCGCGCTCGCCAAGGGCACCGGCGCCGCATATCTAAAATTCCCGCACCCGGCCTCGCGCTTCGCCGTGGTCGGCGTGGCCGCGGTGGTCACGCTCGACAAGAACGGGACGTGCACGAAGGCGGGCGTCGGCGTCACCGGCGCCGGCACGAAGGCGGTGCGCGCCAAGGGCGTGGAGGCAGCCCTGACGGGCAAGCGGCTCGACGCCGCGGCCATCGAGGCGGCCGCCGCGAAGGCCGCCGACGGCGTCGACGTGCAGGCGGACCTCCAGGGCTCCGTGGAGTACAAGGCGCACCTCTGCCGCGTCTTCGCCAAGCGCGCGATCGAGGCCGCGGTCAAGCGCGCGCAGGGCTAGTCGATCGACGGGCGCATCCGCGACGCGCGGGTGCGCCCGTATCTTTCTGTGGACACTAGAGAACACTCCTTCTGAGGTCGCCGCCGATCGCTTAAACTTCCAGGCGTGGACGGCTTCAAGATTGAAGTGTTGAAGCCGTCAAGGGCGTCAAGTCGCTTGGCCTGGTGGATGTCGGCGGCTTCCCGATTATTGTCATCGCGATGGTTGTTGGTCTCGTGATTGGGACGGGCTGAGACGCTGACCAAGGCGTCTAAGCGGTCGTGCTTGCAAAGACGGCTCACGATTCGCGTCGAGTTGTGGAATCCTGCGCCCGATGTTAGCGTCAGACCGCGGGGAGAAGGGAATGTCTAACGAACGGACCGAACGAACGAGAGCAACCGAAACCAAGCGCGTTCCTGTTGAGAAGGCGCTGGGCAGGAAGCCGATTGGCCGGCCGCCCGCCCGGGTGAATCCGGCGCCGGAAACGCACGCGACGTCGAATCGCTCGCAGAGCCACGATCAGTCAAAGTCCTAAGACTCCCCTGATCGCCGCCATCGTGCTCGCCGCCGGCTTCGCCCGGCGCATGGGCCGTCAGAAGCTCCTCCTCGAACTCAAGGGTAAACCTGTCGTGCGCTGGAGCGTGGAGGTCGTGCTCCCGCACGTCGGCGATTGTGTCGTCGTCACCGGCCAGGACGATGCCACCGTCCGCGGCGCGCTCGCGGGCCTCGCCGTGCGCTTCGCGGTGAACCCGCGGCCGCAGGATGGGCAGGGCTCCTCCATCGCCATCGGTGCCGCCGCGCTGAAGCCCTGGACGGCCGCCGCGTTCGTGGCGCTCGGCGATCAGCCGCTCACGCCTGGCTCGGTGATCCCCGCACTGCTCGCGGCGCAGCAGCGCGGCGGCAAGGCCATCGCGGCGCCGTCGTACCGCGGCACGCGCGGCACGCCGGTGCTCTTTTCGTCGGAGGTGTTTCCGGAATTGCGCGCGCTGGGCGGCGACGCGGGCGCGCGCGCCGTCCTGGACGCGCGTCCGGAGCGCGTCGAGCTCGTGGAGCTCGATGTCGCGATGCCCGCCGACGTGGACACGCCGGAGGACTTCGCGCGCCTTCATGTACAATAGGCGCTCGTGCGCGAGGAAATTCGCAAGATTCAGCAAGCGATGGAAGCGGCCGAGTACGTCACCGACGCGCCGGTGGCCACCTCCGTGCACCTCGCGACGCGCCTGCGCAAGCCGCTGCTGATCGAGGGCCACGCCGGCGTCGGCAAGACCGAGATCGCGAAGGTCATGGCGCGCGTCCTCGACACCAACCTCATCCGGTTGCAGTGCTACGAGGGGCTCGACGCCGCCGCCGCGCTCTACGAGTGGAACTATCAGAAACAGCTGCTGCACATCAAGCTGCACGAGTCGTCCGGGCGCTCCACCACCGATGAGGAGCGCGAGATTTTCTCGGAGGACTTCCTGCTCCGGCGCCCGTTGCTGCAGGCGATCTCCCAGCCCGATCAGGCGCCGGTCCTCCTGATCGACGAGGTCGATCGAGGCGATGAGGAACTGGAGGCCTTCATGCTCGAGGTCTTCTCGGAATGGCAGGTGACCATCCCGGAGATCGGTACCATCAAGGCCTCGCACCCGCCGTACGTCGTGCTCACCTCCAACCGCACGCGCGAGCTGTCCGATGCGCTCCGGCGCCGCTGCCTCTACCTGTGGATCGACTACCCGGACTTCGACAAGGAGGTCCGGATCGTCCAGCTCAAGGTGCCGGCCCTCAACCAGGCGCTCGCGCGCGACGTCACGCGGTTCATGGAGTCGTTGCGCCGGATGCGCCTCGGCAAGGTCCCCGGCGTGGCCGAGACCCTCGACTGGGCCCAGGCGCTCGCCACGCTGCACGCCGACCACCTCGATGAGGCGCTGGTGAGCGAGACGATCGGCGCCATCCTCAAGGATGCCGACGACATCAAGCGATTCCGCGCGGAGGTCGCCAAGTCCGGGCTCGGGCCGCTGCTGGCCACTCCCTGAGGTGAGCCGCAGCCTCGACGCCGCGATGGTGCGTTTCGCGGCGCTGCTGCGGCGTCACGGACTGCCCGTCACGCCGGAGCACGTCACGGACGGCGTGCGCACGCTCGAGCAGCTCGACCTCGCCGATCGCGCGGAAGTTCGCACCGGGCTGCGGGCCGTGTTCGCGGGCCGTCCCGAGGATTTTCCCACCTTCGACCGCGCCTTCGACGCCTTCTGGCGGGCCGGCACCGAGGCCGACCGCGTGGCCGACGCGCTCGCGCCCCCCGGGCTGCCCGAGCACGCGCCCGGGCTCGAGCGGGCCGGGCGCGAGACGCTGTCGCTCGACGCGTGGCAGGAAGCGGGAGACGGGGAGAGCGGCGAGGAGCCGGTCGGCGTGCCCGCCGCTTCCGAGCTCGAGGCGATGGCCGCGCGCGACTTCTCCACGTTCTCGCCGGACCAGCTCGACGAGGTCTATCGCCTCACGCTGCGCATCGCGCGCCGACTGGCACGGCGCATCAGCCGGCGCCGCCGGCCGTCCTCGCGCCGCGGGCGGATCGACCTGCGCCGCACGCTGCGCGCCAATCTCACGCGCGGAGAGCTCATCGACCTGCGCTTCCGGCGACGCAAGCGCAAGAAGGTCCGCCTGGTGCTCCTGTGCGACGTCTCGGGCTCGATGGACCTCTACAGCCGGTTTCTCCTGCAATTCCTCTTCGCGCTGCAGTCCGCGTTCTCGCGCGTGGAGACGTTCACGTTCTCGGTGCGGCTCACGCGGGTCACGGACTATCTGCGGGCGCGCTCCTATCGCGAGGTGCTGCGCCGGCTCACCGCGGTGAAGGACTGGTCGGGGGGCACCCGGATCGGCGAGTCGCTCGCGGAGTTCAATCGCGGCTGGCCGTCGCTGGTCGACCGCCGCACGATCGTGATCATCCTCTCCGACGGCTGGGACACCGGGGATCCGGACGTCCTCGCCGCGGAGCTGCTGCGCATCAAGCGCCGCGCGGGCCGCGTGATCTGGCTCAACCCGCTGCTCGGCAACCCCTCGTACGAGCCGCTCACGCGCGGCATGGCCGCCGCGCTGCCGCTGGTCGACCGGTTCGCGGCCGCCCACAACCTCGCCGCCCTCCGCGACCTGGCCGGATCGCTCGCGCTCTAGGGGCGCGGCGCCGATGCAGATACCCCGCGACGGCCTTGCGGGGGTTGTGCAAACGGCTGCACGTTTTGCGGCCGATGATGTCGCCGAACCGCCCGATATTTCGCTTGTCTTAGTGGCTTCCCGCTTGCACCTCCTCCTGAGCGAGATGAGAAAAGTCATCGCTCCGGTGATGCTGTTGTTTCTCGCGGTAGTGCACGGTCCGACGCAGGCCCAAGCGCTCGTGTCGTCACTGTTCCCGAACGTCTTCCCGCTGGCGACCAGTGAGCCGGCGATGCTGTTCCTCACGGGGCTCGCACTCCTGAGTCTGTCCTCGGTCGGTCGCGGCCGAACGCGTTAGCCGCGTCGGCGCTCGCGCCGATTTCGTTTTCCGCCCACTGCGCGTATGATGAGAGACCGTGGCGGAACTCTTCGATCACATTGACGAATTGCGACGCGCCGGCGGGCGCGTCGCCGTGGCCACCCTCGTCAACACTCGCGGCACCACTCCGCGCAAGGAGGGCGCCAAGATGTTGGTGGGCGAGGGCGGACGCGTGCTCGGCTCCGTCACCATCGGCGGCTGCGTCGACGCGCAGGTGATCGAGGAGTCGGAGGACGTGCTGAGCACCATGCGGCCGCGGCTGCTCGAGATGAATCTCGGCGACGAGGACGCCTGGGAGATCGGCCTCACGTGCGGCGGCACCATCGAGGTGTTCGTCGAGCCGATCGCGCTGGACGGCTCTCCCGACGTGGGCGCGCGCATGTACGAGCACGTGCGAGAGCACGCGCGACGCGGCGGCCACGGCGCCATCGTCACGCGTCTCGATGCGCCAGGCGGCAAGCTGCTGGTCCTCGACGACGGGACGACCGAGGGCACGCTCGGCGACGCGTTCCTCGACGAGCGCTTCGCCGCCGAGGCGCGGGACGCGATGGCGCGCGGCGGTTCGAAGGCGCTCTTCCTCGAGGCCGTACGTGGCTTCGTGGAGGTCATCGCCCCGCCCGCGCTCCTGCTCGTCGTGGGCGCCGGCCACGTGGCGATGCCGCTCACGGCGCTGGCCCGGACCCTCGGCTACCGCACCGTCGTGGTGGACGGCCGGCCGCGCTTCGCGACGAAGGAGCGGTTTCCCGACGTGGACGAGCTGAAGATCGGGATGCCGTCCGAGCTGATCCGCGAGTATCCGCTGGTGCCGTCCACCGCGCTCGTCCTCGTCGCGCACGACTACAAGTACGACCTGCCCGTGCTCAAGCACGCGCTGTCCTCGGACGTCGGCTACATCGGCATGCTGGGCTCGTCCCGGCGGGGAACGACGATCCTGCGCCACCTGGCGGAGGACGGAGTGACGCCGGAGGCCCTGGCCCGCGTCCACGTGCCGATCGGCCTCGACCTGGGCGCGCGCTCGGCGCCGGAGATCGCGCTGGCGATCCTGGCCGAGATCCAGGCCGTGCGCGGAGGCGGCAGCGGCCGCTCGCTGAGCGCGCGCCCCGCAGGCGGCGGGACGAGCCCCGCAGGTAGCGGGACAAGTACGTGAAAGCGGTTGCACAGCGCCGCGAGGGCGCCACCACGGACCTGCTCGCGGGCCGCGTGCTCTGCCACGACGTGCGCGACGCCGCCGGCAAGGTGGCCCTCGGCAAGGGCGCCCGGCTCGATGCCGAGGCCGCGCGGACGCTCCTGACGCTGCCCTGGGATGAGCTCCACCTGCTGGCGCTCGAGGCCGGGGACCTCCACGAAGAAGACGCGGGCCGCCGGCTGGCGGCCTCGGTGACCGGCGACGGCGTCGAGGTGAAGGGCTATTCGGGCGGCCAGTGGACGCTGACAGCGACGCGGCGGGGTCTCCTCCGCGTCGACGTCGCCCGGCTCGCTGCCGTGAACGTCCACGAGGGCGTCGCCGTCTTCACGCTCCTCGACCGCCAGCCCGTCGATCGCGGCGAGACCGTCGCCAAGGCCAAGGTCACGCCGCTCGCGATCGGCGCCGACACGGTCCTCGCGGTCGAGCAGGCCGCGCGCGGCGGGGCGGTGACGGTGGCCGCGTTCCGTCCGGTGGCGCTCGGCACCGTGGCCCGCGAGAGCCTCGAGCCCAAGCAGCGCGCTCGCTTCGAGAGCGCACTGCGGACGAAGATCGACTGGTTCGGCGGGCGGCTGCTACCGGTCCGCTTCGCAGGCGCCTCGCCGCGCGCCGTCGCCGACGAGATGAGCGCGCTCCGCGCCGAGGGTGCCGACGTGCTCATCGTCGCGGGCGCCAGCGCGCTCGATCCGCTCGATCCCGTGTTCGGCGGCCTCACGCTGCTCGGCGCGCGTATGGAGCGGCACGGCGCGCCCGCGCATCCCGGCAGCCTGCTGTTCCTGGCGCGCTGGCAGGACCTGCCGGTGCTCGGCATGCCGACCTGCGGCATGTTCTCGCAGGCGACCACGTTCGATCTCGTGCTCCCGCGCCTGCTGGCCGGCGAGGCGATCGCCAACGCGGAGATCGCCGCCCTCGGGCACGGCGGCCTGCTGTCGCGCGAGATGGCCTACCGCTTCCCGCCGTACCGGGCCGGCGCCGCGCGCGGAGAGCTCGAGTGATCAGCCCCGCGCGCCCGGCGCTCTACAGCGAGACGATCCGCGAGCGCTGGCGGCGGCCGCGGTTTCGCGGCGAGCTGCCCGGGGCGACCGCGACGGCCGAGGACGTCAATCCGCTCTGCGGTGACCGCGTGCGCATGCAGGTGACGCTGGCCGACGGGCGCGTGAGCGCCGCCCGCTTCGCCGGCGACTCCTGCGCGATCTGCACCGCCTCGGCGGACGTGCTCTCGGAGTTGATCGAGGGCCGCTCGCGGGCGGAGGCGGCGGCGCTCGGCGCCGGCGACGTGCTCGGCGTGCTGCAGGCCGACGTGCGGCCGACGCGGATGCGCTGCGTGACGCTGCCCATCACCGTGCTCGCGAAGGCGCTGGGATGACACTGGACGCGCAGGCGCGGCGCGACTTTCCGATCCTCGAGCGGATCGTCAATGGTCGCCCGCTCGTCTACCTCGACTCCGCCGCCTCCAGCCAGAAGCCGCGGACGGTGATCGAGGCGATGGCGCGTTACTACGAGACCTCGCACGCCAACGTCCATCGCTCGATCCACACGCTGGGCGAGGAGGCGACCGAGCTCTACGAGATCGCGCGCGACCGCGTGCAGCGCTTCATCGGCGCGGCGGCGCGCGAGGAGGTCGTCTTCACGCGCGGCACCACCGATGCGATCTCGATCGTGGCCGAGGCGATCGGCCGCACGCTGAAGCCTGGCGACGAGATCCTGGTCACCGACATGGAGCACCACTCGAACCTGGTGCCGTGGCAGGTGGCGGCGCGCGATCGCGGTGCGCGAATCCGCTCCGTCCCGCTGCTGGGCGAGGGGACCCTCGACCTCGCGGCCCTCGACCGGCTCCTGACCGAGCGGACGCGCGTCTTCGCGTTCGCCCACGTCTCCAACGTCCTGGGCACGATCAATCCCGTCGCCGACCTCGTCGCCCGGGCGCGGCGCGTGGGGGCGGTGACGCTGGTGGACGGGGCTCAGGCAGTGCCTCATCTTCCGCTCGATATGTCCGTACTGGAGTGCGATTTTTACGCCTTCTCGGCTCACAAGATGCTCGGCCCGACCGGGCTCGGGGTGCTGTACGGGCGCCGCGCGCGGCTGGAGGCGCTCGAGCCCGCGCGGGGCGGCAGCGAGATGATCAAGGAGGTCTGGGTCGACCACGCCACTTGGAACGACCTGCCGTGGCGGTTCGAGCCGGGCACGCCGCCGATCGCCGAGGCTGTCGGCCTCACCGCGGCCATCGAATATCTCGAGAAGCTGGGGATGGAGCGGGTGCGCGAGCACGAGCAGGCGCTGGCCGTGCAGACGGTCGAGCTGCTGAGCGCGATTCCGGGCGTGCGGGTGTACGGGCCTCGGCGTGACCGCGCTGCCGTCGTGGCGTTCAGCGTCGAGGGCTGGCATCCCCACGACGTCGCGGCGGCGCTCGACGCGGAGGGCATCGCGGTGCGCGCGGGCCACCACTGTGCCCAGCCGCTCATGCGCTGGTGTGGCGTGGTCGGCACGAGCCGCGCCAGCTTTTCCGTCTACAACTCGTCCGAGGAGGTCAGCCTGCTCGCGCACGCGGTGGCCTCGCTCGGGGCGGCGCCCTGAGGCCATGAGCCTGCCGGGGCCGCGCAATCCGTTCCAGTCGCCGCGGTTCGGGCAGATCGCGACGTTCATGCTGCTGCCCGCCGTCGCCGACGCGGCCGGGCTGGACGTCGCGCTGCTCGGCGTCCCCTACGACGGCGGCACCTCGTACCGCACGGGCGCGCGCTTCGGGCCGCGTGCCGTGCGCGAGCAGTCGTCGCTGATCCGCACGTGGAACCCCGTGCTCAAGGTCCATCCCTTCGAGCGGCTGCGCGTGGCGGACTGCGGCGACGTGGACGTGGTCCCGATCTCGATCGAGCGGACCTTCGAGGCGATCGAGCGGCGCATCGACGCGGTGATCGGCGCCGGAGCGATGCCGCTCTGCGTGGGCGGCGACCACTCGGTCTCGCTGCCGATCCTGAGATCGCTCGCCCGCCGCCACGGTCCGCTCGGCGTCGTGCACTTCGACGCGCATCCCGACACCTGGGACGAGTACTTCGGCAGCAAGTTCTTCCACGGCACGCCGTTCCGCCGCGCGATCGAGGAAGGCGCGGTGGACGGCCGCCGCATGATCCAGGTCGGAATCCGTGGGCCGCTCTACGGCCCGGAGGACTTCGCGTTTCACGACGAGCGCGGCCTCGAGGTGCTCCGCATCGAGGCGGTGAAGGAGCACGGCACGGCGTGGGCGGCCGAGCGGCTCGCCCGCCTGCGCGGGGGGCCGATCTACTGCTCGTTCGACATCGACGCCGTGGATCCGGCGTACGCGCCGGCCACCGGCACGCCGGAGGTCGGGGGCCTGACGTCGTACGAGGCGCTCACGCTCGTGCGCGCGCTGGTCGGCCAATCGCTGGTGGGCGCCGACGTCGTCGAGGTCTCGCCGCCCTACGACGGCCCCGGCCAGATCACCTCGCTGCTGGCGGCGAACCTCATGTTCGAGCTCGTGAGCGTCCTCGCACTCGGACGATGAGCCGGCGCCTGCCGAGCGCCGCCGTCCTCGTCGCGCTCGTCCTGCTCGCGGCCACGCCGGTCTCGTCGGCGCCGGCGCCGGTGGCCACCGTCGTCGTCGACGGCGTGATCAGCCCGGTCACGCTGCGTCTCGTGGAGAGCGCGATCACGCGCGCGAAGACGGGCGGGGCGCAGGCCCTCGTCATCCAGCTCGACACGCCGGGCGGGCTCGAGCGCTCGATGCGGGCGATCTGCCAGCGCCTGCTCAACGCCGAGATCCCCGTCGTCGTGTGGGTGGGACCCACGGGCGCGCGCGCCGCCTCCGCCGGCGTGTTCATCACGATGGCCGCTCACGTCGCGGCCATGGCTCCCGCCACCAACATCGGCGCCGCGCATCCCGTCTCCGTCGGCGGCGGCGTCGACAAGGAGAGCATGCGCAAGGTGGAGAACGACGCCGCGGCGTTCATTCGTACGATCGCCATCGAGCGCGGCCGCAACGCCGAGTGGGGCGAGAAGGCCGTGCGCCAATCGGTGTCGGTCACCGAGCGCGAGGCGGTGCGGCTGAAGGTCGTCGACTTCATCGCCGACTCCATCCCCGATCTCATGCAGAAGCTGGACGGCCGCACCCTGAAGACGGTGCAGGGGCCGGTGACGCTGGCCACGCGCGGGGTCGTCGCCACGCCGATCGAGATCGGCTTCCGCGACCGCGTGCTCGCCGTGATCACCGACCCGAACGTCGCCTACGTGCTCATGATGCTGGGCACGCTCGGGCTCATCTTCGAGCTCTCGACGCCCGGCGCGGTGCTGCCCGGCGTCATCGGCGGCATCTCGCTGATCCTGGCCTTCTTCGCGTTCCAGAGCCTGCCCATCAATTTCGCGGGGCTGCTGCTGATCCTGTTCGCCATCGTGCTCTTCATTGCCGAGGTCAAGGTGACGAGCCACGGCGTCCTCGCCGTCGGCGGTATCGTGGCCATGGCGCTCGGGTCGCTGATGCTCTACGACGCGCCCGAGGTCGGCTTCCGCGTTTCGTGGCGGGTGCTCGTGCCGACGGTCGCGCTCACCGCGGGCTTCTTCCTCTTCGCGCTGACGCTGGGCGTGAGCGCGTTCCGGCAGCGGCCGCTGCTCGACGGCGCCGGCCTCGTCGGCCGGATCGCCGTGGCGCGCGGGCCGCTCACGCCCGAGGGCGCGGTCGCCGTGGCCGGCGAGCTCTGGCGCGCGATCGCCGAACGGCCGCTGCCCGATGGCGCGCGGGTCAAGGTGGTGGACGTTCAGGGGCTCACGCTACGCGTGGTGGCAGAGGACGCTCCCGGGGGAGGGACGCGATGATCTCGATGGACTCGGCGCTGGTCTTCGTGGTGGTGATCGCGGTCGTCATCTTCATCGGCTCGTACGCGAAGATCCTGCGCGAGTACGAGCGGGGCGTCATCTTCCGCCTCGGGCGCACCGCGCGGGCGATCCTCAACCCGGGAGGCGGCGGCAACGGCCCCGGCCTCGTCGTCCTGGTGCCATTCATCGACCGGATGGTGAGAGTGAGTCTGCAGACGGTCGCGCTCGACGTGCCGCCGCAGGACGTGATCACGCGCGACAACGTCTCGCTCAAGGTGAGTGCCGTGATCTACTTCCGCGTGGTCGATCCCGTGAGGGCGGTGATCGCCGTCCAGGACTATCTCTATGCGACCTCGCAGATCGCGCAGACGACCCTGCGGAGCGTGCTGGGTCAGGTCGAGCTCGACGATCTCCTGTCGGCGCGCGACAAGATCAACCAGCAGCTGCAGCGCATCATCGACGAGCACACGGAGCCGTGGGGGATCAAGGTCGCCAACGTCGAGGTCAAGCAGATCGACCTGCCCCAGGACATGCAGCGCGCGATGGCCAAGCAGGCGGAGGCCGAGCGCGAGCGGCGCGCCAAGGTCATCAACGCCGAGGGCGAGTTCCAGGCGGCGGCCAAGCTCGGGGAGGCGGCCGAGGTGCTCACGCGCTTTCCGGTGGCCGTGCAGCTGCGCTATCTGCAGACGATGCGCGAGATCGCTTCCGAGCGGAACACGACGACGTTCTTTCCGCTTCCGATGGACCTGCTCGGCCCGCTCCTCGCACCGCGCGGCAAGGACGGTGGCGACGCCAAGTGACGCACAGGGTTGGAGCACCCGCGGATCGCGTGTAAGATACGAAGGCTTTCGACGCGGGGGGTTAGCTCAGTTGGGAGAGCGCGGCGTTCGCAACGCCGAGGTCGAGGGTTCGAATCCCTTACCCTCCACCATTGCGATGCAGGACGGCGGGTCGCGTCGAGCCGCGGGAGCTTCGCGGCCGGAGGACCCGCCGTCGTTCGTTCGGCCTCTCAGCGCTGATCGTGACCCTCGTGCTCCGACCAGGGTTCACACGTTAACGCGGGGAGGCCGACATGAAGGTCGAGGAGAAGCTCACGACGCTGGGACTCGAGCTGCCGAGCCTCGAGGACCTCTACCACACGAACGCGTCGGGCGCGCACTACATCTCGCATTTCCCGGTGCAGAACCTGCTCTACCTGTCCGGCACGACGCCGCGCAAGAACGGCCAGGGGTATCTGGCGGGCGCGGTCGGCAAGGATCTGACGCTCGAGCAGGGACGCGAGGCCGCGCGCTACGCGGCGATCACGACGCTGGCGGCCGTGAAGTACGCGCTGGGCGATCTCGACCGCGTCCAGCAGGTCGTGCACATGCTCGGATTTGTGAACTCGGCGCCCGG
>WNFR01017498.1_pt1 | contig 12860 bp, 13 predicted proteins | sample 5400221 | NCBI WGS metagenome assembly WNFR01 (sample SAMN13153357, study PRJNA577476) | soil metagenome | isolation source: 40 cm soil under Madrone tree | place: USA:California | collected 2016-06-14
GAGGACGGCGCTGTTTACGACACGCCGGAAGCAAAAATCGCTGCGTTGCCCTGCCTGGATTCAAAGAAGTAAACGTTCTCGACCACGAGTAATTAATTTATCCGGCTTGAGCTGCCGTGCTGGACTCGTTTAGCACCTGGGCGAAGACGTCTTGATCCACGTTGCCGCCGGTGGCGATCAGGGCAATGCGTTTCCCTTTTAAGGTGGGTAATTCTTTTGTCGCGGCGGCCAATCCCGCTGCGCCGGCTCCTTCCACAACATTGTGCGTGTCCGTAAACATCGCGCGCATGGCTGCGGCAACTTCCGCGTCGCTTACGCGGACGATGTGGTCTACATTTTCGAGCATGACTTCGAGCGCGGTTTCGTCGCCTCGGCGGCAGGCGAGGCCGTCCGCGAGCTTCGTTTGGGCGGGCGCTTCGACGATTTTTCTTTGCTGCAGCGACAGGGCGTAAGTCGGCGCCTGGTCGGAAACCACGCCCACCAGCTTCGTTTTCAATCCCAACGCATTGCGCACGGTCGCGGCGGAGCAAATTCCCGAACCCATACCAACTGGAACGTAGGCCACATCAATCTCCTGCACCGCGGCGAAAAGCTCCAGCCAATAGGTTGCTATGCCCAGCACGATATTCCGATGATAGGGCGGCACGAGGTGATATCCCAGCTCGGCTGCCAACTTCTTCGCGTGCTCCAATGAGGCCTGGAAATCTTCGCCGTGTTCGATAAGCTTGGCGCCTTGCGCGCGCATGGCCGCGTTTTTCGCCACGCTGTTTCCGTAAGGCACCACGATCACGCATTCCAGATTCTTGCGCTGGGCCGCGAGAGCTACCGACTGGCCATGATTCCCGCGCGTTGCCGCGATCAGGCCGCGTGTGCCGGGCTCGCGTTTCAGCAATTCTTCGGCGTAGACGATCGCGGTTCGCGCCTTGAACGCTCCGATAGGAGTGTGGTTTTCATGCTTCACCCAGACTTCGGTTCCAAGGCGCTCGCAGAGCAGCGGCCAGCGGTACTGCGGCGTCGGCAGCATCAGGCGATAGACCAACTCCGCCGCCGCCCGCACTTCGTCCAATGTTGGCAAACTCGCCGTGGCTTGTCTGGCTTGTCCGATGCTCATCGAAGCACCTCGCGTTCCGTTACACTCTCGCCGTGCAGCAACCTAGATTGTGCGGGGATTCCATTCGACTGTTAGCTCCACATTGGCCTGTTGGTAGGGCAGCCGGAACATGCATTAGCGTCGGGGTGATGAGGCGGACTGCGTAGCGTAGTGCGGAAGGCCGTTGCGTTGCCACTCGGCTAGTTCTTTGGCCCAGACATCCGCGTATTTCCCGAGTGCCCATTGCACCATCACGATTTGTCCGGCGGGCAAATCCAACAATTTTTGACCTGCGCGGCCTTCGCCCAGCGAATAGACGGCAGTACCTTCATTTGTTCTGGCCAGCAGGAGATTTCCCGTGGGTGAGGTGAATGCATCTTGCAGATCCTTTATTTGGTTTGCGAGGCTGGACCATGGAAGCTGCAAGGTATCGTAGTCGGTTAGCGATTTAGGCAGCATAAGGTTGATGTCGGCGAAATACTCGCATGCGGCAGAGTCATGCCATGCCAGAACGGCGGCCCACCTTCCTTCTTTGCGGTGCAAGGTCCAGTGGGTGTCTTCCAGAACTTCATCTTCCTCGGAGAAGATGTCGCAATTGAAGCCTTCCTTTTGGAGGTCTACGGAAGCCTTGCGCACCGCGGCGTTGTACGCTTCCCAACCTGTGTCTCCGGTGAACTCTTTGAATGAGATAGCGTCAGTCACGCCGAACCGCAGTACTTTGCTTTCGCTATTCCAATGAAAGCCCCTGGGTTCGCAGGCTTCCGATTGTCCGTCGTAATAGTTAATGGCGACAAGTTGAGAACTAACGAACGCAATCGATTCCGTGTGAAAGGAACATGGTGCGCCGGGCATGTACAGGCTTATTCTCGAGGCGGCATCCCGAACCTCGCCCCGTGATCGGTGGTCGCAAGGTTCAACCTGGCCCAGGGGAGGAATTTTGGAATTTTCATCGACAGGGGAAAAGTAGAAGGCTTCATCCCAGGAAGAATTATCCTCCGCGGACTCTTCCTGTCCCTTTCCGGGCGTGGCTTCCGGCGCGGTGGACACACTGCACGAAGTAATCACACCCGCGCGCCAAAATCCATTACCGTGCGGAACAACGATATCGGGAAGGGTTGCAACCAGCCTGGCGCGCTGCCCGTCGGTTTCGATCAAAAACGTCCGGAATCGTCGCTCGACAAATTCGGTAGTGCTCTCGTTTTGGCGACTACCAATGGCAACCAATAGGGCGGATTTCTGAGCGAACACCGGATTGGCAAGCCCCGCTAGGGAAAGAAGCAAGAAGATCCATCGTGAGATGTCGGGTAGCCGGATAGTCATATTCCCAATGTAACAAACTCAAAAGATAGTCATGGACCACCAGGCGCGTAAGAGTTACACGCGACGAAATTGTGATTTGCCAGCCGCTCATTTGGCAGGACTGTTACGCCGGGGCGGGGGAATGGACGTATAATTAGGGCGATGATGCGGGTCCTCTCCGCTCGACGGGCCTTCAGCGCGAATGCGATGACGCAAGACCACTCATGAAAACACAGCACAAAATCTCTTCGGCGGAACGTGTGTTGCTTGTCGGCGTCGGCTGGAAGCGCGCGCCGCGTTTTCCCGGAATGCCCGCGGGAGAGCAGGGCAGGGATTCGCTTGCCGAACTTGTGGAACTTACGGAGAGCGCGGGAGGCGAGGTTGCTGGAACCCTTTTTCAGATTCGCGATTCGGCGGATCCGGCGACGCTGGTTGGCCGCGGAAAACTGGAAGAAATTCGCGCTGCCGCAAATGCGTACAGCGCGGCGTTGATTATTTTTGATAGCGACCTTTCCCCGGTGCAACAACGCAACATCGAAGAAATTACCGAGCGGCGTGTGATTGACCGCACTCAGCTGATTCTGGACATTTTTGCGAAACACGCGCGCAGCCGCGAGGGCCAGCTGCAGGTGGAACTCGCCCAGCTTAATTATTTGCTCCCGCGGCTGACCGGACGCGGCGCACAGATGTCTCGGCAGGGCGGCAAAGGCGCTGGCGGGGCCGGCGGGGCGGGCGGCGGAGGCGGGCGCATCGGCGTGCGCGGTCCCGGCGAAAAGAGATTGGAAACGGACCGGCGGCGCATCCGCGACCGTGTGCACAAGATCGAAGTGAGTATTGATGATGTGCGCAAGCAGCGCGCGCTGCGGCGGGAAGCCCGGAATGCCGTACCGCTCGGCACCGTAGCGCTGGTCGGCTACACGAACGCCGGCAAGTCCACTCTGTTTAATGCCCTTAGCCAGGCCGAAGTGCTAGTTTCCTCGCGCATGTTCGCGACACTTGATCCGACGATTCGCGCCATTCGCTTGCCGTCCAACCGGCGCGTTCTGGTGTCGGACACCGTGGGATTCATCCGCCAGTTGCCAAAAGGGTTGATCAAGGCATTTCGCGCCACGTTGGAAGAAGTGCAGGAAGCGGCGCTGCTATTGCAGGTGAGCGACATTTCGAATGCTCACCACGAGGAATTGGAAGAAGAAGTCGAAAAGATTCTGGATGATTTGGGCGTGAAGGAAACGCCGCGCCTCCGGGTATTCAACAAGGTCGACCAGTTGGACGCGGAGCGTCGGGGCAACCTGGAAGCGGCGTGCAGGCGCAATGGCGGCGGCGAAGAGCCGCCGGTGCTGGTTTCCGGCCTAACAGGAGAAGGACTCGACGAGTTGCTACGGCGGATTGATGGGGCCCTGCCGCTGGATCCGATCGTGAAGCTTACCCTGCACATGCCGCTGAGCGAGGGCCGGTCGCTGGCACTGATCCACGCGCTCGGACGGGTGCTGCATTCCCAAGTGAACGATTCGCATATGGACATGGAAGCCGAGGTGCCCCAAAGCATCGCCACGCGGTTGAAGCTGAGCACCTTCGCGGCAGAGGGAACTTCCGGAGCGGGCTCTGCGTATCATGGTGTGAGAGAGGTCAACTGACCATGGCTGCTTTCTTCCTGTGGTGCCTCCTTTTGGTGTTTTGCTGGCCGATTGCCTTGCTGGCGCTGATCGCTTATCCGTTTGTTTGGTTGATTCTGCTGCCTTTCCGGATCGTGGGGATCGCTGTGCACGGAGTCTTGGCGTTTCTGAGGGCGCTGTTCTTCCTCCCGGTCAGGATTTTGCGCGGCCCGCACGCCATTTGAAATCCAGCGAGACGGAAGCGTAGTCACTTTTGAGTAATTCCGCGATTTTCCCAAATGTTAAAGGAATATGACACTTTTTCACGGCTGCGGCGGCCCACAAAGGCGCGGCCTGCCTTGTGGAAAAGATTGTGGAAACTCGAGCTGCCCAATGTTGCAGCAACGGTAAAGATTTCACTCCCAGGCTGATTGCCGATCATCGTCACTCCCATAAGAACATGTAAATACAGGGCTTATAAGCGCATGGGAGGGGCTTGGCCGAATTCAGATTTCACGGCCGGCAGGACTTCCGAAAAGCTCTTTTGCACAGGTTTGCAGCAACGGTGTTACGAATGAGTATCTGTATGTCGAGGGCCAGTCGAAAGCCATTAGTTATAGCTAAGTACTGCCCGTCTCCGGAAGCATGTGAATTCGCAGCACGTTGACGCATCCTTGGGCGGAGTTTATAGTGGCCGATGTGGGTCCGAAAGGCACGGAAAGCGGCCTTCCGGCACGCCCGACTATGAACCTGCCGAATTCCCTTACCGTCCTGCGGATCTTCTTCGTTCCAGTGCTGATTGTGGTGCTGTTGACGAGGAGTCCCAACGTCGTGCTGTGGGGCTTTCCCATGCACTTTGAGGTCTGGGGCGTGCTGATCCTGCTGGCCGCGGCGGCCACCGATTGGGCCGACGGATATTTCGCGAGGCGAAACCGGCAAGTGACGACCCTGGGAATTCTGCTGGATCCGATTGCGGACAAACTGCTGATTTCGGCGGCCTTCATTTCGCTGGTGGGTATGCACGATTCGAGCGGACATTCCCTTGTAGCGCCATGGATGGTGGTGATTATTATCGGGCGGGAGTTCACGATTTTGGGTTTGCGGAACATTGCGTCGGCGGAGGGCTTCACCATCGCCGCGTCCGCCCTTGGAAAAACGAAAATGGTGCTGCAGGTTTGCGCAGTTGCGGTGCTGATCGTCGGGGCACGCCACCCGTCGATCAGGCCGGTGTCCACGGTTCTGCTGTGGCTGGTGGTGATCAGCGCGCTAGTCTCGGCGGCGCAATATTTCTACCGCTTCTGGAACCAGTTGGACGACCGCATCAAGCAGCGCCGCAAGCTGAACATGCTGGAATCGCAGAAGAAGCAGCAGGATGCCGTCCCTCTCTGAAGAAGATCGAATAGCGATCCTGGAGCTTGCGCGCCAGGGCGTTCTCCATGCGGTTTGCCACGAGCAGCCACTTTCTTCCTTTCCTACGACGGGTATTTTCGCGGAGCGCCGCGGGCTCTTTGTGACTCTGCACGTCGCCAAGAAACTGCGCGGCTGCATCGGAGTGGTCGAAGGCAATGCGGCTCTTGGGGAAACCCTGACGAGGTGCGCCTCCGATGCCGCGCTGCACGATCCGCGCTTTTCCCGGATGCGGGCAGAGGAAATGGATACATTGGAAGTTGAAGTATCGCTGCTCTCTCCGCTGCAACCCATCCGGCCCGAGGAAGTGGAAATAGGGACTCACGGGCTGCTGGTGGAGCGCGGTCCCCGGCGGGGATTGCTGCTACCACAGGTGGCCCTGGAGCACCGGTTGAGCCGGGAACAATTTCTGTCGGAAACCTGCGCGAAAGCAGGGCTTCCCCGCGATGCCTGGAAGGATCCGGAAACGAAGCTGCAGGGATTTCAGTGCGAGATCATTGCCGAGGAGCGCGGCCCGCTTGCGGAAAAAGAAAGCCCGCGCCAATAGGGAAGCGCGGGCTTGAAGGAAAATTGAAAAGGAACTATTCGATTTCGACGTAGTCGCCGGCGTACATGTCAATCTTGCTGTAAGTGACGAAAATGGCGCAGGCATTGCGTGTGACGTTCATGACGATGCCTTCGCCAATGACGTTTCGCGGCAAATCATTCCACTTATATTTCACGGGCGTGCTGCCAAAGCCATACATGCTGTATTGAAAGTCCGGAAAATTCCTTGACGTTGCGGACGTGGAACCTTCGTAGCGGAAGACCCGAAGGTAATCGCCGACCCTTACGCCCTGGTTGGTGCCCAGATTCACGTAGACCGTGGAGTTCTTTCCGTAAGCTTCGGTGAATTCCCGACCGGCCACCAGCATGCCGACGGATTTGCCGCTGACGGGTGCGAACTTGTCAAATTTCTCGGCCGGTTTGAAAGGAGGCGACGGGCGCTCGGCCATCGGCAGAGCGATGTCGCCGCGCTGCAGGTAGTCGCACGAAAACTTGACGATACCAATGGAAACGTTCGGATGAACCGTGGTGATCTGCACCTGGCCGGCGTCAATGTACTGCGTGCCCATGGCTTTCAGGAGCTTTAACTGCCACTTGAACCAGGGCACTTCGTTGGGATCCTTGTCCGGGCGGATGATGGAGAAGCGGTCGCCGACGCGCACGCCTTGCGCGGCCCCCCGGTTGATGTAGACATAATCGTTGCTGGTAAAAACGATCTTGTCCGCGGATTCCTCGCCCGAAATCAGCCGCACTTCGGAAGGGACCTTTTCATCGGTAATGAGACCCGAGCAATACGTCGCCGTGTAGTCCGGCGAAGCGGCTTCGTGGAGGGGATTGTTCGCATTGACCACCTGCACCTGAGCAGTATTCTGGGCCGAAGCGCCAAGGGCCAGCATCAGGCTAGCGAATGACATTGCAGTCGCGATTGCGCGCATGTTCAGCACTCCTTCATTCATTTCACGCCGGTTAAGGGCCGTGCGGGGACTTGCACCTTTGAAACTAACAAGGGCACGGGGTGGCGTCAACAAAATGGGTGGCGGCACTTTCCATATTTGCAAAGGTAGTCTAGATACCGTATTTTCAATGGATTGGAGGTGGTTCTTCGTGCCGGGAGCGTTTGGCAAAGGGATCGAGCGGCTTTGCGGTGTGCTGGCCGCCCCCACTGCCCGCGAATTGCGGCAACGCCGAGCTTTCCTGAAATGGTTGAAGGCGCATTGTCCACGAAAGGCCCAGTTGATCGCCACTTGCCGGCGGCGGGTTGGGGGCGGGGAATTCGCGGGCGATGCAGGCGAAGAACTTTATTGGCTGATGCAGGCGAGAGCAGCTGGCTGCGCGTGGTGCGACCTGGAGGTGGAAACGCTTCGCGAGTTGCCGGGGAAAAGCGTGGACGGCTACGCGGTTCCGGGGAAAATTCTGCTTTCGATGCACGATTTTCGGAAAACGCCGGAGTTTCCCAAGAAGCTGACGGTGCCAGCCATGGGCGGCGCCACTGCGATCAAGGTTGCCGCGATGGCACGGAGTTTGTCGGATAGTGCTCGCATTCTGCGGCTGGCTCACAACTCACACGACGTCGTTGCCATCGCCATGGGCGAGATCGGATTGCCGGCGCGCGTGCTGGCTTTGCGCGAGGGAAGCGCGCTTGCGTATGCCCCTGTAGCCACTGCCACGGCGCCCGGGCAGATCGCGCTGCGCGATTTGAAAACGCTTTACCGCGCGCATGAACTGACTCGGGCCACGCGGGTGTTTGGCGTGATTGGAGATCCGATTGGCCATTCACTGTCTCCGTTGCTGCACAACACCGGTTACATTGCGGCCCGGAAAGATGCCGTGTATCTGCCGTTCCTGGTGGAAAACCTGAAGGATTTTCTGAAGGCGATGCCGGATTTTGGCGTCCGGGGATTCAGCGTGACTTTGCCACACAAGGAAAAAATCTTTGCGCATCTCGACGCCGTGGAACCACTGGCGCAGAAAATTGGAGCCGTAAATACCGTTACTGTGTGCGAGGACGGCTTGCTCTTCGGAAGCAATACTGATTACGTGGGAGTTTCGCGCGCCTTGGAAAAGAAGATGAAACTTCGCGGCAGCCGCGTGGCGATTTACGGGGCGGGCGGCTCCGCTCGTGCCGCGGCGTTCGCGCTGGCCCATGCCGGGGCGCAGGTCTTCGTTTGTGCGCGGCGGCCGGAGGCGGCGCGCAAGCTGGCGAAAGCGGCGGGCGGGGAAGCGATTCCGCGCGCGGCACTGCGCACGTTGGAATTCGACGCGCTTTTGAACGCCACGCCCATCGGGATGTTTCCCCAGGAAAAAGTTTCGCCCCTGACGGCGGGCGAGTTAAACTGTTCTCTAGTCATGGACCTCGTCTATCGCCCCATCCGGACCAAACTCCTGCGGCTCGCCGCCTCACGGAGGATCGCCTGCGTATCCGGCGTCGAAATGTTTCTGGCGCAGGGATTCGCGCAGTGGGAACACTGGATGGGCAGCAAGGCGCCTGAGTCCATTATGAGAAACGCCGTGCTGAGCGCGCTGAAAAACGAAGAAAACACGCGCTGGTGACCCATCCGCCCCGGATGTGCGACAGTTATTTTCTCTGTTCCATATTAAATATCAAATTGAGCTGAGTGAAGAGAGGCCATGATTCAGCCTTCGTTCCAGGAATTCGAGCGGCTTGCCAAACGTGGGAACCTGATTCCCGTGTACGACACTTTTTCCGCGGACCTGCTGACGCCGGTGAGCGCATACCTGCGGGTGGCGCAGGGGGCGCGGTATTCGTTTCTGCTGGAAAGCGTGGAAGGAGGGGAGAAGATTGCTCGCTATACATTCGCCGGCGCGAATCCGGAGGAAATCTTCCGGTACGCGAACGGCGCGTGCGTTTTGGAAAGCCGCCAGCGGATTATTTGGGAAGAGCGCGATCCCATCACTTTTCTGCGTGAGCACATGGCGAAGTTCCGGTCGGTGCGGTTGCCGGGGTTGCCGCCGCTGGTTGCCGGCGCCATCGGCTATTTCAGCTACGACATGGTGCGGTTGATCGAGCGCTTGCCCAAACGCTTGCACGACGAGATCGGTTTATTCGACGCGATGCTGATGTTCTATCACGGGATTCTGGCGTTCGATCACGTGCAGCATCGCTTGTGGGTGGTACGCAATGTGTACACCGATGGGCCGAAGAGCTTGCGCGCGAAATACGATGCCGCAGTGAAAGAGATTCGCCGAACGCGGCAGATGCTGGAGGAACCGGCTGCCGGTGAGAAGCCGCAGAAACAGGGCAAAGGCAAATCGCGCCCGCTGAAGATTGCCTCCAATGTGAAGCGGGGCGAGTATCTGGCTGTGGTGAAGAAGGCCAAGCAGTACATCCGCGAAGGCGATATTTTTCAGGTGGTGTTGAGCCAGCGCTTCTCCGCGAAAACAAAAGCCGATCCCTTTTCGATTTACCGCGAGTTGCGGGCGCTGAATCCTTCTCCTTACCTTTTTTACCTGCAGTTGAATGATGTGTACGTGGTGGGGAGTTCCCCGGAGATGCTGGTGAAGGTGCAGGGCCGCGACGTTTTCTACCGGCCAATTGCCGGAACGCGGTGGCGCGGGAAGGATGAAGCCGAAGACCAGCGGCTGGAGCGCGAAATGCTTGCCAGCGAAAAAGAGCGCGCGGAACACATTATGCTGGTGGACCTGGGGAGAAACGACCTGGGACGTGTATGCGATTACGGGACCGTGCGGCCGGAAAAATTGATGACTGTGGAGCGCTACTCGCACGTGATGCATCTCGTCTCCAGCTTGCGGGGCACGTTGCGCGAAGACGTGGATTGTTTTGATGCGTTGATGTCGTGTTTCGCGGGCACTGTTTCGGGCGCTCCCAAAGTGCGAGCGATGGAAATCATCGAAGAACTGGAAAAAACGCGGCGCGGCATTTACGCCGGAGGGATTCTCTATCTCGATTTTGCGGGGAATCTGGATTCGTGTATCGCCTTGCGCACCATGGTCATCAAAAATGGTGTGGCGCACATTCAGGCGGGCGGCGGCATCGTTGCCGACTCCACGCCCGAAGGCGAATTCGACGAGTCGGTGAACAAGTCCAAGGCGCTGCTGCGCGCGCTGGAAGCGGCGCATGGCGCGGCCGGAAAAGGGAAGGGCAAATCGTGATTCTGCTGCTCGACAACTACGATTCGTTCACCTATAACCTGGCGCAGTATCTGGGCGAACTTGGCTGCGAGGTGGAAGTGCACCGCAACGACCGCATCAGCGTGGAACAGATTGCCCGGCGCAAGCCGGAGCGCATCGTGATTTCTCCCGGACCGTGCACTCCGCAGGAAGCCGGGATCTCCGTCGAGATGATCCAGAAATTGGCGGGGGAAATTCCGATTCTGGGCGTTTGCCTTGGCCACCAGGCGATAGGAGCGGCGTTCGGCGGGAAAATTATCCGCGCGCCCAAGCTGTTTCACGGGAAGACCAGCCAGATCCGGCACGATGGCAGCGGAGTCTTTCGCGGCCTGCCGAATCCATTTACCGCGACGCGCTATCACTCGCTGATCGTCGAGAGAAAATCGCTGCCCGCCGACTTGCAGGTCACCGCGGAAACCGATGACGACATCATCATGGGGATGCAGCACAAGCACTACCCGCTGATGGGTGTGCAGTTCCACCCGGAGTCCGTGCTGACGGATTCAGGCAAGCAGTTGCTGAAGAATTTCCTTTCCCTCTGACCATCTTCGGCCCTAATGTAGCGGCCGCCTTTTCGCGTCCTTCATTCTCTGCCACCTGAAGGTGGCCGCTACGAAGAGAACAGAAGATTCCTTGCTCCGTTCAAAGCGCGAACCGAGCGAAGAGTGACAGGGTTGTCCCGCAGAGTGCCATTTTGGGAAGAATAGAATAACTCAAAGATAACAGAATAAAGTAGAAGAAGTACGGTATTAAGTCATAAATTATGTTGAACGAGTGGTACTAAGTGTGTATCGTACCTGCCGCGGGTTGTCCCTCCTCTTTGCTCGCTCTCGAGGTAAGTCATGCACGTGTTTCGCGGTGTCCTCGCATTGTCTCTCTGTGTCTTCCTTTGCGCTTACAACGTTTCTCTCTACGCCGGTGGAAAGCCGCTTGGCATTCTGACGATGGCGTATGGCGCACACCTGAACGCTTCAGCCGCATTTGCCGGCGTATCCGTTTTCGATGGCGAGAGCGTGTCGACGGAGCCGGAAGGCAAACTGAGCATGCGGATTGGCGGCAGCGTTATCACGCTCGCTGAGCAAAGCGCGGCAACTTTGCAACGCAGTGGCGGCGGGGCGCACGTCGACCTGGATGCAGGGGCCGTGTATCTGTGGCCGGCGGAAAGCAATCCGCTGGAGGTGCACGTGGAAGGCGCATTGGTGCGGCCGCACGGGGTTCACCAAGTGCAGGTGCAGATTCTGATGTTCGCTCCAAAGATTCTGCAGATCACTGTGCGCCATGGGAGTGTGGACTTTTCTTATGGGAAGGAATTTCGCGTTTTGCCGGAGGGGCAGACTTACAGAATCTATTTGGAGACAGAAGAAGATCCACGAGGGACGCCGGGCGCGGCAGACGATACGCAAAAGGCTGGTATCTCCACGGCGACCAAGGTGGCCTATTTTATTGTTGCCGGGGCTGGCGCGGGGGTTGCGGCGTGGGGGATTCACGATTTGATTCAATCCAGCCGTGGCGTGGAGAGTCCGGCGAAGCCGTAACGGCCTTGCGGGTCGCTACTTGGGGATAGCGTGCCGGTGGGAGAAATCTTTTAGTTGTTCGAGTTTTTCGCGGGCTTTGCCTGAAGTTACCGCTCGGCGCGCCAATTCGGCGGCGCTGCGGAAATCTTGCGCGATTCCCGTGACCACCAGAGCGGCGGCGGCGTTTGCGATGACGATATCGAGCCGAGGGCCGGGTTCGCCGGCGAGCAGTGAATGAATGAGTCTCGCGTTTTCCTGCGGGGTTCCGCCTCTTAGAGTTTCGAGTGGCGCGCGTGAAACGCCAAAATCTTCAGGCGCAACGATGAATCGCCGCACGCTGCCGTTGAAAACTTCGGCGATTTGCGTTTCACCGGAAAGTGAAATTTCGTCGAGACTGCCGGCGCCATGCACGACGAACGCGCGGGATGTGCCGAGTTCCGCGAGCGTTGCCGCGACAATATCGATCACATCTGCCGAGAAAACGCCCAGGACCTGCGCTTCGGCGCCGGCAGGATTTGTCAACGGGCCGAGAAGATTAAAGATAGTACGCTTCCCGATTTGCTGGCGTGCTGGCGCGGCGTGGCGCGCCGCGGCATGGGCCGCCGGAGCAAACAGAAAGCCGATGCCAATTTCGCGCACCGAGCGGCCGGCGACCATAAGCGGCAGATCAATGCGCACGCCGAGGGCTTCCAGAACATCCGCGGAGCCGCTGCGAGAGCTGACGGAACGGTTGCCATGCTTGGCAACGCGAGCACCTGCCGCCGCCGCGACAATCGCCGAAGCCGTGGAAATGTTGAAGGTGCCAGTTTCGTCGCCGCCCGTGCCGCAGGTATCGACAAGTCCCGTGGGGCGAGGCTCATCCTGAGCAAAAACAGGAGCAGCGTGTTTCCGCATAACGCGGGCGAACCCAACTAATTCGTCAACGCTTACCGCGCGTTGATTCAGCGCCAGCAGCATGCGCACAATCTCCGGCGTGGCGATCTGGCCTGAGAGCAACTCCTCCATGAACGCTTCCGCCTCCACGCGACTAAGCGCGCCGGCTGCCTCCGCCTTTTCGATCAAAATTGTCGAAGCGCTCTTCATTCAATTCGCCTGCGAGTCCCCTCGCCTTGCTCGTGGTGCGCGAGTCAAGTAAACTTAACTGTTTTGCGAAGCCTCAAATTCTAACATCAGTGCACTGCCCCATCGTCGCACAGGATGTCGGTTCCAGTTAGGCCGGAGCCGCCCAAAAGGCAGAACCTCAAATGAAGATTCACGAATATC
>WNFR01021864.1_pt1 | contig 12859 bp, 9 predicted proteins | sample 5400221 | NCBI WGS metagenome assembly WNFR01 (sample SAMN13153357, study PRJNA577476) | soil metagenome | isolation source: 40 cm soil under Madrone tree | place: USA:California | collected 2016-06-14
TCGTTTCGAAAGGATCGCCACGCCGTTGTACGATTTCTCGCCATGATAGGCCGAGTAATAACCAGCTGATTGCAAGGCGAGCACAGGAAATTGCTCGTCGCTGCATTTCGTTTCCTGCAAACAAACGATATCCGGTTGCGCGCTTTCCAGCCAGGCAAAGAGACGATCCTGGCGCTTGCGTAATGAATTGATGTTCCATGACGCGATTTTCATTGTCTGCTTGCGAGGTGGTCTATGACCGTCGCTCTAATTTCGACGGCGTGAAATTTATGATCGGCGCGCATAAAGCGCTCCTACAACTCGATTTCGACGCCCGGAGTCGGAACAATTATTTCTGAATCGGGCAGCCCGACGGCAAGCGTGGCGCGCATCCACTCCACGGCCGGCAGATCACCGTGCACGAGTACGATCTTTTTCGGCGAAAGCTTCCTCGCATATGCGATCAACGACTCGCGTGATGCGTGCGCGCTGAATTGAAACTGTTCGATGTTGCAACGGAGGCGTTGTGCAGGCTCATCCGGATCGAGCGATATTTCCTCGCCCGGTTGCGAATTTCGCAAAACTCCGGCAGGTGATTCCGGATCGGCATAGCCGACGAAAAAAATCGAATGGCGCGGGTTTTCGACCACGCGACGGGCAAAAATATTGGAGAGCGTTTTTCGCATCATCATCCCACTCGAAAGAGCGTGAACGCGATGAGCGCGCACGGACAAGCCGTGAATCGTCTCCGCGTTCAGAACAAATGGGCGCAGCTGGTTTAGCAGTTGCAGCCGCGGCAATTGGCGCCGGCTCATATTTGCACGGCGATCGTAAATTTCGGTCATTTTTAAGCTCAAGCCGCCGATGTAAATCGGAAAATCGGGCAGTAACCTTTCACGGTGGAATTTGTAGAACATGGCGAGGATTTCCTGCGTTTTGCCAAGCGCAAAAACGGGCATCAGAATACTTCCGCCGCGCCGGAAAGCTTCTTCGATTGCTCCGGCCAGACGCCTTTCCTCTCCGGCGCGCGTCCAGGTGGCAGGTTGGGCGTGATCGCCACGCGTACACTCCATGATCAAGATATCGATCTTTTCCTCGGGGAAAATCGCCGCTGGCGCGATGGTTTGATCGTCGAAATTGACGTCGCCGGTGTAGAAAATCGTGCGGTCCTCGGCACGCAGAAGAATTCCGCTCGAACCAAGGACGTGGCCGGCATCGAAAAATTGAAAGGTGACCCCATTTGTGTCGCGCTCCGTGGCATGTTCGCCCGATGGGGTGAAAGTTTGGTGCATCGGGCACCAACGCCAAACATCCACCGCCCGATCGGTTTCGCGATGCGTAAAAAGCGGATACAACGCCCCGTCGAGCTGTTCGCGCTGCCGCGTCATGACATTGACGGAATTATGGAGCAACGTGCTGCCGATTTCCGCGGTCGCTTCGCTCATGAACACGCGCGCTTTTGGTTGCCGCCGCATCAGCACCGGCAGCGTGCCGATATGGTCCTGATGCGAATGCGAAATGAGGACTGCATCGAGCGGCCGATCCGCGATTAATCTGAAATTTGGCAGCGCATCCTCGCCTTCTAATTTTGGATGCATGCCACAATCCAGTACCAGCCGATGCCCGCCCGCCTCTAAATAGTAGGAGTTCGCGCCGATTTCAGTGCGACGTGTCAGATTAATGAATTTCAAAGACCTGTGCCTCTGCGACATTTTCAACTTTTCTAACGGGCACGCAATTTTATCCTAACGATCGATTACTGAGCAGGACATCTGCATTCACATTTTCACCGTTTCGTCAGCAATGGTGGGCGTTTGCTTGACCGTCATCGGACTCATTCGGGTGGTCATCACGCTTGGAAAAGCGGACACGCTGGCGGACGATTTTCTGGCGACGGACGCCTGTTGTTTCTGATCTCCTGTCTCCTTTCCTATTGGGCACTCCGTTGTCGTGGGTTCGACCGGATGCACCGAGTTGAACGAATAGCGGACGTTATATTTATTGTCGCAATGATTGGGATGGTCGTGATTTGTGCCCTTATCACTTACACCATCGCTCTGCCAAGCCCGTGACGCCCTCAGGCTAAAGCAATTCTCGAAAGAGCCGCATCCAATTTTTGAACAAAATTTTCTCGATCTGTTCGTCGCTGAATCCGCGCTGGATTAGTTTGCGCGTCAGATTTCGCGCGTGCGAATGATTGGTCAGGTCCGGAAGGAAGTGAGGTGTGGTAAATTTCGCAGCCAGCTCCTGTTTTGCGGATTCCGGCCACTGCCGGTAAATAAACTCAAAAAAGTCGAAGCCAATACCGACACGGTCGATTCCGATCAAACTGATAATATGTTCGATATGATCGACGTAGCGGTCGAGCGTGGAGTCTTTTTTGCGCGGGCTGACTAGGACGGCATTAACACCAATGACTCCGCGTCGTTCGCCGACCATTCTGATCTGCTCGTCGCTGATGTTGCGCTCGATATCGTAATATTTTCGCGCGTTGGTGTGCGAAACGATAACCGGCTTGCTCGTCATCCCGATGGTCTCTTCGAACCCGACGGGGTTAATGTGGGCAAGATCGACAATCACCCCGAGCGCTTCGCATTCCCGCACAATGTCGCGTCCGAATGCGGTCAATCCATCGCGCGAAGAACCGGTCGCCGCAAAGACTCCGCCGTTGCCGGCCGCGTTTCGTCGCGCGTGCGTAAGCCCAATGACGCGCAAACCGAGTTCATAAAATATACGCAGCAAGCCCAGGTCGGTGCCGAGCGGCTCGACTCCTTCCATCGTGATGAGCAACGCGATTTTGCCGCGCTTTCGCGCGTCGACGATTTCCCGGTAACTCTTGCAAACAGCGAAGCGAGGGCATTGGTCCGCCCGCGCGTAAGCTTGCGCTATCTGATCGAGCGCCACGCGCAACGCCATTTCCGGCAGGTAGCGGTCCTCGATGTAAATCGCCGCGCCGACGACGTCAATACTGCCCGCTTCAAGTTCCGGCAGATAATCTGTCGCCAGCACGTTCGAACGATCGCGTTTCTCGTACAAATCCATGAGCATGTCGAAATGAAGATCGACAATTCCGTGCGCATGAAGCCGCTCGATTCGCTCGTCCATGGATTTTTCTTTCTCGGTCATTGCTCTTCAGTCGATTCGCCAAAGAAATCGCCTCGACATTTCACGCAGATCGCTTTTTGAGCAAAACAAAAAGCCGCCACGCGGCGTTATGATCGGCAACGAAATGCGGCATGGCACCGCTGCTACAAGATTTACCTGCTCAGTTCGAGCATGCGCAGAATCGGCGCCTCCGCGCGTTTGCGCAGCGATTCCGGTAAAATGATTTCCGGCTGCATGCTCAAAAGCGCGTGGTAGGCCTTTTCCAGCGTGTTCATTTTCATGAATCGGCATTCACCGCAAAAACAATTGTCCGTCGGCCCCGGAACGAATATTTTGCCGGGAATTTCTTTGCGCAACCGATGTAACAAGCCGGCTTCGGTCACGACAATGATCTCGTGTGCCGGCGATTCTTTGCAAAACGTCACCATTTTTTCGGTGGAACAAACTTCATCCGCCAGCATGCGCACCGCGTAAGTGCATTCCGGATGCGCAACCACCGGCGCGTCCGGATACTCCTCGCGAATTCGGCCGATGCTGCGCGCCGTAAACTCGACGTGGATGTAACAGGTCCCCTGCCACAAATCCATCTTGCGCCCGGTGCGTTCCATCACCCACGCCCCCAGGTTCTGGTCGGGCACGAAAAGAATATGTCGATCTTTCGGCGCGGCTCGCACAATCTTATCGGCATTGCCGCTCGTGCAGATCACATCGGCCTGCGCTTTCACGCCGGCACTGCAATTGATGTAAGCAATGACATAATAATTCTTATCGGCGTGGGCGCGCAAAAACTTCGCCAGCTTTTCCGGCGGGCACGATTCCGAAAGCGAACAACCGGCTTCCAGGTCAGGAAGAATCACGCGCTTGGCGGGATTGATAATCTTCGCCGTCTCAGCCATGAAGTGGACGCCGCAAAATAAAATCACGTCCGCATCCGTCTTTTTCGCCTCAAAACTCAGGCCTAACGAATCGCCGACGAAGTCCGCGACATCCTGGATTTCCGGCACTTGATAATTGTGCGCCAGGATCACGGCATTGCGCGCGCGCTTTAATTCCGCGATCTCCTCGGCCAGATCGATGCCAGTCCGGCTCGGAGCGAAATTTACGCCCGCGCTCACCATTAATTAATATCGCGGCTTCTCTCGAACTTACAAACTTGTACGTACCCGAGGGAAAATAGGTAGGAACAGTTCACCGAACGGTCCGCGGCGATTGAGGTCAATCGCACCTACCTAACGCGTGCCGCATCACCTCTATCGGCGCATCGCGCTCGAACCAGATTTGAAACGAGAGAGCGCCTTGATGCAGCAACATCGACAGTCCGTTCGCCGTTCGAGCGCCCGCTTCCCGCGCCGCGCGAACAAGTGGCGTCGGTTGCGCGCCATAAACGGTATCGAAGACCATCAGGTGCGGGACAAGCAGCCGTGCCGGGATTGGAGTTGCGTCGCTTGGATTCATCCCGAGCGGGGTCGCATTAACTACAAGATCAACCTGCGCGAATTGCGTGCGCAATGAAGTCTCATCCCACGGAGCCGCTTCCAGCCGAGCAGCCGGGCCTAGCACACGCGGTCCGGCAAAAAACGGCCGCAAGTGGTCCGCCAGCGCCTTTGCCTTCTCAAAAGTGCGATTGACGAGGACGAGACGTTCGCAATTTTCGAGCGCGCATTGCATCGCAATCGCCCGGCCCGATCCCCCACCCGCGCCAAGTATCATCACCCGCAAATCGCGCAGATCGACCGAGAATTCGCTGCGAATGGCACGCAAAAATCCCTCGCCATCAGTGTTTGAAGCAATCAGTTTTTTATCGCGCACGCGCACCGTGTTCACTGCCCCTGCTCGGGCCGCGCGCTCATCCACTTCATCCATCGAGACGAGCGCAGTGATTTTGTGCGGCACGGTCAGGTTTACGCCGATAAAATCCAGTTCCGTTAAAAGGTGCAGCGCGGACCGCAATTCATTCGCTCGAACATGGAAGCGCGCGTATTGCATGTCGATGTTGCCTGCGCGAAGGGCCGCGTTTTGCATTTGCGGCGACAACGAATGCGCGACCGGATCGCCAAAAACACCAAGGCGGATCGGCGGCTTGATCCCGCGCGTCGCTTCGCGCCAATTGTCGAGATCGGCGAGCGTGTAGCGTTCTGTTATTCCCTTTTTTTTATGTGGCACGTGTTGTCCTGCCCCAAGCACTTCAGGGACGTGATGGCGCGCGTCCATCCAATGTTCCCAACGAAGCCAGCATGCGCTCAAACCGTGTGAGTACGCGCTCTTTGCCCATCACTTCAAGCATGTGATACAAACTCGGACCAACCGAACGGCCACTGACCGCGACGCGCGCAGGGTGAACAAGATCCCCTGTCTTGCAATCAAGCTTTTGCGCGAGTGCTTTAAGAGTCGATTCGATCGGCCCGGCATTCCAGTTGTCGATCTTACGAAACTCCTCGCGCAACGCACTCAATCGCGTAGCGGCTTCCGATTTACCGAAAACTTTTTCTACCGCGACCGGATCTAATTCATAATCCTCGGTAAAGAAGTAGCTCGTCCACTCCGGCAATTCGCTCAGCAGTTTGATCTTTTCTTTCACGATGGCCAGGATCGCGCGGAGATATTTTTCGTCCGCAATGTCGATTTTTGCTTTATCGAGAAACGGTCGCGCGAGTTCGGTGAAGCGATCGAGCGACATTTGCGCGATGTATTGACCATTGAGCCAAAAACATTTGTCGCGATCGAATGCGGCATTGCGTCGATTGATTTTTTCCAGCTCGAAAAGTCCTACCACTTCGTCGATGTCGATCTTTTCGCGGTTGTCCTTCGGCGACCAGCCGAGCAGGCAGAGGTAATTGCGCACCGCTTCGGGCACATAACCTTGTTCGATGTAAGCTGCGACGCGCGCGCCTTCATCGCGTTTACTCATCTTCGACCCATCGTGATTCAAAATGAGCGGGATGTGGGCAAAATGCGGTGGCATGGCACCTAGCGCGCGATAAAGCTCGATATGCTTGGGCGTGTTGGAAAGGTGATCTTCGCCGCGAATAACATGCGAGATTTTCATTTCGATATCGTCGATCACGTTGACGAAATGGAAAATCCACGAGCCATCTGGACGACGAACTGTCATGTCCGGATGGGTTCCGGGATTAGTCAGGTCGAAATCGATTTTGCCGCAAACGAGATCATCGACCAGCACGTGTTCGCGCGGCGAACGGAAGCGAAGCGCGCCTTGATCTTCAAAAATGTGACCGCCTTCCTGCAACTTCTTCAGATAGCGTTCGTAAATTTCCGTGCGCTCGCTTTGAAAATAAGGGCCGAACTTTCCGCCGACGTGCGGGCCTTCGTCCCAGTTTAATCCGAGCCACTGCAAGCCTTCATAAATCGCCGCTGCGGCTTCTTCGGTGTTGCGCTTCAGGTCGGTGTCCTCCACGCGTAACACAAATTTGCCACCGTGATGTCGTGTGAAAAGCCAGTTAAAAAGCGCAGTGCGCGCGCCGCCGATATGCAAATAACCGGTTGGGGAAGGTGCGAAGCGGACGCGGGGTTCTAAAGTCATTGAAGCGCTAATTTAGCCACAGATAAACACGGATGAAACACGGATCATCAATGGCGGCGAAGATCGCTGCCCTACAATCACTCAATGAAAATCTTGCCGGCGCGGCGGCGGGCATGTCGATCCTGCGGCAGATTAATTTTGCTGACACGCGTGTCGTGATCGAGCAGGCCGCGGAGCCGCTCCACTACATCGAAACCAGTGTTCGTGATTTTCTGCGCGCGCAACCACTTCAAAATCTGCCGGCGCTGAAGCGCAACTGGCAACTTCCGGAGCTCCTCAACTGAAAGGTTGGGATCAGCTGCATCGGCCAGTTGGGTGTCGATCCAACGTTCCTCTTCAGCGGCAATCATGGCTGCGCGCCAGATACTTTGGCGAATGTTGCGATCGACTGCTTTTTCCAGGTATCTAATGACGCGCCCGCGGATTCGGTTGCGCAGCGCGGTTAGGTTCTCATTCGAGGCATCCTCGCGAAATTTCAGGCGATCTTTGCGAACGAACTTGTCGATTTCAGTGCGCCAGACTCCGAGAAACGGCCGGACAATGGTGAGATCGACATTGTTAATTGGCCGTCGCGATAGTTCGCGCATCGAGCTGAGTCCGGTCATTCCCGCGCCGCGAAACAAATTTATCAGGAATGTTTCGACCAGATCATCGGCATGATGGGCGAGAAAAATGGTGCGGCAACGCCGGCGTTTGGCTACTTGGGCAAAAAAACGGTAGCGCTCTTCGCGGGCGGCCGTTTCGACCGATAATTTCTTCCTTCGTGCGACCGCGGCAACGTTTGCCGAAGCGATGGCAAGATCGACATCATACGTGGCGGCAAGTTTCGCGACAAACCGCGCATCGACCTCGCTCGATTTTCCGCGCAACTGATGATTCAAATGGCAGACGATCAAATTTTTGTAGCCAATCGCGACCAGCCAGTGCAAGAGCACAACCGAATCGCGCCCGCCAGAGACGCCAACCAGATACGGCGTCTCAGGCCGGAAACGGCGAAGCAAATTCTCATTAATTTGAATCCAGTTCATACGGTCGTCGCATCCAATCTTCGACGCCCAACCATGAACCTTAAACGTTCAGTTCATTTAGACAAAAACCGAACATGGCGGCGTCTTAAGAATATGGGGGACAAAGACATGAATAAACGATCGATTTATGGACTCCTGGTTCGCTCGGAGGAGAAGAGCCGGGACGTGTTGGAAACCGCAGTCTATACGACGTGCATTCTGAGCGCGGTCTTCGCGATTTGGCAGTTTGCACAGCAACCGAACCTGCTGCCGATCGACGGACTGAGCGCGACATCAGGCGAGTCTTACCTCTCCAAGACCGCGTCATAATTAGAGCCTGATTTGACAATGAATGAACGTTCATTCATTGTCTTGACTCAATGTCTTTGCCTCAAAGCGATAGCGGTCTCGATCGAAGAACTCAGATCCTTGATGCGGCGGTAGTTTGCTTCGCTAAACGCGGCTTTCACCAAGCGAGCATGCACGATATCAGCGCCGAAGCTGGGATTAGCGTCGGCCTGATCTACCGCTACTTCCAAAATAAAGAAGCCGTGATTTCGGCAATGGCCGACCGGCACAAACAGGAAATCTACGAAATTTTGGAACGCGCCCGGCGAGCATCGGGGTTGTTGGAATCGCTTGAGGTCCTGTTCACGGCACACTGCGGTGAAACGGAACCGCAAGTGGTTTCTGCCTTCGTAGTCGATCTTTTCGCCGAAGCGAGTCGCAACATGCACATCGCCGAGTTGGTGCGTGACGTTTGTGAAACGTCCATGAACGGTGTGATCGATTTGATCGCGCGGTCACCGGAAGCCAAGGCCACGAATTTAACTCCTCACGAAATAGCTGAGCTGATCTTTGCCGTTAACGACGGCATGCTGATGCGGAACGTGCTCCAGATCGGTTCGACCTCTCAAGAACGACATGAGCAACAATTGAAAGTCGCGCGTAATTTGTGGCGGCTGTTGTTTAAAACGGAAAGCGAACCAGCGTATGCATGACGTCGCCAAACCGCTTACGCAATCAAAAGTGAAATCGCCACCCAGAGCTCTATTCAAAGCAGTGCTCGGGCTGGCCGCGCTGTTTGTCGTTCTCATCGGTATCAAGGTGTTGCAGATCGCCAAGATGAAGGCGGCGCCGATGATGATGCCGCCAACGACGGTGTCGAGCGCGCCGGTAAAAGAAGAAGATTGGGCGTCGATACTTTCTTCGGTCGGGTCGATCTCGGCAGTACAGGGCGCAATAGTCTCGACTGAGCTTGGCGGTACTGTCGCCGAGGTTAAATTTCAAAACGGTGGCGTCGCGAAGCAGGGCGACGTACTCGTGAAACTGGACGCCTCATCGGAAGAAGCGCAGTTGCGCACGGCTGAGGCCGACCTCGAACTCGCGCGCAAGGATTTGGAGCGGACACGCGATCTGGCTGTGCGCAAAGTTGTTTCGAAAGCCGAGTTGGACAGTGCCGAATCGAAGTTCAAGCAGAAGGAAGGGAGCGTGGACCAAATGCGCTCCATGATTACGAAGAAGGAAGTGCGTGCGCCGTTCGATGGTCAGCTCGGAATCCGACAGGTAAACGTTGGGCAAATGATCAACGCCGGGCAGCAGGTGGTGCCGCTACAAGCGCTGGAGCCGATGTATGTCGATTTTGCGATTCCGCAGCAACGCCTGCCACAGTTGTCGACCGGACTGGAAGTGCGAGTTAAGAGCGACGCCGTGCAGGGGCGCGATTTCATTGGCAAATTAACGGCGATCAATTCAGCCGTCGACCCGGTGACACGCAACGTCTCGTTGCAGGCAACATTGGACAATAAGGATCACGCGTTACGACCGGGAATGTTTGCCAAGGTCGAGGTTGTACTGCCCGAAAAGAATCGCACGCTCGTAATCCCTGGCTCAGCGGTTTCGTACGCGCCGTACGGTGATTCCGTTTTTGTGATCGAGAAAAAGAAGGACCCGAAGACCGGGAAGGAATCGCAGATGATCCGTCAGGCATTTGTGCGGGTGGGTGAAGCGCGCGGCGATTTCGTCTCAGTCACGCAAGGATTGGAACCTGGCCAGACGATCGTAAGCACGGGCGTGTTCAAATTGCGCAACGGCATGCCCGTGGTAATCAACAACGATCTCGCTCCGAAGCCGCAGTTGAATCCGAAGCCGGCGGACACGTGATGCAAGCTCGACATGTTCTAAGATCGACATGAAGTCTTTTACCGATCTTTTCATCCGCCGGCCGGTGCTGGCGCTGGTGGTGAGCTTTGTCATTCTCATCGCCGGCTTGCAGGCGTTGAAGACGATCAACGTGCGGCAATATCCGCGCACCGACATTGCTTCAATTACGGTGAGCACCGTTTACGTCGGCGCGGATGCGGAACTGGTGCGCGGATTTATCACCACACCACTGGAGCGCGCAATCGCCGCAGCCGATGGCATCGATTACATCCAATCGGAAAGCAAACAAGGCAGCTCGACGATCACAGCGCGCTTGAAGCTGAACTACGACGCGAACAAAGCCTTGTCGGACATCAGCTCGAAGGTGGACGCGATTCGACGCGATCTCCCGCCCGAGGCCGAGATTCCCGTGCTCAGCATCGAATCGGCGGATTCGCGGTTCGCTTCGGCTTACCTCAGTTTTACGTCGAACATTCTTGAGCCAAACGAAGTCACAGATTATCTGGTTCGTCTGGTGCAACCGCGGTTGACGGCGGTGGGCGGCGTGCAGAAAGCAGACATTCTTGGCGGACGCGTGTTCGCGATGCGCATCTGGATGAAACCAGAGCGGATGGCGGCGCTCAACGTCAGTCCGGCGCAGGTGCGCAGCGCGCTTGCGCGGAATAATTATCTGTCCGCCGTTGGCAGCACGAAAGGTTCGCTCCTGCAGGTGAATTTGACTGCGAACACCGACTTGCACACGGCGGACGATTTCAAACAGCTGGTTGTGCGTCAGGACAAAGGCACGCTTCTGCGGCTGGGGGACATCGCGGATGTGGTACTCGGCGCCGAAGATTACGACACCGAAGTCCGCTTCTCAGGTCAGAAGGCGGTATTCATGGGCATCTGGGTTTTGCCGAACGCGAACTCGGTGGACGTGATCAAGCGTGTGCGCGCCGAGATGGAGCAGATCAAAAAAGAATTGCCGACCGGCATGACCGGGGAAATCGCGTACGACGCGACGGCCTACATCAGCGACGCCATTCACGAGGTCGTCAAAACTTTGATCGACACGTTGCTCATCGTGATGGTGGTGATCTTCCTTTTCCTCGGCTCGGTTCGTTCCGTGATCGTGCCGGTGGTGGCGATTCCGATTTCGCTAATCGGAGCGCTCTTCCTGATGCAGGCGTTCGGGTTCACGCTCAATTTGTTGACGCTGCTGGCGATCGTGTTGTCAGTCGGCTTGGTCGTGGACGACGCGATCGTGGTCGTCGAAAACGTCGAACGGCATTTGCGCGAAGGCATGTCGCGCATGAACGCAGCGCTCAAAGGTGCGCGTGAATTGGTCGGCCCGATTATCGCCATGACGCTTACGCTAGCGGCCGTTTACACGCCGATCGCGCTCCAAGGCGGATTGACTGGCGCGCTCTTCCGCGAATTTGCGCTCACCCTGGCCGGCGCGGTTTTTATTTCGGGTATCGTCGCGCTCACTCTTTCACCGATGATGTCGGCGCACTTGTTGCGTGCCGGACAGTCCGAGAAAGGATTCAGCGGCACGGTCAATCGCACCTTCGATCGCTTCCGTGGTTGGTACGGAAATCATCTCGATCGCACCTTGGCGGCCCGGCCCGCGGTGTATGCTGTTTGGTTGGGCCTCTCGGTTCTTGCCGGCGTCATGTTCTATCTGACTCCGAGTTTTGGATCGAAGGAGTTGGCGCCGACCGAGGACCAGGGAGTCATCTTCGGAATCGCGACCGCACCTGCGAACGCGACGATTGACGATACCATCCGCTACGCGGACGCGGCCAACAAGGTCTTCATGGATATTCCGGACACGAGATTCACGTTTCAGATCACATTTCCCGATCAAGGATTTGGCGGAATGGTCTTGAAGCCGTGGGGCACGCGCAAGACGCCGACGAAAGCTTACCTTCCACCAGTGCTGCAAAAACTCGGCGCCATTCCCGGCATTCAGATGTTTGCCACGATGCCGTCGCCATTGCCGGGCAGCGATAATTTTCCAGTGAGTTTTGTTATCGCTTCTACAGCGGATCCAGAGCGGATTCTCGAGTTCGCCAAACAAATCTACGGGAAAGCGATGCAGGCCGGCGTTTTTCGATTCGCCGACGTTGACACAAAAATCGATCAACCTCAGGCGGAGATAGCCTTCGATCACGACAAGGTCGCGTCGCTCGGTCTGGATATGCAACAAGTCGGCGCCGACATGTCGGCCAGCATCGGCGGCAACTTCGTCAACCGTTTCGACATCGCCGGACGCAGCTATAAAGTCATTCCGCAGGTCAAACGCACCGATCGTTTGAATCCGGAACAGCTCGAGAACATTTACGTTACTGGGCCCGATAATAAGCTCGTGTCGCTGAGCACAGTGGCGTCGATTCGACACAAAACGGTCGCCCGTTCGCTCAATCGCATGCAGCAACTCAACGCCGTCACCATCAGCGGCGTGCCGGCACGATCGCTCGACGGCGCACTAAAATTTCTCGAGGACGAAGCGCACAAGATTCTACCGACCGGCTACGTCCTCGATTACACCGGCGAATCGCGTCAGTTGCGCGTGGAAGGCGATAAATTCGTGCCTGCGTTTATCCTCGCCATTGTCTTGATTTTTCTTGTCCTGGCCGCGCAGTTCAACAGTTTTCGCGACCCATTTATCATTCTGCTCGGCTCAGTCCCGCTCGCGCTTTTCGGCGCGGTCATTTTCATGTTTTTAAAGATTCCGAACTCTAACATGGCGTTCTGGACGGACAAATGGACGACGTCGTTAAACATTTACTCGCAGGTCGGCTTGGTCACGCTGGTCGGACTGATTTCCAAAAACGGAATCCTGATCGTGCAGTTTGCAAATGAGCTACAACGGCAGGGGTTGGCTAAACTAGAAGCCGTGGCACAGGCGGCGCGGATTCGCTTGCGCCCAGTGATGATGACGACCGCCGCGACAGTGGCCGGTCACTTTCCCCTGACGCTGGTGACCGGGCCCGGTGCGGCCGCACGAAACTCAATTGGTCTCGTGCTCGTCGGTGGAATGACGATCGGGACAATTTTCACTCTCTTTATCGTGCCATCG
>WNFR01016660.1_pt1 | contig 12858 bp, 13 predicted proteins | sample 5400221 | NCBI WGS metagenome assembly WNFR01 (sample SAMN13153357, study PRJNA577476) | soil metagenome | isolation source: 40 cm soil under Madrone tree | place: USA:California | collected 2016-06-14
CTTCCCTGAATACCTTGATGGTATCTGTGTAATCGTCTGGCCACGCGGCACCCGACGAACCGATCAAAAGCAACAGGGCCGCGAGAAGGTTGAATCCAAGTCGTTCCATGTCGAGTACCTCGTGAAGGCGTGAAGGCGTGAAGGCGTGAAGGCGTGAAGGCGTGAATGAGTGAAGGGTGAAGGGTGAAGAGTGAAGGGTGAAGAGTGAACGGTGAAGTCAGTGCTGCCCGGCCAGACGATTACGCACCCCGCTGATGTGTTCGCGCAGTACGTAGAGCTGGTCCGCGAACGCGAGCGGCGTGCGCATATTGTTCACCGCCTCCTGGATATCTTCGAGCCGCTTGAGAATTTCCTGTGCGCGCTCCGGTGTCGGTTGGGCGAACATGTCACGCTCGAGCGCCATCAGCGCACCGTACCACCTGTAGATGCGCGATCGCACCCGCCAGCGATACAGCGGCGGCACGATGCGTATGACCGGGATCACGATCACCACCAGCGGCACCAGCACCACCAGCACGCGGTCCACCAGGCTCGCCATCCAGAACGGCAATTTCTTGTAGAGGAAGGGCGTCCCCGCACGATAGAAGCGCTGCGCATCCTCGCTGATCGGAAAATCACGCTCCAGCGGCGCCGGGAATTCTCCGGCCTTCCGGAACATGCCCGCGGGGCCGTGAATCTCCTTCGCTGCGCTGATCAGCAGGTCCGACAGCGCGGGGTGCAGGTCCTCGCGAGCGATCAGTTCAACGGTCGGGCCTACAAGGTCGACGGCGTGCGGTGGAAGGTCCTGCCCCAGATCAAAGGCGCCTTTCGGCAGCGTCAGGTGGGAAAGAAACTTCAGGCGGCGCATGTAGCCGTCGGCCTGTGAGAAGTTCATCAGCCTGATCCCCGGCACTTTCAGCAGATCGCGCGTCACCTGGCCGCGCACGAGTTCGCCCATGACGAAAGCGGCGTCGATCTTCCCCTGCTTGAGCGCCTCGATCGCATCATCCCCATCCAGTTCCAGCAGGCGCGTGGGGCCTTTTCCCATGCCGTTCGCAACCAGGAACTTCATCGCCAGCGCGTGGGTTCCGCTGCCTTCCGGTCCGATGGAGACGCGCTTGCCTTCCAGTTGGGAGAGCCGTTCCACCGATTCCTTGCCGCGATAGAAGACCAGGACCGGCTGCACGAATACGCTGCCCAGAGACATCAGGCCGCTGGTTTCGATGCCTTCCGTCACGCCGCCCAGCACGAATCCTACGTCGGCGTAGATCTTGCGATCCGCCAACCGCCGCAGGTTGTCCTGTGCGCCCTCGGTTTCGACCACCCGCACCTTCACGCCGCTGCGCGAGATGATCTTCGCGTAGCGTTCGGCGATGCTGTAGTAGCTGCTTTCCTTCGGCCCGGCGAGCATCACGATCGAATCCGGCGGCGCCGGGCCGATGAATTTGACCGCCAGCCAGGCGGCGAGCGCGGTGACCAGCAGCACCGGCACGCCAATCACGAGCAGGTCGTGCCAGGACACGGTCACCAGTTTGGCCGGCAATGGCAGGCGTTTGAAATTTTGGGGGTTCACTTAGTATCCTGCTTCCTTTAGTGTCCTGTTCCTTGCTTCATCAACGGTGCAACTGGCAGTATAGGCCGCGATCGCATTACCCATAGTGCGGTGAAGGGTGATGGGTGATGAGTGATGAGTGCGTCCTTCACCCAACCATAGGTAATCGCTCGCAATGACGCTCGCGCTGTGAGTGACTTGTATAGGGTTTCCGACGAGGACTGCGAAAGAGATGAAGTCAGGTCGCGTAGCTTGCAAGAATTCGTTCCAGCTTTTTTCCGACCCAGAAAAAAAAGGGAGATGGACTTTACGGTCGATTGCGCAATCGCCGGTCCGTGAGCCGTCGACTTGGAGGTGCAGACCGCGACGGTCGTTGACTCTGTGCCAGGGCAAATCGGCCCGACGCCTGCTTTTTTGATTCGAAGCCTAGTGCCTTCCCATCAGCCACCCGTCACCGTGGCAGCGCTGACAGGATTTTTCTACGCTCACGCCTGTGCCGGTACACGCTGGACATTCGGTCCAGTCCTCCGGGTTCGCGCGCCAGGCAATTCTCCCGCCGCAGGGCATCCCGCTGGCGTTGGGAACGAAACACATGACGGTTCTTTCGACGCTACCCGTGTAGGCGCGGCCGCATCGCGTGCAGCCGGCGACAGGACGGTGCTTCTTGAGAATGTCATTCATCATTAGATAGGTAGAGTTACCCTCTCAAAACCCGGAATGAACAAGGTACTTGAATAACCAGCAATTTTCGGACCCAGCAGCACCGGACTTGCCGAAGATTTGCCACTCGGCGAACAGGGCTAGGCCCATAACTTTATGATCCTTAAGACTATTCTGTGGGTCTCAAACGCTTCACCAATGACCCATCCACCGCCGGGGACGCTGAGGACGCCAAGGAAAGATAATAGCCTGAAGGGGGGGCTGAGTTACCGTAACGGGTCAGTCCCAACGCAGCTCGCGCATGGATAGCGGGTTTTGGATGGCGAGGAGCACCGGCGAAACGCTGATCCTCTCGAGCGATATGCTTTGAATAATTTTTGCGTAGCCCAGTGAGGAAATCCCCATGATCGAACGCCACCTCGTTCCCGGCCAGCCAAAGCCTTTCAGTCACTATTGCCACGTTGTGCGCGCCGACCGGAACGTCTGGGTTTCGGGCGCCGTTGGCATCAAGCAGGACGGGACAATTCCGGATAGCACCGTCGAGCAATTCCGAGTTGCGCTCGAGAGTGTAGGCGCGTGCCTGCGCCACGCCGGTGCGAAAGCCGCGCATGTCGTCAAAGTCACGATCTTCATGACCGATATCTCCGAGCGCCCGTTGATCAATCCGATGCGAATCGAATTCTTCGGCGAGAATCGGCCGGCCTCGACGTTGGTGGAAGTGAGTGCGCTGGTCGATCCGCGGCTGAAAGTGGAAATCGAAGCCGTCGCGTATATAGACGGCTAAGGCAAGGCAGGTCCGAGGGCCGGGTTCCGCGGGCGGAGTTGGGATTCGCGCTTGCGCAAGCAGATCGAGCGCGCGCTGTGAGCCCAATGACGCGATTGCTTTCACGCTGTTAGACTTCCCCGCAAATTTTCCAATAACACGAGACTCGGCATGAAACTCGAATTCAAAGGCGTGTTCCCGGCTCCGCCTACGCCGGTTGCGGAGGATGGGCGAATCCATGAGAAAGCCTTGCGCGCGCTGCTCGATGACAATATCGCGCACGGATGCGGCGGGTTCTGGATGGCGGGGAGCACCGGCGAAGGGCCGATCCTCACGGATGAGCAGCGGGACGCCGTCGCCAGAATCTCCGCGGAAGCGTGCAAGGGACGGGCGCTGGTCATCATGCAGGCGGGGGCCATGAGCACGGCCAGCGCGGTGAAGGCGGCGAGGACCGCCCGGGCGGCAGGTTGCGCCGCGGTGTGCTGCCTGCCACCGTTGTTCTTCCGGAGCAGCGAGCGTTCCATCATCGAGTACTACAAGGCAGTGGCCGATGCGGCGGGCGGCCTTCCGTTTTTCGTCTACAACCTCCCGCAGCTCACGCAAGTGGAGTTCTTCCCGGCGATGATGGAGAAGCTGGCGCGCGAGATCCCCACGCTGAAGGGGCTCAAGCACTCGGCCCCGGATTTCTCCCAGATCCGTGTGTTCGCCGACATGGGGCTCACCTGCTTCTCCGGTAATGGGGCTTTTCCGCTGCCGGCGCTCAGCATGGGAGCGGTGGGCACGATCGATGCGCCGCCATCCATTGCGCCGTGGCACTACACCGAGCTCTTCTCCGCCTGGGAGGCCGGCAACATGAAGCTGGCCCAGTCTCTGCAGGACGGCGTGCGCAAATATGTCGACCTGGTGTGGATGTTCGGTGCGCCGGCGGATGTCTGCAAGACCGTGCTCTCGGCCAGGCTCGGCGTCGATTGCGGACACTCCATCCCGCCGGTGAATCGCCTGACCGACGAACAGAGGCGTGAAGTGCTCCGCGTCGCAGAGGCGCTGGGAGTGACCGAGCAGAGGCGAGGGACGGTAAAAACGGTGAAGGGCGGAGGCGTGAAGGTGTGAAGGTGTGAAGGGCGCGGCGGCTCGTGCCGTTACTTTTCCGCGGCCAGGTGTTGGTCGAGAAAGTCGAGGAAGGCGCGCACCGCCGGGACCATGCCGCGCCGGCTGACGTACACCGCCTGCAGCGTCCCGGACGGGATCGACCAGTGCGGCAGCAGCGGTATCAGGCGGCCCGCCCGAAGATCGTCCACGCAATTCGCGCTCGGCAGCAGGGTCGCGCCGAGTCCGGCGAGCGCGGCATTGCGCAGCACGTTGAAATCGTCGGTCGCAAGTCGCGGAATGAGCACTACTTCGCGTTTCTCGCCGTTGGCGCCGACGAGACGCCAGCGCAACTTCCGATCCGGCTCCGAAAATCCCATGACCGGAATCCTGGAGAGGTGCTCCGGCTCGGTGATCGGGCCGCCGGACTCGAGCAGTTCGGGATGCGCGACGACGACGCCAATCGCGGGACGGAAGCGGCGCGTCACCAGGTTCGGGTCTTCGTCCCCTGCGGCGCGGACCCGCAGAGCGACATCCACGCCTTCCTCGATCAGCTCGATGCGGCGATTGGTCACGATCAGCTCGAGCCGCACCTGCGGATAGGCGGCCAGAAACAGCGGCACGATGCGGGCCATATCGGATTGCACGACGGCGATCGGACAGCTCACCCGCAGAGGTCCGCTTGGCGCGGCGCGGATACGCTCGACCGTTTCCGCGGCGGCCTGCGCTTCCGCGAGAACATTCTGGGCATGCTGGTAGTAAGCCTTGCCGACCTCGGTGAGCGCGAGCCGGCGCGTGGTCCGCTGCATCAGCCGCACGCCAAGCGCGGTTTCCAGCCCGGCGACTCGGCGGGACAGGCGCGATTTGGGCAGCCCGAGACTGCGCGCGGCTGCCGCGAAGCCGCCTTTTTCCACCACCTTGGCGAAGTAATAGAGGTCATTCAGGTCTTGCATCCTGGCCCCGATCGTCCTATGGATGGAACAATCTAACCCGTTTTTGCCGACTACTCCACCTTTGTTGCCATCCGTAGCATGAGTGGCATGTGTTTCGGCCGGATGTCCGGCCGGCCAACTCAAGGAGGCGACATGAAAGTCCTGCAACTGGATTCAAGCATCCTCGGCGAGGCCTCGGTGTCGCGCCAGCTCACCCAGGCGGTGATCAATCGTCTGCGCGACAACGAGCCCGGCCTCGAGATCGTGCATCGCGACCTCGGACAGGAGCCGCTCGCGCACCTGACCCCTGAGCTTCTTGGCGCCCGCGGCACGCCGTCGGAGTTGATGACCGAGCTGCAGAAGCGCGAGGCGCGGTTCGACGAAGAGTTGATCGACGAACTGAAATCCGCCGACGTGCTGGTCATCGGCGCGCCGCTTTACAACTTCACCATCGCCACCGGTCTCAAGGCGTGGGTGGACCGCATCACGGTGGCGGGGAAGACCTTCAGCTATGACGAAAAAGGCCCCGAGGGCCTGGTGAAAGGCAAGAAGGCGGTGATCGTCGCTACCAGCGGCGGCAACTACATCGACACGCCGGTGGACCAGATGCACACCGGTTACCTGAAGCACGTGCTCAACTTCATCGGCATCACCGACGTCGAAGTGGTCCGCGCCCAGGGCCTGAACATCGGACCCGAAGTCCGCGCGCAAGCGCTCGCCAAGGCGCGCGGGCAGATCAGAGAGCTGTTCATAGCGGAGGCGGCGTGACCAAGCGACCCGACGCTCTGGTGATGGTGGATTCCTGGGCGCCCTTCACGGCTTTCGCTGTCGCCGTCCCGGCCTTTCTGAGCCTGGGCAACCGCGAATCCACTTGCTTGCCCGCGCGGCTGTGCTACCCGCGGCGTCGCGGCACGCTCATGCTGGGTCGCGAAGGAAAACCGCAACCTCGTTCTTCGCAGTATTGCTGATCTGCACTGACGCGATAGTCATTGCAGCGACGTTCCGCTCCATCATTGCCGCAAGCTGTCTGCCGGTGCTTTTCATCGCGTCGAGCGAGGCTTGCGCAAGAGTGGTGAGGGATCGCGCCGCCTTCAGGCCCGCATTGGAACCGGGATTGTGTGAATCCGTAGATAGGGCTTGCGGGTCTACAAAGATCTCATTTAAACCGCTGGATCTGATTTCGGCCAGTCGCCAGGCCTGAGTCTGGATCTGAGCCATGAGGTCGTAGAACACGCAACCGTACGTCACCGTCTTCTCCAAGCCCGGGCGACCAACATGGCAGAACAGGGCGAGCAGCTCTCTTGCATTTTTTGCATCGAGCAGCAACCTGGCTTGAGCCAGGCTGTCCTTCAGGGCAGATTTTTTCGCGGTGATGTTGAGCGCGACAAGATGGTCGGTTGCCGCAAGGAGCAAGCTGGCATCCTCGGACAGGGCGTCCAGGTATGCCTGGTTCGCGCTGGCCCACTGCTCGCGCCGGGGAATGATGGAAAACACCGGATCGTATGAATCTTCAGGTATTCATTAGATACTTGGCAGTTCGCATGAACCATGCCAGAAACTTTATTCCCATCATTGAATACGTTAACCCACACCGAGCAGTAATCACGCGCACCGTATCTGCGCAGATTCTCCAACGGCTGCACCACGATGGATGCCTGGAACAGCGCAGGTGTGCGGACTTTTCTCCTGCAAGGGTTATGACCGGGCTTTTTCCCCACGGGCCGCTCGCTTCGCATTGAATACCCCGGCGCGCTGTATTACCTGCGAAGAAGAAAGCCCGCGTACCACGAATGCCATTACGACGAGGCCGCCCAGCTTGCACCGGGCACATGTCGGGCACATACTCCGCAGCGATCAGCACGGACGCTGAACGACGGAGTTTCACAGCGCCGAATGCCTGCGAGCCAGGGGGTTCACGCATGAACAAGGGACGACTGGAGGCGTTCAGCGACGGCGTGATCGCGGTCATCATCACGATCATGGTGCTGGAGTTGAAGGTGCCGCACGATGCCGATCCGAAAGCGCTCGCGCCGCTCATCCCGGTGTTCCTGAGCTATGTCCTGAGCTTCGTGTTCACCGGCATCTACTGGAGCAACCACCACCACATGTTCCATGCGGTCCATCACGTGAACGGTGCGACGCTGTGGGCGAATCTGCACCTGCTGTTCTGGCTGTCGCTGGTGCCGTTCGTCACGGGCTGGATGGATGAAAATCACTTTACGGCGCCGACGGTCGGGGCGTACGGATTGGTGCTGCTCGGTGCGGCGTGTGCGTACACCATCCTTACGCGCGTGCTTCTCGCGACGCACGCCAAGGATTCCACGCTGGCCAAGGCCCTCCTGTACGTGTTGGTGGCGGCGATCTGGCTGTGCCCCGATCGACGCTTCGAGAAGCTGCTCGCCGAATCGAAGGCGTAGCCGGCGTCGGTACCGAGGCAGCCCGGATTTTGTGGGCAGCGGATCGGGATCTGCTTAGCCCGAACCTGTGCCCACGACTACGAGAGTGCCGCACGCGGTGCGGCGCTCTCATCAAACGTTGTAATAGGTCGCGTACATCCCCAGTAGAAACACGATCACGCCCGATATGAAGGTGAACCAGAGGATGGCCTTGGTCACGATACCGGGGCGGAACGGCTCCGGCAGGTATTTGGAGTTGACGTACAGTATCTGGATCGATGCGAGCCCGCGAAGCAGCACGGCAGCGGTGGCCACAAACAGCCAGAGCACGTACGGTTCCTTGATCGTGACGAAGTAAAACCCAGCGGCGATCACTGCGATGACCACCACGAAATAGTAGAACCGGTAAGAGCGCTTTTCCTTGAGCCCGGGGGTCACCGCGATGGCATCCGCAACGGTGCGGCCGATGAAGGTGTCGATAAAGGCAAACCCGGCGTCGTAGAGCGTCGCGAACACGAAGACCAGGAACACGGCGAAGAAAACGGGACCGAAGATGCCGCCCACGATGGTCGCGATCTGGATCGGGATCTCCAGGCCGCTCTTCACGATGCCCTGCCTGTAGAAGTAGGCGTAGCCGGCCGTGGCGTACAGATAGGTCATCAGCATCGCGCCGATCACGCTCCACCATATGATCAGGCTCCACTTGCCGATGTCCACCCAGCCCTTCATCTTCTTGACTTCCTGCGGGTCGGAATAGTCCCAGGGGATCACTTCGGTGTTTACCTTCTCGGGCGGCCGCAGCACGCCGGTGACCTTGCCGGTATAGCGGCCCATTCCCCAGCCCGCTTCCAGGGCCCACAACGACACCCACATCAAGCTGCCTCCGGGCTGGTTATAGAGTGCGGCGATGTATCTCCACGAGACGGGTTTGTCGGTGCCGGCAAGCCCGAAGTTGAAGTAGCCCCACAGCACCGCCCGGTAGTCATCCCAGCTTGCGGCCACCGCCACCGTAATGATGATGCCGATGATGTTGATCCACATCAGCCACTGGAAGATCTTCGAGATGCTCCCGTAGACGGTCTTCGAGAACAGAAAGACGAGCAGGACGACGATGAGCGCCCCCCAGCACCACAGGTAATACGTCCTGATTCCCCAGGTGGTGGATTCGGCCGTACCGCCGGTCGCCGTGAGCAATGCGCTCGAGGCACCGCCCAGCCAGAACGGCCAGGCGAAGGTGAGTACCGCCAGGACGGCCCAGGTCCAGGGCCAGAACAGCCCGCGCGGCGGGATATCGCGCGTCATCGTGAAGAACGAGCGTCCCGTTACGACGCTGTACTTCACACACTCGATCACGAGCACCGTCTCCACGATGGTGGAGATGGTCATGATCCAGAACAGATTGACCGCACCCTGCGCCGCCAGATTGGGCAGGAGCATGGTTTCGCCGCCACCCACGGAAATCCCGAAGTTGATCGCCATCGGACCCAGCGCCGCCAGCAGGCCGGCAATCGTCAGCGGATACGGATCGGGAACTTTGAACAGCTTGCCTCTTTCTACTGTCGCCATATCGGACCTCCCCTCGATCAAGTCCAACTGCCGGGTGTCTCCCCTCGCCGGCGAACGTTCCGCTGCCGGCCATCCAACTCCTGTTGAAAGTCTAGCGTCACAAAATCATCGCGCCGATGCAGGCCGGACACAAGCCGCAAAACGAAGTGGTCATGCACAGGGCGGACTCTTCTGCCCGGCGGTTCGAACAGTCACTTCATCTGCTTTCCCTGCAAAAGTCCGGATTTTTCATCGTTTCGTAACCTGCCACAGCGAAGCTGTGCACAGCTTCAGCCCAGGTCAGAAACACTGAGACCCAGGCAGGCGAGAGCTTCCGTACCGCCACATTATTCAACCGACCAACTCCGAAAGGTAGGCCATGAAGAACCTTGTTGCCCCAGCCGCATTTTTCGCCGCCGCGCTTATCCCGTTCGCGGCAATTTCCGACGATGCCAAATCGAACAATTCCAATTCCGCAGAACAATTCACGCTCGCGGTGTTCGGCGACTGGCCGTACAATCAGCTCCTGCGCGACTCGGCGCGCCTGTTGATCGATTCAGTCAACTCGGATACCAAGGTCAGGCTGGTGTTGCACGTTGGTGACATTCACTCCGGAAGCATGCCGTGCACTGGGGCGGGACTGAACCCCATACCGGCCGGGTCCGACCCTGCGTGGAATGAAGGCATCTTCAATCTGTTCGGGCAATTCAATGATCCGCTCGTCTACACGCCGGGTGACAACGAGTGGACCGACTGCCACAAGAAGAAGGAATTTTCCAGCGGTGCGCCGCTGAATGAGCTGGCGAGCGTTCGGAATCTGTTTTTCCCCAATCCCGGTTACACGCTGGGCGGACACAAGATGCACGTGTCGACCCAGGCCGAGGAATTCGACCGGAAGCATCCGGGCGACGCGCAGTTCGTCGAGAACGTGATGTGGGAGCATGAGCGGGTAGTATTCGTCACCCTGAACCTGCCCGGCTCGAACAACGACGGCCTGTCCTGGACGGCGCCTTTCACCAACGAACCGGCGCGGGTAGCCGAGGCCGCCCAGCGCACGCTCGCCGACATTCGTTGGCTGGATGCGGCGTTTGACCGGGCCGAGGAGGAGGGCGCCAAAGCCGTGGTGATTGGTATGCAGGCGGACATGTGGGATCCGGCAGCGCTCCTTCCCGGCGGCGACGGACTCAGCAACTACACGACCTTCGTCCACGAGCTGGCACAACGCACTGTCCGGTTTGGCGGCCCGGTGCTGCTGATCAATGGTGACTCGCACGTGTTCGGCACGGATCAGCCTCTTGCCGATCCAAACAGCGCGACGGGCGTGATCCATGGCGCCCAAGCCGTGCCCAATCTGACGCGCATCACCGTGCAGGGCTCAACCAGCGCGCCCTCGGAATGGTTGCGACTTACCGTCGATCCTCGTTCGCCACAGGTTTTCAGTTGGGAAAATGTGGTCTATTGCAAGGACCCGCTGACCAGCTGTCAGTAACATTTCCTGTGAGAGACAGCGGCGGGCGGTCCTGAATCTCGATTTCAGAATTCAAGACGACCTCACCCGTCGCCTCCAAACTGATAAAACCAGTGCTGCGTTCTGTGTGCTGAGTGCTGTGACAAGACAAGGTTAAAGCCGAAAGGTGGAAGTAAGAATGGAATAGGAGCTCCTGCAGTAGACTTTCTGCTTTTGCCTTTGCGCTTTCACCTTGCTTTCCTAGCCACTTCTCGATGGGTCCGTTACTGACTCTGAAAGTACACGAAACCTTGCGCGTTGCTTTGCGCGCCGGCACGCCCACGGTCGAGTGCTCGCTGGACCTGGATCGTTCGACGACTACGGTCGAGGTGGGCGAGGCAGGATGGACCTGGGAAGGACAACGCTTCCCTTATCCGGAAACCTGCAAGGACAGAACCATTTACCACTGGGATGGCGAGGCCTTTCAGCCGGTGGCGCGTTTCGCGACGTCACTGATCAAGTTGGTGCCGACGCAGTGGGGGCCGCCGACCTTTGAAATCGACGGCATCAAGATGTTGCCCACGGCACAAGTCTCGCCCTATGCGGATGCCGAACGCAAAGTCGCCTTGATTCAGCCGCGTGGCAAGGTGATTCTGGACACCTGCGGCGGCCTTGGCTATTTCGCCGCGTGGTGTTTGCTGGGCCAGGCCACGCAGGTGCTTTCCTACGAGAAGAATGCCGACGTGATCTGGCTGCGCAGCCTCAATCCCTGGTCTCCTGGGATCGGCAGCGGGTTGACGTTAACCCAGGGCGACATCGCCGAGAGAATCGCCATGCTGCCCGGCCGGTCGGTCGATGCGATTTTGCACGACCCGCCGCGTTTCGGTATCGCCGGAGAACTCTATTCGCAGGTCTTCTATGACCACCTGGCGAGGGTGCTCAAGCGCAAGGGCAGGCTGTTTCATTACACCGGCGCGCCGAACAAACTCAGCAGCGGGCGAGATGTGCCCAACGAAGTGGCGAAACGTCTGCGGCACGCCGGATTCGTCGCGGAACTGAATGGCGATGGGGTGTTGGCAGTGAAAGGGTAAGGAGCGAGGGATGAGGGACGGCCTAACGGCAGTGAATGCGTGAAAGGTGAAGAAAAACCAGGAACGAGGGGCGAGGGACGAGGGGTCTTTTGTTTTGGGCCGGGCGCCACCATATGCGGTAACGGCAAACTTCTCCGTCAGGAATCCACATGAGCGACCTTCTTCACATCGTCTGCCCGCATTGCAGGGCCACTAACCGCGTGCCGTCCGAGCGGGCCGGTGACAAGCCGAAGTGCGGCAAATGCCACAAACCCCTGTTCGATGGCCATCCGGTCGAGCTGGACGAAGCCGGTTTCGAGCGCCATATCGCTGCCAACGATGTTCCGGTGGTTGTGGACTTCTGGGCGCCCTGGTGCGGACCGTGCCGGATGATGGCCCCCGAGTACGAAAGGGCCGCGGCGATGCTCGAACCCAACGCGCGCTTCGCGAAGGTCAATACCGAAGAAGCGCAAAGCCTGGCGCAGCGCTTCAATATCCGCAGCATTCCGACCATGGCCCTGTTTCGCGGCGGCCGTGAGATTGCGCGCCAGTCCGGTGCGATGGGTGCGGCGCAAATTGCGGACTGGGTGCGGGCAAAGGCAAGGATGAAGGATGAAGGATGAAGGACGGCAGGTGCTCAGTGCTCCGCGCAGAGCCCGGGTGATCACGGTTAGCGCTGTCCTATCTCATCGCGTTGGCCCACGGGCGGTAGGGTCAACGCATTGTGGAGCAGGAGGATATGGCGGCCGCCATCGGCATCGATGACTCCCATGCACGTCAGTCCGGACGGCCCATCGTCATCCACCCAGATTTCGCGCGGCTTGCGGATCAAGTGATTGTGTCCTTCGAGCGCAATCCCGACCAGGTCGTCCTTGGGATGATAGGCAATGCCCAGCAGCGGTATCCATTTTCCTTCGACCTCGCGGCCAATCCTGAGGGACGCCCGCTCGAGCTCGGCACCTTTGCCAGCCAGGCCTTTCGATAGGCGGTCGAAGAAGGAACGCCATTCGTACTCCTCGAGTTTCTTCAGCGCCATGGTGAATCTCCCATCAGGTAAAAGGGAAAAAAATGATTCCTCATTCCGCAGCTCAACGTACACAAGAGACTTCCGGGGCCTTTTATTTACCGTTCCTGATCATGCGTGTCGTATTCCTGCTGACTGGTCCACGTCGGTCCCGCGCTTGGACAATCGTGCCATTCGTCGGCGCGCGCGGGTTGGGTCACTGGAGGCCGCGTCATGAGTTTGGTCGTGCGTTGCCGCATCGAGTTCGGTAGAGACCTTCCTCCGATCGGCGTGTCTCCGGTCAGCGACGGCGGGGAATGCGGTTACTGATAAGGCCGGTGCTGAGTGCTAAGTACTGAGTTCTGAGTGCAGTGCGCACAAAAGGTGAAAGCTCAAAGATGAAAGGCGAAAATTGAAAGTGAAAT
>WNFR01005584.1_pt1 | contig 12856 bp, 9 predicted proteins | sample 5400221 | NCBI WGS metagenome assembly WNFR01 (sample SAMN13153357, study PRJNA577476) | soil metagenome | isolation source: 40 cm soil under Madrone tree | place: USA:California | collected 2016-06-14
GGCCGACGCATGTTCAAGTCGAGCAATCGAGCGGAGTGCCGTCGCTGGACCAGTCTGCAGTCCGAGCCCTGCAGCGCATCGACACGTTTGGGCCGCTGCCCCCCGATTATTCGGGCAGCCGGGTGAGCGTTGAATTTTGGTTTGATTACAAAAGATAGCTTCTAGCTGTTAGCTCCTAGCTTGCGACACAAAAATTATGGTGATGCAAAAAAATAACTGGCGATTCCTTGGTTGCATTCTCCCTTTCGTTTTTTTGTCTTTAGCATCCGCGCAGGATTGGATCAAGACCGGCACTGGGCTCGGCGTAGAGAAGATTCGCATTGCGGTGCCCGAGTTCAAAGCCTCAAGCCAGGACCCACGCAACACCGAGTTGCTCAAGACATTCAACGACACATTGTGGAACGACTTGAACAACGCCGGCATATTCGAAATGGTCTCGAAGAGTTTCTATCCTCTGGGTCAGGTTGGCGCGCCTGCAGACGTGAAGTTTGAAACCTGGAGTGGGCCGCCGCCGAACGCAGCCATGCTGGTGTTTGGGAACCTCGGCGCCTCGGCCAGCAACAATGTTGTGGTGCAGGGCTGGCTTTACGACGTGAAGAACACCGCGTCGCCGCAGGTGCTTGGTAAACAGTACACCGACGCCGCAACCACTCAGGCCGCTCGCACTATCGCGCATAAGTTTGCGGACGAAATCATCTTTCGCCTGGGAGGCGGAATTAATGGCATTGCCGAAACCCAAATTTATTTCGTGAGCTCGCGCGGCGGTCACAAAGAAATCTGGGCAATGGATTATGACGGCGCTAACCAGCATCCGGTGACAACGCTGGGCAGCATTTCCCTTTCGCCGCACGTTTCGCCTGACGGTTCCCGGCTGGCTTTCAGCTCCTTCACCGGCTCCGGTTGGGAGATACGGATGTTCTCATTCGATCTGAACCGTCTGGTGTCGTTTCCAAGATATGGCGGGACCAACCTGTCTCCGGCGTGGGCACCAGATGGTGCGAGGTTTGCGTTCTCCTCGTCGCGCTCCGGTGATCCGGAGATTTACGTCGCCGATCAATCAGGTGCGAATCTGCGCCGGGTCACGAGTTCGAAGGGGCCCGACGTTTCGCCCGTATGGAACCGGAAGACAGGATCAGAGATTGCCTGGGTTAGTGGGCGAACTGGTTTGCCGCAAATCTTCATGATGGGAGCAGACGGTACCAACGTTCAGCAGTTGACCGATCAGGGTTATGCGGTGTCGCCTTCGTGGTCGCCCAATGGTCAGTTCCTGGTGTTTTCGTGGATGCGCCACTACGGTCCGGGAGCGCCGGGAGCGCAGGACATATACATCATGGATGTGGCAAGCAAACAGTGGGTGCAGCTGACCCACGATGGTGGCCGCAACGATTTCCCTTCATGGGCGCCCGATGGCAGGCACATCGTTTTTCAGTCGAACCGTTCGGGATCGTTACAGATTTGGACCATGTTGGCCGATGGTAGCAACCAGAAACAGCTTTCGTCCTCGGGCAGCAATTCCGAGCCCGATTGGAGCTGGAAATAGAGTTGATACTTGTACTCGGGGCTGAGTTCTTGATAAGAAGCTACTAGCTGCTAGCCACTAGCTTTCAGCAATCCATATTAGATCCGGTCTTGATTGCTAAGAGCTAAGAGCTAGAAGCTAGCAGCTTAATAAAGGGAGAGAAAATGAAGCAATTGACATTGAGATGGGTCGCTCTCGTATTCGCGCTGGGTGCGATTCTGTTCCTTGGCGCCTGCCATAAGAAACAACCACCACCACCGCCGCCGCCACCACCGCCACCGGCAGCACCAACTGCATCGCTAACGGCCAACCCGGAGACGATCGACAAAGGCCAGTCGTCCACGCTGACCTGGCAGACGACGAACGCTACAGACCTCAGCATCGACGGGATTGGCGCGGTGCAGCCGAATGGCACGCAGCAAGTAAACCCAAGCGATTCGACCACCTATACGCTCACCGCGAAGGGAGCCGGTGGAACGCAGACGGCAACTGCGCGCGTGACGGTAAACGCGCCACCTCCACCGCCTCCGCCTCCGCCCTCAAATCTCACAGAAGAGCAGATGTTCTCGCAGAACGTTAAGGACATCTACTTTGATTACGACAAGTCCGACGTTCGCCCGAGCGAACAATCTTCGCTACAGGCGGACGTTGCCTTCCTGCAGCAGCACTCCAACATCAGCTTCACGGTTGAAGGGCACTGCGATGAGCGTGGATCGACCGAGTACAACCTGGCGCTCGGGGACAATCGCGCCAGCGCGGTGAAGAACGCTTTGGTCGCTGCCGGAATTACAGCTGATCGAATCAAGACAGTCAGCTTCGGCAAGGAGAAGCCGTTCTGCACGGAGTCGAACGAGTCTTGCTGGCAGCAGAATCGGCGTGGGCATTTCGTGTATTCGAAATAGGTCGGGGTTCGGGCCCTCGGGCTTTAGGCGTCGGGCTTTCGAAATCCGAGGTTCGATAGCGGATCACAATCGGCAAAGGAGTGGCACATTCGCCACTCCTTTCTTTTTATTTGGATCCCAATCACTTTTGAAGCCTTCCCGTATTGCCGGACGGGCGAGACGCCCGTCGCTCCACCTAATCTGCTGTGTGTTGTAACCCTAGCGCTCCGCTGGCAACTCGGGCAGCGGCTCTGCCATCCACCTCTGATTGGCATGGCATCGAATGGAAAACTTGTCTCCGGCGTTCACCGCGCAATTCCCAAGCGGCTCACAATCCATAGCTTGTTGCGTCCGCATATCGGCGCGCTGACGCTCGGCTTCATCGCCATTGCAGGGGAGAGCGCGGCTAACCTGCTTCAGCCCTGGCCGTTGAAGATCGTGCTGGATGACGTGCTTCGTTCGAAAGAAAGCCACGGCTGGGCGATGCGAATCGTCCACCATCTCGTCGGCACTGACAAGATGGCGATCCTGGAATTCGCTTGCGTAGCTGTCCTTGCGATCGCGGTGCTGGATGCCATCTGCTCTTATGGCGAGAAATATCTCACCACCAGCGTCGCCCAGTGGGTCAGCTACGACTTACGGCTGACCATCTACTCGCATATTCAGAAACTATCGTTGGCCTTTCATGACCAGAAGCGGACCGGCGACCTGATCAGCCGGGTCACGGACGATATTGAAGCCATCCAAAGCTTCGTCATGAACGGGCTTCTCGGCGTGCTGATCAACGCCATGACTCTGCTCGGCATGATCGGAGTCATGTTCTATTTGAACTGGGAATTCACTCTGATTGCGTTGTCGGTTGTTCCCGTGTTGTTTGCGATCGTGTACAGCTACACGCGGCGAATCAAGAAGGCCTCGCGTGAAGTCCGCAAGAAGGAAGGTGAAATCACTTCGGTGGTGGAGGAGGTGCTCTCCTCGATTCGGGTAGTAAAAGCTTTCGCGCGCGAGGACTACGAGGTCCGCCGGCTGGAACAGGAGAGCTTGGAAGCTGTGGACATCGCTATGCGTGCCCGCAGCTTAAAAGCCAAGTTGACGCCGCTGGTCGGCATTGTCGTTGCTGTTGGTACCGGCCTGGTGTTGTGGTTTGGTGCGCGACTAGTAATGTCCGGAGCGCTGTCAGCCGGCGGCTTGGTTGTCTTCATTCTCTACTTAGGCAAGATGTACAAGCCCATGCAGGAAATTTCGAAGATGACCGACACATATTCGAAGGCTGCGGTCGGTTACGAACGCATCCAGGAAATCCTTCATACTCACGTCGAAGTGAAAGACTCGCCGCGCGCGCGGCCTGCGCCGAAATTTAAAGGCGACATCCGGTTCAAGGATGTCTCTTTCTCTTACGACGAGAAAACTCCAATCCTAAAGAACATCAATCTGGAGATAAAAGCCGGACAGGTTTCGGCCCTGGTGGGCCCGACCGGCGCGGGCAAAACGACCATCATTGGCTTGATTCCACGGTTTTACGATCCTACTTCGGGTATCGTGAGCATCGATGGGACCAACATAAAAGAATTTCAGCAGAAGTCTTTGCGGCGGCAGATGAGTTTCGTTTTGCAAGAGACGGTCCTCTTTCACGCTCCAGTCTGGCAGAACATTGCATATGGGAAACCGGACTGCACGCGCGCGGAAATCATTAAGGCTGCTGAGATGGCGAATGCGAGCGAATTCATCGAGAAGCTTCCGGATGGCTACAACACGGTCCTGGGCGAGCGCGGCATGACGCTTTCGGGCGGTCAGAGACAGCGAATCGCCATCGCGCGTGCGGTGATCCGTAATACGCCTATTCTGATCATGGACGAGCCTACAAGCGGCCTGGACTCAGCGTCGGAACAATTGGTCTTCGAAGCTCTCGACCGGCTGATGGAGGGCAGAACGGTTGTGGTCATCGCGCACCGCCTCTCAACCATTCAGCGCGCCGACGTGATTTTCGTGGTCAAAGAAGGAGAAATCATCGAGCGAGGTAAGCACAATGAGCTGATGAAGCTGAATGGCCTCTATGCCGAGCTTCACAATTTGCAGTTCAAGGAAGAAGAACCTGCGGAGATGACCAAAGCTTCATAGGCCATTCAGTTCCTGAATTCTCGACACCACGGCTTCGGTGTAGGCATTTATTTCCTCAGGCGAATAGCCCGCGGCGCGAAATGCGTCACTGATTTGCGCGGGAGAGAGCTGGGCCAGGAGCGATCCTATCCATTTCGCATCAGCGCGCGGTATATGTTTCCCGATCCAGCGAATGCGCACTTGATGAAAGAAAAAGCCCCATTCAAATTCGAAGAGGCTGGCTAAGGGCGGGCGCTTTGGAAAATTCAGATCAATATAGTCCCGGTGAACATGGGAGATGAGCCTGGTTCGGACGTACGTGCCAAGGTTCCCCTTTGAGACCTTGTCGCTGTAGCTTTTGCCCGCAGTGCCGAATGCAGTCCCCACATCACTCACTTCAAACAACGTTCGCCTGGGATCCTTTTCATCCTGGAAGACGGCGTTGTTTTCGTCTTTCAAGTCCCAATTGCCAATTAGGCCCATCATTACTCGTAATCCATTGAACTCGCGCGTTCCATAGAACGGATTGTGCCGCCAGTTCCAGTTCGCTATTTTCTTTTGGTGTCCGGGATGCCGTTGCAGGCGAACGTTGGGCACATTGCCGCCAGTTCCGGCGAGATTTTGGCCACGACGCAGCCGGGCAGGCATATTCGCCACCTGCAAGGTAGCGAAAAAGTAATTTTCATTTGCTCCGTATCCCACGGCCCACAGCAATCGGGAAGCTGCGCTTTCTGGCTTCGCCTCCAGGCCAAGTTTCGCCGTCCACTTCTTCCCGGCAGAATCGCGGACCTCAAACTTAGGGCTGGTTCCTTTCAAGTCCTCCTGCAGAAACTCGACCGGAGGCTGCGGCTGGTGTTCTTTCCCTCCAGGCCCCCAATACAAATCTCGCGAACGAACGTCTCCTGGATCAGTCCACAGAACTGCGGTACCGGCGGATGCGCTTGTGTGCTCGGTACTCTGAGATTTCGTCTGATGTGTAATGGAAAGTACACAAGCAAAAATAAGCAGCTGCAGAAAATGCCGTCGGATCATGCCACCTCTCGTGCCTGTCCCAACCTGAGCAGGATATTGAGAGTTGCCTGTCATGCGCTGCGGGTTGCATGAGCAACTCACGATGCGCAGATTTCGCGGTCCGGGTGCTCTGCATCTAAGCAGCCGGAGAGCACCGACTTTGAAGCTCATCATTCAACCGGGAGACGGTGTCGAACGCCTGATTAAAGGGATTCGCAAGGCCAAGAAGAGCGTTGAAATTGTGATCTTTCGTTTTGACCGTGGGGAGATTGAGCGGGCCTTGATCGATGCTGTCGAACGCGGCGTATTCGTCCATGCCCTCGTCGCGTTCACGAATCGCGGGGGTGAAGAAAATCTGCGAAAGCTGGAGAAACGATTCCTGGCCAGCGGGATCACGGTAGCACGGACCGCGGGTGACCTGGTGCGGTATCACGGCAAGATGATGATTGTGGACCGGAAAGAGCTGTACGTTACGGCCTTTAACTTTACGCATCTGGATATGGAGCGTACCCGGAGCTTCGGGTTGATCACACGGAATCCCAAGCTAGTTGGAGAAGCTGTAAAGCTTTTCGAGGCAGATACGAAGCGACAGGTTTATACCGCCGGAAATTCCAAGTTCCTTGTTAGCCCGGTTAATGCAAGGAAGGAACTCACAAAATTCATTAAGTCAGCAAAGAAAGAGTTGCTGATTTACGACCCGAAAATCAGCGATCGCGCCATGCTGCGGCTTTTAGAAGATCGCCGAAAAGCGGGGGTTGAATTTCGGGTGATCGGAAAGGTGAGCCACAAGCATTTGACCTCATGCGAGTTGAGTCGGATGCGCCTGCACACTCGAACCATAGTGCGAGACCGCACTCATGTCTTCATAGGGAGCCAAAGCCTTCGCCAGCTCGAACTCGATGCGCGACGCGAAATTGGCGTGGTCCTGCGGGACGGAGCAGCCGTGAAGGATATATTGCGGACGTTCGAAGAAGACTGGGCGGCTTCCTATGGGGCAGGCCTTGAAGAGAAAGCAGAGAAACGTGCGGCGCCGGCAAGGAAAACGGCAAAGAAGCTTGCACGGCTCGTGGCGAAAAACGCGAATGTTGATCCCGCCGTGAAGAAAGTAGTGAAGGCGATCAGTGAAGCCGCTGACGGCAATCGCAACGGCAAAAAGACACGCGAGCGAGTTAAGGAAGTGATTCACAAGGTGGTGGAGGACACGGCGAAAGACGCCGCCGAAAAGGCGGTCAAGGTTGTAGCCGAAGCAAGCTAGAAGACTCTATGAATATCCGGACATGCAATCACCCATACGTTATTGCGGCAGCAGCGGTTTGCCTTATTCAGGTGCTTTTTGTTCCGCTGCTCTTAGTCGCGCAAGGCGCGACATCCAGCGGGTCCGGCGACGCTCGCGCGGTAAACGAATTTCAGCAGCGCGTAAAACAATATCTCGACCTTCGCAAGAAAGCCGCCGGGCAGGCGCCGAAGCCGACAGATTCGCCTCAGGTCATCGCCTCTAGCCAGCGAGACCTGGGAAACAAAGTCCGAGTCTTGCGCGCAGGAGCCAAACAAGGCGAGATTTTTGCGCCGGGGATCGCCCAGTACTTTCGCCGGCAACTCTCCGCTGCATTGGTCGGTCCACATGGAAAAGAAATTCGCACAAGCTTGCGCCGTGCTGAACCGGTGAAGATGGACCTTCAAATCAATCAGAGTTATCCGGAGAATGTTCCACTGCAGTCGATGCCACCGAGCATGCTGCTCAAATTGCCGGAGCTACCGGATGAACTGGAGTACCGAATCATAGACCGCGAACTGGTCCTTCGCGACACCGAAGCCAACATTGTAGTGGACTACATTCCAGAAGCATTGCCTGATACTGACAAATGATCGCTGCACGTAAGTCGATTTCCTTTTTGCTGACCGCCTTTGCTGTCTGGTCGGTTTCGCTTCACGCGCAAAGCAACTCTAAGCTGGACATCAAGCTTCCGTTACAAGAGAACTCAGTGCGTTTTGCGGTCATTGGGGACAGCGGCACTGGCGACCAGGAACAGTACCAGGTCGCAAGGGAGATGGAAGCGTATCGGCAAGCAGTCGGCTTCGATTTCGTGATCATGCTTGGAGACAATATCTACGGCGGGCACGATCCGAAAGATTTTGCGCAGAAATTCGAGATCCCTTACAAATCGCTGCTGGACGCGGGCGTCAAGTTCTATGCTTCGCTGGGCAACCACGACGATCCCAACGTTGAACGTCTGTACAAGCCGTTCAACATGAACGGTGAGCGATATCACACACTTAAGAAGGGCGATGTGCAATTTTTCGCGCTGGACAGCACTTACATGGACGCGAAGCAGTTGACGTGGGTTGAGCAAAATCTGAGATCGTCGGGCGCGCGCTGGAAAATCTGCTACTTTCACCATCCGCTTTACAACGATGGAAAGATGCACGGACCAGACTTGGACTTGCGCAACCAGCTCACGCCCTTGCTGAAAATCTATGGCGTAAACGCAGTGTTTTCCGGCCACGAGCACGCGTATGAACGAATCAAGCCTGAGGAGGGAATCTATTATTTCATCCAGGGCAGCTCAGGAAAGCTAGTCAAGAATGACTTCCATCGCTCGGAAATCATGGAAAAGAGTTTTGATCGGGACCGCACCTTCATGCTGGTCGAGATTGACGGTGACAGACTCTTTTTCCAGACGATTTCTCGGACGGGAATGACGGTCGATGCAGGCGAAGTGGCGCGGCAGACCCAGCCGGCGAAAGCCGTGGCATCAGGACGGTAGACTACGCTGCGATCAGCATATCCGAAGATGTTTTGGGGGAAGGGATTGGTTGGATTCGCTGCCCTCGTGTTACGATTCGCCCGAGGCAGGAAAATGAAGACTGTTCTCGGCGTGCTTATCCTTATCGTTGCCGTTGCAGTATCAAATGCTCAGGTCGCGCCGACCGGCGGCGCAGGCGCTCCTGGCTGCGGCCTCTCTAATGAGAAATTTGACGTAAGGACCGACAAGGGGCAGCACCCGGCGGCGCAATTGGAGCCGGGGAAGGCCCTCATCTACGTCATTCAGGACGATACCCACTTTGAGTCACATCCCAGGCCCACCACAAGGATTGGCGTTGACGGCAACTGGATTGGTGCGACGCATAGCAACTCTTATCTCTTCTCCTCTGTTGAACCCGGAGAACGTCACCTCTGCGCAAGTTGGCAGGGATTCGTCGGCATTGGCGTGGGACTTAAAGTCGCGGCTCTGCACTTTACTGCTGAGGCCGGGAAATCCTACTATTTCCGGGTGAAGAACAAGTGGCTTAGTGAACATGGGCAGGGTGACATTGAATTTGAACCGTTGGACAGCGACGAAGGCCAACTGCTAGCGAGTAAATTCTCCGTCGCAACCTCCCGACTGAAGAAGTAATAGCGTTTGGGATTGCTTCTTTTCCGTTTGCACAGCCCGGTCTCACAGTAAAATTAAACTAACGGAATGTCTCAATTCGTTCACCTTCATCTTCATACTGACTACTCGATGCTCGACGGCGCTTGCGACGTCGAAAAGCTCTGCCATCGCGCAAAAGAACTCGGCATGCCTGCCGTGGCTATGACTGACCACGGCAACATTTTTGGCGCTGTGCATTTCGTGAATGCCGCCAAGGCCGCGGGAATCAAGCCAATCATCGGCTGCGAGCTTTATGTTTGCAAGAAAGACGACCATCGCATCGAGCGCACGCCGCCTGAAGGCGACACTTACAACCATCTGCTGGTACTGGCGGAGAACGAAGAAGGCTATCGCAATCTGGTAAAGATCACTTCTGAGTCTTCCTTGCACGGTTTTTATTACAAGCCGCGAGTCAGCAAGAAATTTCTCGCAGAACATTCCAAAGGACTGATTGGACTCTCGGGTTGTCTCAAAGGCGAAGTCCCAGAATTCCTGATGGACGAGAAATACGACGCCGCGCGTAATGCGGCGGCGACTTACTGTGACATTTTCGGGAAGCAGAATTTTTTTCTGGAGATTCAGGACCAGGGGCTCGAGATGGAGCACCGCATCCATCCCAACCTATTCCGGCTCCAAAAGGACCTTGGGCTTCCGCTGGTAGCGACCAACGACAGTCACTATCTCTGCGAGGACGACGCTCACGCCCAGGACGTCATGGTTTGTATCCAGACCGGCAAGAGCATTCAAGACACCAACCGGATGAAGTTTCAGGGTACGGGCTTCTACGTCAAAAGTTATGACGAGATGTACCAGGTCTTTAAAGACTCCCCTGAGGTGCTCGCCCGCACACTGGACATCGCTGAACGCTGTCACGTTCGTCTGGAGAAGGTCAGCAATCCGTTTCCGCACTTTGATGTTCCCGCCGGTTACACGCTCGACAGCTACTTTGAGCACATGACGCGCGAAGGCTTTGCGCGACGGATGGAAGTGATTCGTGACCTTGCATCCGCAGGCAAGTTGAAGCATGGAATGCCGGAATACGAGCAGCGCCTGGCACGCGAACTGGCCATCATTCAGCAAATGAAGTTTTCTGGATACTTCCTTATTGTTTGGGATTTTATTCGATACGCCAGAGAGCACGATATTCCGGTGGGACCGGGGAGAGGATCGGCAGCAGGATCGCTGGTTTCCTATTCACTCGGCATCACTGATATTGATCCGCTACAACACGAACTCCTGTTCGAGCGCTTTCTAAATCCCGAGCGCATTTCCATGCCGGATATTGACATTGATTTCTGCATGAATCGGCGCGGTGAAGTGATTGACTACGTCACCCGCAAATACGGCCGCGATAACGTAGCGCAGATTATTACTTTCGGGACGATGGCGGCAAAAGCCGCCATCAAGGACGTTGGCCGGGCCATGGATGTGCCGTACAGCGACGTGGACCGCATCGCCAAGATGGTGCCCACGACGTTGAACATAAAGCTGGAGACGGCGATTAAAGAGTCTCCTGCGCTGCAGCAAGCCTATGAAAGTGATACCCAAGTCCGGCAACTGATCGATACAGCTAGGAAGCTGGAAGGCCTGGTGAGAAACGCCGGCGTGCACGCGGCCGGTGTCGTGATCTCGCCTCGTCCACTCACCGATCTCGTCCCCTTGTACCGTACCAAGAACGATGAAATTGTCACCGCATTCGATATGGTCGCGATCGAGAAAATGGGCCTGCTCAAAATGGACTTTCTTGGGCTGACCACGCTGACGATCCTCGACGACACCATCAAACTGATTCGTCAGACTCGCGGCGAGCAGATCGCGTTGGATGGTATTCACCTTCACGATCAGACCACGTACGAAAAGGTGTTTCATAGCGGCCTCACTTCCGGCGTGTTTCAGTTTGAATCGCACGGAATGCGCGATGTGCTACGCCGCTACAAGCCTGATTCCATCGAAGATTTGACTGCTCTGAATGCGCTATACCGGCCCGGCCCAATTCAGGGAGGAATGATCGACGACTTCATCGATCGGAAGCATGGGCGCAAGCGGATTGAGTACGAACTTGCGGAGTTGCAGGAGATTTTGCAAGAGACGCTCGGGGTCATCGTCTATCAGGAACAGGTGATGCAAATCGCAAATCGCCTGGCTGGATATTCGTTGGGTGAGGCCGACCTGCTCCGTCGTGCGATGGGCAAGAAGATCGCAGCGGAAATGGCGGCCCAGCGCGAGCGGTTTGTTACCGGCGCGGTGCAACGAGGATATCCGCCAAAGAAGGTAGAGAAAATTTTTGACCTGATGGCGCAGTTCGCGGGATATGGCTTCAACAAGTCGCACTCGGCGGCTTACGCACTGCTGGCGTATCAGACGGCGTATTTGAAGACGCGCTATCCGGTCGAGTTTATGGCCGCGCTGCTGACCTCGGTCACCGGAAATACCGATGATGTGGTGAAGTACATCAACGAGTGCCGCGAGATGGGCATTGCAGTCGAGCCGCCGGACATCAACGTCAGCGATGCCAACTTCACGCCGCACGGACCTGCAATTCGCTTCGGATTGGCGGCGGTAAAGAATGTCGGTCACAACGCAATTGAATCGATCGTCGCGGCGCGAGAAAAATTGGGACAGGCGGGCGAGGGCGCCCGCCCCACACTTGCTGGACGATTCGAATCAATTTACGAATTCTGCGAAAAAGTCGATCTGAGGCTTCTGAACAAGCGGGTGCTGGAATCGCTGATCAAGAGCGGCGCCATGGATTTTCTAGGCCGCCGCGCACAACTTATGGCTGTGCTCGACAAAGCCATGGATCACGCGCAAAAAACACAGCGGGACGCAGAGTCCGGCCAGCACGGCCTATTTGGCGTGTTTCAACAGGAAGAGGTTCACGCGCAAGGAGACCGGCTGCCGGACACGCCCGATTGGGACGAGCACACACGACTGGCTAACGAAAAAGAAATTCTGGGCTTCTTCATCACCGGGCATCCGCTGGACAAATATCGCGAGAAGTTGGAAGACTTGCACGCGCTTTCGACCTCCGAACTCGCTGCGATGAAATCGTCCACAGGAAAAGACGAACTCCTGTGCACTGCCGGCATCATCACCAATCTTCGCGTGCTGAAATCCAAAAAGGGTGACTTTTATGCGCAGGCCGCCCTCGAAGATTTGACCGGCTCGATTGAAATGCTCGTGTTCCCTGACGCGTACCGCAAACTTCAGGACAAGGTAAAAATGGAAGTTCCGGTCCTGGTGCGCGGCGGCGTCCGCATCGAGGAAGGCGCAAATCCCAAACTCACGGTCGGCGACATAACTTCGCTTGAAGAGGCCAAAGTTCCGCTTCCCCGCTCGTTGCGCGTTCGCATCCCTCTGGAGAACGCCTCCGAAACAACCGTCGACGAACTGCATCTCCTTTTCTCTCAACGAAAAGGCGAGGCCAAGGTGTTGTTCGACGTGGAGCGCCAGGGGGATTTCATGGTGGTTATGGAGGCGGAAGGCTATAATGTCCTCCCAGACCGCAACTTTATCACCCGCGTAGAAGAACTCTGCGGGCGCGGCGCGGTCCGAGTGATCGATTAAGCTTCGCATTGAGATAGCTTCGTCGGTATAGCTTGGTCTTTGATATAGCGTCGTCGATATGACCTCGTCTTTGAAAGGGTGCGGCTTCTAGCCGCACCGTCTGACGCGCCTAAATGACGGGCTTTAGCCCCTGAGGTTTGAATTCGAGCGGGGTATACAGCGGCTGAAGCCGAACTGATTTCGCGCTATCCAGCGGCACGGGTTTAAGCCATGCCCTTTCAAGGCGGCCGCCAGTTAGCATGAAAGAGCAAGTACACACCTTTTGAGGAGCGGTGAAATCGCTACGGCGAAACTACACGCAATGAAGGCGGTCGACATCGGTGCGGTGCTTACGAGCGCTCAACTCCTCCTCTCTATGATGGAGACGC
>WNFR01005880.1_pt1 | contig 12856 bp, 11 predicted proteins | sample 5400221 | NCBI WGS metagenome assembly WNFR01 (sample SAMN13153357, study PRJNA577476) | soil metagenome | isolation source: 40 cm soil under Madrone tree | place: USA:California | collected 2016-06-14
TGCTGTTGAAATCGCGGGGACGCGGAAGTTTCACTTCGAAAACATCTCGCAGCCGGCCCGGCGTCGGTGACATCACCATTACCCGATCAGCCAGACAGGCAGCCTCGCGCACATTGTGCGTGACGAAGATGATTGTCTTCCGCCGCTTTTGCCAGATCGCCTGGATGTCGCCGTACAATTGCTCTCGCGTCATCGCGTCGAGCGCGGCGAACGGTTCGTCCATCAACAACACACGCGGGTTCGGCGCGAGCGCGCGCGCCAGCGCGACGCGCTGTTTCATGCCGCCGGAAAGTTCGTGCACGTTCGCTTCCATGAATTTTTCCAGGCCGACGAGGTGCAGAAAAAATTTCGCGACCTCGCGTCGCTCGGAATTGCGCAGTCCGGGTTTCAATTTCAAACCGAACATCACGTTCCCGAAAGCGTTCAGCCATGGGAAGAGCGCCGATTCCTGAAACATGACTAAGCGGTGCCGGCCCGGATTACTTACCGGCTGATTGTCCGCGAGCACCTGTCCTTTGTCTGGATGTTCCAATCCGGCGATGATGTCGAGCAGCGTCGATTTCCCGCAGCCGCTCGGCCCGACGATCACGATGAACTCGCCCTCCGATACTTCGAACGAGACGTTGTCGAGCGCATGGACCGTTTGCCGCTTTTGGCGAAACCATTTCGAAACATGATCGACAATCAGCTTCGCAGGGGGAGGACCTTTGAGCTCTTCTTGAAGAGACATTCAGGGTTGTTCAAACAGCTTAGACAAGTCCGGCGCCGTTTTGATGAAACCCGCTTTCACCGAATTCTGGACGAATGTCTCCACCGACGCGCGCGGCGTTTCCGCGGTGAACACGATCCGTTTCCATGCCGCCGCGATCACTTCCGGACTCATGTCACCCCGCGTTTCCTCCAACAGCTCCGCTTTGATCAATCGCTGAGCTTCGTCCGGATTTTTACTGATCCAATCGGTCAGCTCGGCGTGCGCCTGCGCGAATTTTTTCGCGAGGTCGCGTTGCTCGTTCAGAAAATTCGCGCGCGCGACGAGGACGGTTGTCGCCGCGTCTTTTTCTTCAACGATTACTTTTCCGGAAGCCTCGTGCTCGAGCCGCGACAGCCATGGTTCTACCGTCCAAACCGCATCGATTTTTTTGCTTTTGAATAGACCGAGCTGGTCCGGATTCGCCGTTGGGATGACCGAAGCGTCGCCGCCGAGCTGTGTGATCTTCAATCCGCCTTCACTCAGCCACGCGCGGCACGAAATGTCCTGGGTGTTTCCAAGTTGCGGCGTCGCGATTTTTTTTCCGCGAAAATCTGCGGGCACCTTCAAGTTTCCGTCCGGTTGAACGATCAGTCCGGCTCCGCCGTTCGCCGCGCCCGCAATCAATCGAACCTCCGCGCCGTTTGCTTTTGTGTAAGCGTTCAGTGCTGGACCGGGACCGACGTAGGTCAGATCAATCGACTTGGCGAAAATCGCTTCCATCGCGCTCGGCCCAGCGTTGTAAACGAACCACTCAATTTTTGTGTCAGCGCCGAGTCGCTGCTCGAACCAGCCCTTACCTTGTCGCGTGAGCGCGTGCGCGATCACGCCTTGCGCATGCGTGATGTTTGGAAAATGTCCGACGCGGATCTTCGTTTCAGCCGGAATTGAATTGGCGACCGCAAATCCAACAATCGCCGCGACTAAGATCGACATCTTCATGGGCGACTGTCGATCTTGTCAGAAGCTCAGCGGAACAACAATCGCCGAAACTACTTAACTGGTCGCGCCACAAGAATTCCGCTGTCGCGCCGGAACGTGTTCAAATACGCCGAGAGTCGCGAATCGACCACGACCTTGCCGTAATTGTGCGGCGCTGATGCGTGCATGAAATGCAAAACGCCGTCGCTCGTGCGCAGCGCGAGTCCGACGTGCGACGTCGAGTACAACCGTCCGTCGTGTGACACGATTCCGATGATGTCGCCGCTTTGCAGCTTCGATTCGATTTTCGCGACGCGGCTCTTTGAAATTTGATAAAGTGGCCGACTCGACACATCTGCTTCCATTCGCCCGAGCGGGCCGAGCAATGACCGATTGGAGGCGAGATAACGATAATGTCGCCAACCGACGGTCATTTCGTGCGCCGCGTGGGGAACGCCGACGCCGCCGAGTTTCCTGGTGAGGTCTTCGACCAGGCCGCGCTTGTTGTTGTCGTAGAGCCAGTCCTCCAAATAATGAAGGCGGGAAAGATATTCGCCGGTGCAAACGCCGCCCCGGTAACGATCCATCTCGATGTAGTGCAGGAAATTTTCCGGGCTCCAGTTTTCCTCCGGCTCATTCAGCATTCGCGCGAACGCCAGTGAGACTTCAAAAAATGTCCAACAATCTAATCCGTTGAAGTTTGCTGACGGCGACTCGATGCGATTGTCGATCTCGAGGGTGTACGATCTGTAACGGGTGCCGAGGAGCGCTTGCCCGACGGCCGCCGTGCGCTCGCCGATGTCCAGCGATTTCCAATCGTTCTGCTTCGCCAGCGATACCAGCCGATTGAACTGCGGTTCGCCTTTGAAAATGGTTTTGAACGGCAACCGCGATTCAGACGCAGTCGCCGCCGTGTAGATCAAGACTACCGGAATAAGAATCCTTAGGGCCCTCATAGAGTCGAAAAGTGAAACCCAAATTGCGGCGGGATCAAGTTTTGCTCAATCGATCGCGCAGCGAATAAGCGCGCGACTTCAGAAATTCTTTCGGGCGTTCACCGCGGATCGGCTTCGCGAAATGGCGCAGCGAGCGACGCGTGAGCTGCGGCTCGTAGCCGAACTCGCGCATCAAATCCGCGCAATGCAGTTCGACCCAGCCGATTTCGTCCTCACTCAATTCGCCCTGCCAGCGGGTGACTGGCGCGGTGCTGATTTCCGAGAAACGCACGCCCGCGGCGGAATTGCCGGCCCATGAACGGCCGACCTTCGTTGGGTTCAGCACAATCTCCGGATCAAAATTGATCTCGAGATAATCGCACACTTGTTGCATCGACATCTTCGGGTCGAGCGCGAGATCTTCATACATCACCACCAGCCCGGGAATTTCCTTGGCGCGAATCTTTTTGGCGAGCTTCGCCGCTGTGCGCCAATGCGCGATCACGTAGTAGACCGAAAACCTTTTTGTTTTGCGCGTGCGTTCAAGGGCGATCTGCGCCGCGAGCAGCGCTCGCGGATCGCGCATCGTCAGAAGCAATTTCGCTTTCGGAAAGCGGTGGAAAATTTCCGGAACGTAATTCCGGTTGGCCGGAGTTTTTTCGACCCAGCGTTTTACACGCTCCAGCGGCGCACCGACGACTTCGGCGTACGCTTCCATCATTAGCACGAGCAAATCTCGGTTTTCGTTTGCCGGATCGAAGGCGACGCGCTCGAACGTTTCGAGAAACTTCTTTTTCGGAAACTCGGCGTAATCCTGGCGGCCGCGCATCGCTTGAAATCCGAAGAGCACGTTTGTCCATGATTCCTTCGTTAGATAATCGAACTGCGCGCGGCGTCCGCGATCGCGATACTTGGTCAAGACCGTCGGGAAATACGCCGTGTCCTGAGGCATCACGAGCAGTTCAGGATGACTATCGAGCAACGACACCAGGAGCGTCGTTCCCGACTTCGCCGCGCCGGCAATGAAGCAAGCGCGCTCATCGAACGGCAGGTTTTCCATCGCCGCAGTTTAAATCTCGTGACCTCCCCAGACAAATTGTCGATCTTGCCCACATGTCTGGCGTCTCGTCGCTGACCAAATTAGCGGTCGCAGAACGCGCAAATGGCTTACTGGTGGAGTACGAGCAAATCATTGCGAACATTCCGCCCGAAGCCGGTTTTGGCGGAATTTGGGAGAGCGAAATGTTTTTGTTTTACGCGGCGATGAAGCCGTTCGCCCCGAAACAGATTTTGGAATCCGGTCGTGCGCGCGCCAAAAGCACACTCATTCTCGCGCGCTGCTTTCCCGAATCGCGAATTGTCAGCGTCGAGTACGAGCGCGAATCGGAGAATGCACCCGCAGCCGAAGCGAAATTGAAAAGCGAATCGAATGTCGAGCTTCTTTACGGTGACTCGCGGGAACTTATGCCGCAACGATTACAAAGTGGCGACGCGGTGCTGATCGACGGTCCAAAAGATTTTCGCGCCCTCAACTTGGCTGTCGATCTTCTCTGCACCGGAAAACCGAGTACGGTTTTCGTTCACGATTTTCCACCAAACTCGCGGCAGCGAAAGTTCGTCGAGCGAAATTTTCCGAGTGCGTTCTTCGGCGACGATCCGCTCTTCGCGCGCTTTCAAAGTCTAGACACGAAACGCGACCCGCGCCCGAATCCGCAGCGCCGCTACGGAGTTTTCTGCTGTCTTCCGCCGCCGCTGCCGCCGCTTAATTTGTTGGCGCGTTTGCGACTGTCTTTCAGTTGACGGCCGTTTGATTCACGTCGCCACGGCTTATATCGTTCGATGAAGTGCCGAATCCTTTTTCGAATAAGCGCAAGATCGTTCGTCAAAGTGCGTCCGACGGCGGGAAAAAATCCAAGCGGGTGAAACTGCGTCCCGGCAGCGATTGGACCAAACGCAACTTTATCACGAGCGTTTGGATCCCGTCGCTCTTTACCAAACGCTCCGGAATGCGCGCGCGGCCGCTCTTTCCCAAACTTCAGCCTGGTCAAATCAGTATTACCTGGATCGGGCACGCCTCGTTTTTGATTCAAACTCACGATGCGAATGTTCTCATCGATCCGATCTGGTCTATGTGGCTGAGCGTGATCAAGCGACTCAAAGAGCCCGGCTTTCACATTCATCATTTGCCGTCGATCGATTTCGTGCTCGTCACTCACGCGCACTTCGATCATCTCGATCGCCGCACGTTGCGCGCAGTTGCCGCCGATCAGCCGATCGTGGTTCCAGTCGGCGTCGGACGTTTGGTCCATCGGCTCGGGTTTAACATTGTTCACGAGCTCGACGAATGGCAGACGATTGAGCTCGGACCGCTGCGCGTGTCGCTCACACCGGCGCATCATTGGGGCGCGCGATTTCTCGCCGACACTCATCGCGGTTTCGGCGGGTTCGTAATCGGCGCGAACAGCCGCTCGGTCTTTCATTGCGGCGACACCGCGTATTTCGACGGCTTCAAAGAAATTGGCGAACGCCACAACATCGAGGTCGCGCTGCTGCCGATCGGCGCCTACGATCCGCCGCTCGCGCGCGAGGTGCACATGAATCCCGAAGAAGCCGTGCGCGCTTTCAATGAGCTCAACGCGAGGACACTCGTCCCGATGCATTACGGAACGTTCCGGTTGGGCTACGAACCGATGGAGGAACCGCTCGAGCGGTTGCGCAAGTCTGCCCGCGAACACGGCATCGAGGACAAAGTGCTCGTTATGACCGAAGGAAAACCAGTCGTCCTTTGAGAAAGAATCTCGTCGGCGCAATTGCCGCCGGTTTCATCATCGTCGGTTTTTGTTTGCTGCTGCTCTGGCACGACCCGCTCCTTTTTTGGAACGACGATTATGAATTGTCGATCTTGCCGGTGTTCGCCGATGTCGCGCGCAGTTGGAGCGAAGGCCATCTGCCGTTGTTGAGTCCGTACTCGTGGGTCTGCAACAATCTGGCCGGCGAATTTCAGTACGGGACGTTTTCAATTTTCGTTAACGCGGCTGTCGTTCTTATTTGGAAATTTCCGCTGACCTTTCCGCAACAAGCCGCCGCGCTTTCGATCACCCATTTGTTCGTGCTCGGTGCAGGCGCATTTTTGCTCGGGCGTAACAGGAACCTTTCCGTTTCGTTGTCGATCTTCGTCGGGCTGATCGCGGCTTTGAACGGCTGGATCATTTGCTGGGGCGCGACGGATTGGTTTGGTGCGCTTGGCGCATTCGCGTGGTTTCCGTGGTGTTGGTGGGGATTCGAGCGCGCCTTGGATAGACAACGAACGCGCTGGCGATTTCTCTGGCCCGCGCCGTTTGTTTATCTGCTGATCACCGGCGGATTTCCCTACACCGTTTTGATGTTGGCGCTTTTGATCGTGTGGCTCGCGATCAGATCGGTCGCCGAAACAAAAACGTGGATGTCGATCTTAGCGCTGTTGTTTGGCGCTGCACTCGGCTTTGGAATGTCGGCACCGGCGTGGCTGGCGATTTTGGATTACGCGCACGGCTCGGCCCGGGAGCAAATGCCGATCGTGAACTCACATTGGCAATGGATCGTGCCTTGGCGCGCGTTGCCCGGATTCGTTTTGCCGTGCTGGAGTGTGAACTGGGCGGATTTTTCCACGCGCTATCTGCCACACACTGCGACCGAGCTCGCCTGCGGGCTCGCCGCGCCGGCCGCCATCGTTGCCGGATTTCTTCGCCGTCCACAGTTGATCGTTCAACGACTAAAATGGGAACTGATCCTCCTCGTGCTAGTGCTCGCGCTTTGCATGATCCCGACTGCCGGAGTTTTCCGGTGGAGTTTTCGCTGGTTGCCGTTTTTTCATCTCGTTCTCGCGCTTTGTGCTGCTGAAGTGCTGCAATTACGGCCGCGTTTAGCAGTCGGCTCGACCGCGTTTCTTCTTTTGATCGTACTCATCATTCCGATGTCGATCTTCAATCTCGCTGGAACGAGCGGCGCGACGTTGACTCTTATTTATTTCGAAATCGCCGCGGTCTGGGCGTTGTTCGAATTGTTTCTGCCAATTGCAAAGGTTCGCGAATGGGCGCCGCCGGTCGCGACCTTCACCGTGTTGCTTGCGACCTACATTTGGATCGCGCCGAACTGCGGCGTGCCGAAATATAATTTTTCCCAGGAATTGACGAAGCCCGAACCGTTGGATCGAAACCGGCTCTACCTGGCGATTTATTCGCCGGCAGAGTACGCGTATCGCCGCGAATACCGCAACGGACCAGTCGGCCAAGTCGCGCGTCCCGGGAGCACACCGATGTGGGCGGCGTTACATTTCATCAACGGCTACAGCCCGATTCTCCCGGCGGGAGTCGCGCGCGAATTCAAATTTTTCATTCACGGTGAAATCGACGGCGAGTTTGGGACATATCTTGTCGAAAACCAATCGGGCGAGGGCGGGATACTGGAGGAAATCGGAATCGATGGAATTGTCATTGCTCGCGAAATCGCGGCTGAACCGCCCGCTTCGACGTGGCATTTGGAATTCTCGAGCGACGACGGGCGCGTATTTCATCGACAAGGGGAACCGTTGCCGCGCGTTCGTTCCGTGGAATGGATTGATTCGATACCGGAGAAGGAATTCGCGCACGCGACGATTTCTAACATCGACGACACACGCAATTACGTCGCCGCAGATGTCGATGTTCCCGCGAATGGCGTGTCGGCGCTTCTGACTTTTTCGCGCCCGTACTTTCATGGTTATTCGGCCCGGATCGACAATCGGTCGCTGCACGTCGATTCCTACCGCGGACTCTTTCCGACTGTTGAGGTTCCGTCCGGCGCGCACGGGCGATTGACGCTGATGTATCGCCCGTGGTGGTTGATTTCTGGCAGCGCCGTTGCGCTCGTCAGCGCGCTAGTGTTCGCGTTCGGGCTGTTCGCGGCGTGGCGAACCCGTCAATACACGTCGCGCTTGTAACGTTTGTCGTTCTTGAGCTGTTCGACGTAAGCGTTCGCTTCTTCGACTGACTTGCCGCCTTGTTCCTGAACGATCTTGCGCAGAGCAGCGTCGACGTCTTTCGCCATTCGTCGCGCGTCGCCGCAAACGAAAAACTGCGCGCCTTCGCCATCGATCCATTTCCAGATCTCGGCACCGTTCTCCAACAATCTGTGCTGAACGTAGATCTTGTGCGCCTGATCGCGCGAGAACGCGCAATCGAGCCGGGTCAGGATTCCATCCTCTCTGAACTGGTGAAAATCTTCCCGGTAGGCGTAATCACATTTCTCGCGCTGCGCGCCAAAGAAGAGCCAGCTCTTGCCTTTCGCGCCGAGCGCTTGTCGTTCCTGCAAGAACGCGCGGAACGGCGCAATGCCGGTGCCGGGACCAATCATGATCAGCGGAATGTTTCCGTCTTCCGGCATGTGAAAATGTTTTGCGGCCGTCGGATAAGTGGGAACGGAAACGTTGTCCGCGCGCTCGGCCAGAAAAGTCGAGCACACTCCTTTATGAACACGACCCCGGCTCTCGTACTTCACAACATCGACAATCAGATGGACGCAATCCGGGAAGACACGCAGGCTCGACGCGACTGAATATAACCGCGGCTGCAATTTTGTGAGAAGCCCGACAAATTCGTCCGGCTTAAATTTCGCCGAAGGGTGATCGAGCAGAAAATCAATGACCTCCGCGCCCCAAAGATAATTTTCGAGATCATGTTTGCGATCGGCGTGCAGCAACTCTTTTAACATCGGCGCAGCGGACGCGCGTTCCGCGATCGCTTTCAAGAATCTCGGCGTCGGTTGCGTGATCGAGTAATCGCGCGACAAAGCTTCGCGGAGCGGCTTGGTCGTCTTTGCCGCCGGAACAGGCTCGTCGCCTTTCGCGCCCAACTCGTGGATGATTTCGTCGACCAACGTCGAATCATTCGTCGGATAAATCGCAACCGAATCGCCTGGTTCGAACTTCAATCCCCAGTTCGTCAGATCGATTTCGAAATGCCGCGTGTCCTTTTCCGAATCGGGCGTGCTCAATCGCCGGTTGACGAGAAGTTTTCCCGGAAACGGATTTTGACGCGTCCATTGCGACGTCGACGCGGCCGGTTTCGGTGGAGCGGTGAGCTCAGACATGGTCTTCTTCTGTAGCGGGGGTCTTACATCGTCGCAAATTTTTTGATCTCGATCTTAGCCAGGAGAAGCTTGCACGAACCGCTTTCTCGTGCGCGTGTTGTCGCGCGCACATGGCCGAGCCCATCGATCGCACCGCGAATCAACATGAATCACCGTTAGGCCAGCGGCCGGAAATTACCGGCGCCGCGATTCCTCCATCGACGCCGCGGCATGATCCTTACGCCGCGTTCCGCTCGCGCGCTTTTGGCTTTTTCACTTCGGGAAACTTGTTGTCGATCATCGGCCGGCAAATGCTTGCCGTCGCCGTCGAATGGGAAATTTATCGGCGCACGCACTCGGCGACCGCGCTTGGACTGGTCGGACTCGTCTTCGCGCTCGCGATCGTCGGTTTGTCATTGCCGGCTGGACACCTGGCCGACCGTATCAGCCGGAAGCAAATCATCCTCGTCTCGCAAATTTTCAGTGCGATCACGTCCGCCTTGCTCGCGTTCGTTTCGTGGCAACATCTCGCGATCCCGCAATTGTCGATCTTGCGCGCGTGCAATCGCGGTCTCGAATCAATCGCCGCGGTGTTCGAGCAACATCAACGCAACTTTCATTTCGATGACGCCTCGATACCGATCATTTACCTCTTACTTTTTCTCGGCTCGATCGCCCGAACGTTTTCCTGGGCGGCGCGCAGTTCATTTTTTCCAACGCTGGTGCCGCGGGACGCCTTTTCAAATGCGGTGACCTGGAACAACAGCGTATTTCAAATCGGTTCGGTGGTCGGCCCGGCGATCAGCGGACTTATGGTCGCGCACATCGGCTTTCCGATCGTTTACTTAATCGATGCGCTCACTTCGTCTGCATTTTTTCTACTGGTATTGCCGATCCCTCGCGCGAAGCAAGGGCGTGCGCGCGCCGAGCAAAGCACTTGGAAGAGTCTGGCCGCAGGAGCGAAGTTCGTTTTCGGCAAAAAAGTAATTCTGGCGACGATCACGCTCGATTTGTTCGCGATGCTGTTGGGCGGCTCGGTCGCCTTGTTGCCGATCTTCGCCGATCAAATTCTGCATTGCGGCCCGGTTGGACTCGGCTGGATGCGGGCATCGCCGGCAATCGGTGCATTCGCGATGGCGCTGACCGTCGCCTATCTGCCGCCGATGCGACAGGCCGGTCGCGCGCTGCTTTGGTGCGTAGCCGGTTTTGGAATTGCAACGGTCGTTTTCGGTTTATCGAAAGCGCTCTGGCTTTCTCTGGCGATGTTGTCTGTGGCTGGCGCGCTCGACAGTGTGAGCGTGATCATTCGCGGCTCCATCGTTCAACTCGTCACGCCCGATGAAATGCGCGGCCGCGTTTCGGCGGTAAACAATATCTTCATCGGAACATCGAATGAGTTCGGCGCGCTCGAGTCGGGACTGACGGCCGCGCTGTTCGGGCCGGTGATCTCCGTCGTTGCCGGCGGCATCGGCACAATCGTCGTTGTCCTCGGCGCTGCATTTAAATGGCCCGCGATCCGCAAGATCGGCGCGCTCGACCGAAATTTGAAGTAAGATCGACATCGTGAAGGTCGCGGCTGCCCAAATCTCCTGCGCGCTCGGCGATGTCGACGCGAACGTGCGGAAGGTCCGCGAATTCACCAAGCGCGCGAAAGCGAACGGCGCCGAGCTGATCGTCTTTCCTGAAATGGCGGACACCGGCTACGCGCTCGCCGCGATCAAAAAAAGCGCGACGACTTGGAAAGGGGGCGCGGTACCGCAACTGGAACAAATCGCGCGGGAACTTTCCGTCGCGATCGTTTGCGGCGCGTCCGAGCGCGAAGGCGATCGCATCTACAATTCGCAGGTTTTCATCGATGCGAGCGGCAAGCTTGCGGCGAAATATCGGAAGACGCATTTGGCCGCGGGCGAGCGAGTAAATGAGCGTAATTGTTTTGCGGCCGGCGACAGATTCGCCAGCCATAAGAGCAATAATTTTACTTTTGGCCTAACGATTTGTTACGACCTGCGGTTCCCGGAAGTTTGTCGAACGCTTGCCACCGAACACGGAGTAAGCGTTTTCCTCAACTCATCGGCCTGGCCGGTTGTCCGCGTCGAACATTTGCGAATCTTTGCGCTCGCCCGCGCGATCGAGAACCAAAGTTATTTGATTCTCGCGAACCGCGTCGGCGTCGATGATGGCGGGACGTTGTGCGGCACTTCCGCGATTATCGATCCCTACGGCGCAATCCTCGCCGCTGCCTCAGTGGATCGGGAGGAAATCATCTACGCCGACATTTCAAAGGAGGTTGTCGATCTTGTGCGCGATCGCATGCGTGTCTTCGAACATCGCCGTCCTGATTTGTACAAATAACGTGAGACGGCCAATGACAACGTTGAACGCGATTTAGAAATGATGAAAACGAGTGTTGTTCTCGCACTGGTGCTGACGTTTTCCGCGATTTGTTTGGCGGAGGAGAATTCGACGCCGCAACAAGTGTTCGATGGGATGCGCGGAAGTTTCCAAGTCGATAAAGCCAAAGGCGTGCATGTGAAATATCAATGGAATCTAAGCGGACCGAACGGTGGCGATTGGTGGATCGACGTCGAAGACGGAAAATTCACGATGGGCAAGGGGAAGATCGACAATCCGACAGTCACGTTCATTACGAGCGACAACGATTGGGTCGCGATGTGTAACGGCAAACTCAAAGGCACGTGGGCCTTCATGACTGGCCGGCTCAAAGTGCACGGTCCGCAATCCGTCGCGCGGAAACTCGACGAAATCTTCCCCTAGAACTTCGCTTCAACCGCCAACCTGACGTACGGCGCGGGATCACTCTTCACGCTCGCTTCTGCGCGGAAGAAATCGAACTCGCGTCTGACTACGCAGCCAACATCGAGCGTGATATCGAGCGGCTTGAAGTGGGAATAGGTCGCCTGGACTCCAACGCGATCTTCGCTGTACTGCACAACCGGATCATGAACAACTAACTTGCGGGCAGGCGTGTACACGTTGTCGGTTCGAAAACTTTCGTAGTAAAGATTGCCGGCGATGCGAAATTCCCAATCGTCATTTGGATTGTAAACGAGCGCGGGTTTCGGAAACACTCCTTCGAGCCGCAGATGATCAGTGAAAAGCCAGATCAAACCGCCCCCCGGCGCGACAATCGGATTTGAGTTGATGGCACCGCCGGCTCCGATGACTCCGAAAATTTTATCCTTCTTTAATGGGAATGTGACCCAAGCTTTCCACGGAATGTCAAAGGCATCGCTGTTGGCGTGGTCCTCAAAATAAATGCCGGGATCGAGCTCGATTCCCGCGCCGGCGTGATCTTTAAAAATGTATTCGTAAGCGACGAGCGCGTGAATCGTTTGCAAATGATCGGGTAATCCATTGTTGCTACCGATGATTCCGCAGGAAAGACACCCCGGGACGGCCAAACGATTAGACCCATTGTCGCCGCCGAAATCGAAGCGCTCGTACTCGACGCCAAGGCGCAGGTACCAGTTCCCCGTGATTAGAAACCGATGAGCATAACTAAAATCATTGTAGAGCGAATCGCCGTCTCCGAATTTTCCGTTGTACTTTTGGAAGTCGCTCGTGCCGGTGTAGGTGGTCTCGTACTCGAAGATCTCGGTCGAGTTTTTGTTTTCGTCCCGAGCGGGCGAAGGCGCCGGCTGCAAGTCGAGGTTGCCAGTTCCGGCAAACACTGCTGAAGCGAGACTAGTGAAAACGATGGTTAAGGCGAGGTGAAGGCGATTCATTTTATGGACCTGGGTTATCGATCTTGTATTCGCATGTCCGGGCCAAGCTCCGTGTATCGTATTGTGTCGTTTCCAGCAAGCGGCGTTTGAAACCAGGAGCAACTTTCGGTATTGCGAGCGATCACGGAATTTGGCTCGAGTGAATGGATCGGCGTCGTGCTTTCGGTTGCGGTGCTGCTGTTCATTTTCAAGCGCTGGTGGCTTTCCCTGGCGATGATGGTCGTATCCGTTCCGGGCGGAATGTTGTTGAACGAGTTGGTGAAAATTTTAGTCCATCGGCATCGCCCGTTCGTTGATGGCTGGTTTGTGGATTGGTCGGGTTACAGCTTCGCCAGCGGGCACACCATCGGCGCCACCCTGCTTTATGGGCAGATCGCACTTTTTGTTTTTCCTCTGATCAAAAGTCGGCGTGGCCGCGTTTT
>WNFR01007033.1_pt1 | contig 12854 bp, 10 predicted proteins | sample 5400221 | NCBI WGS metagenome assembly WNFR01 (sample SAMN13153357, study PRJNA577476) | soil metagenome | isolation source: 40 cm soil under Madrone tree | place: USA:California | collected 2016-06-14
CAGCCCCGGAGGGGCGAAAGATTTCAGAAACTCTTTCGCCCTTCCGGGGCTTGAAATCCAAAACGATTCCTACCCCGGGCTTGCGCCCGGGGCTACATTCTAACGCCGCTCCGCGGCTCAATCCAGGACTACACTCGAACGCCGCTCCGCAGCTGGACCCTTTCCCCAACATCAGGATTCGCGGCGCAGGGATTGCAATGTGAATGCGTCGTCCTTCATTGGCAGGTTGTATTGAAGCTTCTCGATCTTGAGGAGCGTGCGGCTGTTCCTCTTGAGATCCCGCATTTCGATCTGATGCGCGGTCCAGATGCCCTGGTCGTTGCGAATGTCGCTGTATTTCGCGCGGCGAACAAGTTGCTCCTTGCTGTAGTTCTCGATCTGGGCGAGAGCGTAGTTGTCCTTGCGAACCCACAGGATCGAATGGGTGTACTGCGACACCTTGGTCTGCTTTGGTTTCGATTCGATCTTCCAGCAGCCGGCGCCGTCGACTGGCTCTTCGCCGAGAAGCGTGTAATCGAATTGATTCGTGTCTCGCTCTTCGAGATCTTCGAAGCTGAAGTCGGTACCGAAGAAGCGAGTGGAGCGATCTTGAAGCGCGATGCGGCGTTCGCGATTGATCGCGGGAGTCCACATCCATTGATCGGAGGATCGCTCCGGATGGTTCACGACCAGCAGCGCGACTCCCTTCACTTCCGCCGGTGCGGTGAATCTCAATACCGACTTACTGGAACCATGCGAGCCGATGCGGTCGTATTGCCAGCGCTTTTCCGTGATCTTGCTCTTCGCGTCCATGACCTCCAGCGTGCCTTCATATCGTTGAGATTGTGATGTGGTGCGACGCTGAGCTTCCTCGATTATCTGGCGTGGGTCTTGTTGCAGGAATAGGAAGAGAAAGATCAGCCGCGGATTAGGCAGATGACGCGGATTCAATCTGCGCAATCCGTGTAATCCGCGGCTGATGGTTTCATTCATATTCGAGTGCCTCCACAAGCGTGCCGCGAACGGCGGATTCGGCAGGACCGATGGCGGCGATCAGGGCGGCGGCAAGAATTGCGGGAATCATGAAGAGCACGAACGCCACGGGGAAGATGTAATCCAATTGGATTCCGCCCAGGTCCCGCCGGACCATTCCCAGGGCGTAGTACAAATTGATCGCACCCAAACCCATGCCCAGGACGAGACCGATCACGCCAATGCCCAAGGCCTCGATCCACACCGTTCTTCGGATCTGATTCCGAAGGCCTCCAACAGCCTGCATCACGCCCAGTTCCCGCCGCCGATCCGTGATGGAGACGGTGAGTGTGTTAACGATGCCCAGGATGGCTACAAGAATCGCCACCACAATCTGGTTGTATGTCATTGCGAACCACTGGTCGAGAATCTTCATGATCCACTCCCGGACCTCTCGATTCGTCAGAACAAATAACCGGCGTTTGCCCTCCAGGGCATCTACCACGCGTCGCCGAACAAGTCCGGGATCCAGGCCCTTCTTGACGTAAACGCGAGCGATATTCGCCGTGTCATCGTTCCACCACTTCCGATAGACGGCCCGATCGATGAAGACGGAACCCTGCATGTCCGAATAGTCCCGGATGATGCCGGCGATGGGAAGGCTCAACAAGCCGGAAGGAGTGGGCAATTCGACAATATCGCCCAGTTTGAGTTTCTGAATCGTGGCAAAAGAATCTGACGCGATCATGCCCTTGCCTTCGGCGGTCAGACGGTTCATCTCATTCGCAGTCCCGGCGACCGGCACGCGGCGTACGGTTTCGGCCACCTTTTCGGATTCAATCGAAATCACCATGACCGGTATCTGCCGATACACCACCCGGGCGTCGCGCACGAGCTGTACCTGATCGACACCTTCAACACTTTCGATGACAGAACCCATTTCACTCGGGAATGTCTGAGTGCGTTCGGAGAGGTTCGCGCTCGGCGTAACAAAGAAGTCGGGGTTGAGCACGTCGTTCATCCACTCTCCCACCGAGCTGTAGAAAGAATGAGCGAACCCACCGAAACCCACCACCATCGCCAGCGACAGCATCAAAGCGGAAACGGTGGCCGAAGTCCGGCGTGGAGCCTGAACGAGGCTGTCGGCGGCCAGCGTGCCTTCAGCAGGAAGAGTCCTTTTCAAAATCGGCCGCAGTGCTTTCGAGAGTACGAGGGTCAGCGTGGGCGCGAGCAGCAGGCCTGCCAGAATCATCAGGATGTAGCCGCTGTAAAAGAAAAACCTTGAAGAGGAAAGAAACAGACACGTCAGAGAAATGACACAGAATACGAACGCCATTCGCCGCCGCCGCCGATTTTCTCCGGCCGAGAGGCTTTGATATTTACCTTTTTGCAATGCCTGAACCGGGTCCACGCCGGCGGCGTTGCGCGCGGGTATCCATGCTGCGAATACGCTGGTTCCCAGACCGATCGTTATCCCGGCAGCGATCAGTGTTGGATCTACGGCCAGTTCGCTCACGCGTTGAGCGACGCCGACGGTCTGCTCCATAATCGAGCTCATGTATGCCGCAATCGCCGACGCTCCGATAAGCCCGAGCGCGGCGCCGAGTGTCGAGCCCACGAAGCCTGCGATGGCACTCTCCAGAAGGAATAACTTTTGAATCTGAGTACGCGTGGCGCCCAGAGCGCGAAGGATTCCGATTTCCGAACGGCGCTGTGTGACAGCGATTGCAAACGAGTTGTAGATGATGAACATTCCGACGATCAGAGCAAAAAGGCTCGAAATCGTCATCGACTTCGAGTAACTCTGCAGAAGCGCTTCGAAATGCCGGCCTCTTGCCGAGGGCGGCTCCACTTCCAGACCAGGGCCCAGACTCTTCCGCACGGCATCCTGGCACTCTTCGACACTAACGCCGTCTTTAGCCCGCAGGTCGACACGATCGAAGCGCCGGCCGCGTCCGAGAACATGCTGGGCCGCGTAGATATCCATCACGGCGAGATTCCCTCCGAACGCCTGTGCCATTCCGCTGGAGCTCATGATGCCGCGAACCGTAAACTGCTTTTCACCCTCGACGGTCAGGAGGGGAATCCTGCTGTTGACTTCGAGCCGGTTTCGTTCCGCGAATTCTTTCGTGAGCATCAGTGAATCCGGCTGCGCGAGGAAAACGAGCGGGTCGTCGATGATGGCTTCGTCCGCATCCTTCAAGTCGTAATCGCGGAGGCTGCGATCGCCGGTCATATCGATTCCGAGGATCAAAAGGCTGCCCTCGCCGGGAATGTTCGTGGCCACGGTTGCTTCAATGACCGGCACCGCCACGCCGACTTCAGGCACCGATTGCACGCGCTCGAGGATGGATTCGTCGAACCCGAATTCCCCCGCGGAGACCTGCAACTGAGTTGCGCCCGCAATTTGATCCACGGTCTTGTCGAAGGCGCGGAAGATGGACCGGTTGGCGGTGTGGATGGCGACGAACACGGCGACGCCCAGGACAATGCCGGATAGCGTGAGAAGCCATCGCAGCGAATGTTTTCGAAGGTAAGGCCAGCTTAGAAGACGGAAGAGCATCATCGCTGTCGATCCTCCACAATGCGGCCGTCGCGCAGGGCGACCGTCCGCGAGGAGCGTTTGGCCACGTCGAGATCATGAGTCACAATCAGGACGGTCGAGCCGAGCCTTGTGTGCAGGTCTTCCATAAGCTTGAGAATTTCCAGGCCTGTGCGTGTATCCAGGTTTCCTGTGGGTTCGTCGGCAAGCAGGATTGGCGGAAAGACGGACAAAGCCCGCGCAATCGCCACACGCTGGCGTTCGCCGCCGGAGAGTTCGTCGGGGAGGTGTTCGATTCGATGGCCAAGCTGCACCATCTCCAGAAGTTCCTTCGCCCGTTCCTCAATCTTCTTCCGCGGCCACTTCCGTAGATGCAGCGGCAACGCGACGTTCTCCAGGGCATTCAACGTTGGCAACAGATTGAAAAACTGGAAAACGAAGCCGATCTTGTCGCGCCGGACGCGCGTGAGATCGTCGTCGGACAGCTCGCCGAGCTTCTCGCCCTCGATCTCGATCTCGCCGGAAGTCGGACGATCCAAGCCCCCTATCAGGTTCAAAAGCGTCGATTTGCCCGAGCCGGATGGCCCGACAATCGAGACCACCTGGCCCTTCTCGATCTGAAGATCCACTTTCTCGAGCGCCACGGCTTTGCGCTTTCCTTCGAAGACTTTGGAGACTTTCTTTAGCGAGATCATCAAATTGCGATGATAACAGACTGTAGCGGCGGTCTGTGACCGCCGACAAAACCGCCGGCGGTCATAGACCGCCGCTACAGTTCTTTTTAGTTGATATATCCCACGCAGTGATATAACTTCCCTTATACGCCTGGCATGAAAGGGAAGATGAAATCGACAAGGGTTCATACATTGATGAGCGCGTTTGTCTCATAAACCCGTCGCTGCTCCGGCCATCTTTCCTTTCGACAAAACTGTTGCCGTCGCGATCCTACTTGAGTTCCCGTCATTCGGAGTTTGGTTTGCGACGAACAAATGTTTTGTCGTCGCAAAGCCTCATGAGTTGGTCGCAAAGCCTCATGACTTCGTCGCAAAGCCTCATGACTTCGTCGCAAAGCCTCATGACTTCGTCGCAAAACCTCATGAGTTGGTCGCAAAGCCTCATGAGTTGGTCGCAAAACCTCATGAGTTGGTCGCAAAACCTCATGAGTTGGTCGCAAAACCTCATGAGTTGGTCGCAAAACCTCATGAGTTGGTCACGAAGCCTCATGAGTTCGTCACAAAGCAACATTCGTTTCTGGCGAAGAAGCTTTTCTTCGTCGCAGAAACACGCGTGAGCGTGGGGTAAGTGGTTGCGGCTAAAGGCCCCGCAAGGGCCGTAAGATTGTTCAGAACCATCAACTCTGGTCATAGACCGCCGCTACAGTTCTGACTTACAATCCCTTCCCTATGCGTTATCGGACCCGACCCTTAATCCGATTACTGCTCTTATCTTTGCTGGTTGCTGTCGCGGCACAGGCACAGGGCAGAATCACCTCGCCAAAGGAGCAGTTCGGCTTCAACATCGGCGACGACTACGTCCTCGCTAATTACACGCAGTACGTCGACTACCTGAAGAAGCTGGACGCGGAATCGGACCGGATGACGGTTGAGGAGATTGGAACCTCCTCAGAAGGCCGGCCGATATACCTGGCCATCATCACTTCGCCGGAAAACCTGAAAAATCTGGCACGCTACAAAGAGATATCCCAGCGCCTTGCCCACGCCGAAGGTCTGACCGAGGAACAAGCGCGCTCTTTCGCGGCTGAAGGAAAGGCGGTCGTCTGGATCGATGGCGGAATCCATGCGACGGAGGTTCTGGGAGCGCAGCAGCTGATCGAGAACTTGTATCAGCTCGTGAGCCGAACGGATCCCGAAACAATGCGTTTTCTGAATGACGTGATCGTCCTGAATTGTCTCGTCAATCCCGATGGCATGGAGCTTGTGTCCGACTGGTACATGCGCGAGCCGGAGCCGGCGAAGCGTTCGACCGACAATATTCCGAGGCTGTACAACAAATATGCCGGCCATGATGACAATCGGGATTTCTACATGACGGCTTTGTCGGAAAGCGAAGCCATCAACCGCGTCCTTTATCGCGACTGGTTTCCCCAGATTGTTTACAACCACCATCAAACCGGACCGGCAGGCGCAGTGATGTTCTCGCCCCCGTTCCGGGATCCATTCAATTTTTACTATGATCCACTGGTGATGACAGAGCTGGACGAAGTGGGCGTGGCCATGCACAGCCGTTTCGCGCTGGAAGGAAAGCCTGGTGTGACCTCACGCTCGGGGGCGAATTACTCGACGTGGTGGAATGGCGGTCTTCGAACGAGTCCGTATTTTCACAACCAGATCGGCCTGCTGACGGAGACCATCGGGAATCCGACGCCCACTGCAATCCCGTTTGTTCCGGAGAAATCGCTTCCAAAAAACGATCTGCCTTTTCCGATCACACCGCAGCCGTTGTGGCATTTCCGCCAATCGATCGATTACTCGATCACCGCAAACCGCGCAGTCATCGATTACGCATCGCGCAACAAGGATCGATTGTTGTTCAACATTTACCGCATGGGAATGAACTCGATCGAACGTGGAAACCGGGATAGCTGGACAGCAACACCTCGCCGCATCGAACAGGTTCAGGCGCAGGCTGCAAGGGACCGAATTACCGCCGACAGGGGCGGAACGATTCCGACCAGGTACTTCGATGGACTGCGCGATCGCGCCTCGCGCGATCCTCGAGGCTATGTGATTCCATCAGATCAGCCGGATTTTCTCACTGCTACCAAGTTCGTCAACGCGCTCATCAAAAACGGCATCACAATCCAGCGTGCGACCGCTTCGTTCTTCATGAACGGCAAGACATACTCCGCCGGTTCCTACATTGTGAAGGCGGCGCAGGCGTTCCGCCCACACGTCCTGGATATGTTCGAACCGCAGGATCACCCGGATGATTTTCCGTATCCGGGCGCGCCGCCGACACCACCCTACGACAGCGCGGGATGGACGCTGGCCTACCAGATGGGCGTGAAGTTCGACAGGATCCTGGAAGGCTTCGATGGTCCCTTCGAGAAACTACAGGGCGAAGTGAAGGCTCCCGCGGGCAGGATTACCGAGGTAAATCAACCTGCCGGATATCTGCTCACTCACGATCAGAACGACTCTTTCATCGCCGTCAACCGGCTGCTCAACAGTGGTGAGGAAGTGTACTGGGTCAAGAATGCTTTTACAGCGAAAGGAAAAGCCTATCCGGCCGGTACTCACTTCATTTCGGCAAAGTCCACAACGCTGGCCAAGCTTCAGAAGATGGCTCAGGACATTGGCCTCTCTTTTGAGGGTACTGCGACAAAACCTGCAGGCGAGGCCCTGCGGCTGCGGCCGCGGCGCATCGGACTCTGGGATCGCACAGGCGGATCTGTCCCGTCGGGCTGGACCCGGTATGTTCTCGAGAAGTTCGAGTTCCCCTTTACTGTGGTTTATGGCTCAACCATCGATGCCGGAGACCTGGCACAAAGGTTCGACGTGTTGATCTTCGCCGATGATGGTGTGACCTCGGCCACGCAGCCGTTGAAAAGATTCCTGCAGGAAGGTGGAACGATCCTCGCTATTGGTGGTTCAACGAGTTTGGCCTACCGTCTGGAGTTGCCGATCTCGGATGCTCTGGCCCAGGCCCTTCCCGACGGCCGCGTCAACAAGCTGCCGGCAACCGAGTTTTACGTCCCCGGTTCCGTCCTGCAGGCGAAGGTCGACAATGCCAACCCGCTGGCGTTCGGAATGCCTGAGCGGGCCGACTTCTTCTTCGAAAACAGTCCTGCGTTCCGCGTGCCACGCGATGCGGAAAAGAAGGGTGTGAAGGTCGTCGCGTGGTATGACTCCAGCACGCCACTCCGGAGCGGTTGGGCCTGGGGGCAGAAGTACCTCGAAAATACCGCCGCAGTCGTGGAGGCCAGTGTCGGGAAGGGAAAGCTGTTCCTCTTCGGGCCCGAGATCCTCTTTCGATCACAGCCCCACGGTACCTACAAATTTCTCTTCAACGGGATTTATTACGGCCGGGCGGAAACGGTTAATCTGAATTGAAACGAACGCGGACTGAAGCCCGCGACTACATTTGGGGAATACCTCGGCCTGAATGTAGTCGCGGGCTTCAGCCCGCGTTTGTCACAAGTGGTACAGCATCAGGTAAACCACCACGCCCGTGATCGAAACATACATCCAGATCGGGAAGGCCCAGCGGGCGATGCGGACGTGATTTGGAAACCTTCCCCTGAATGCCAGGAAGGCCGTGCGCAGAACCACCGGAAGAACGACTGCCGCGAGCACGGTATGGGAGATCAGCAGAGGAAAGTACACGCCCCGAATCCAGCCTTCCTTCCTAAATGGGACTGAGCCGACGTTGTAGTGATAAACCAGGTACGAGGTCAGAAAGAGCGCAGAGACCCCGAGCGCAGCGATCATGCAAACCTTGTGCGCGCGAATATTCTTCTGCTTGATGAAGTAAAAGCCGGTGCCGATGAGGATCGCGGCGGTGAGGTTCAAAGCGGCATTAACAGTAGGCAGGTCCGCGACGCGAATCATAGCAGCTTCCTCGCGTCGGCCGAAAGACGTTTCAGCTCTTCGTCTTCCGTTCCCCCGTAATAACCACGGATCATTCCCTGCCGATCGACCAGGGCGAAACGTGTACTGTGTGTAATCGGCTCTGTCCTCGTCCCGCCGGTGTCTTCAAGCGCAAGTTTGAATCCCTTGATTGAAAGATCGTAGAGAGCCTGTCTCTCGCCGGTCAGGAACCACCAGCGATTCTCATCGGCCCCGAACTTCTGCGCGTATTTCGCGAGCACCTCGGCTGTATCCCGCGAGGGATCGACTGTAAAGGAAACCATGCGAATCTCCGGCGGAAGCACATCCTGCAGCTTGCGCATCTCCTCCGACATCATCGGACAGGTGCCGCCGCAATTCGTGAAGATGAAGTCTGCGATCCATACTTTGCCGGCCAGATCGTGACGGGTGACGGTCTTGCCGCTTCGTTCGACGAGTGAAAACTCCGGAACCGGGTAATACCGGATGAGCTCCGGTTGCCGGGCACATCCGAAACTAACGACGAACAGGAAAAACATTATGCGTTTCATGATGAAGTCCGCCTCGTTACCAGGATCGCCGTAGCAAATACGAACGCCGCAAACAACAAAGAGACACCAAAAGAGAGGGCAAATGAAGGCAAACTCATTTGAGCCGCTTTCGATACGCCGTAAATCGACCAGCGCACGGCGGCCAGACCGTAGGTCAATGGATTCACCTCAATCACCAGCTTCAACCAGCCTGGCGCGCCTGAAGCGGGAAACACGGATCCCGAAAGCAGCCACATCGGAATCAGCAACAAATTCATAATCGCGTGGAAACCCTGCGTCGAATCCATTTTCCAGGCGATGATGTAGCCGAGCGCAGTCAAGCCGAACGCTACAAGCGCGAGCATCCCGAGCGCCCCCGGTATGGCGGAAAACGAGATACCGACGAAGGGCGCCAGGAGCATGAACATCACGCCCTGCATCACGGCCAGTGTCGTGCCGCCCAACAGCTTGCCGAGAACGAAGGCCGATCGCGGAACAGGCGCAACGAGTACGCCTTGAAGGAATCCTTCCTTTCTGTCTTCGATAATGGAGATCGTCGAAAAGATCGACGTGAAAAGGAGAATCAAAACGACCGTTCCCGGGAAAAAGTATTCCATATATCCCATGGTGGTGCTCGACGAGTCCAATCGGAACGACGATCCTACTCCTGACCCAAGAAGCAGCCAGAACAGCAGCGGCGTTCCAAGGGCGCCAACTATCCGGCTGCGCTGCCGGAGAAATCGCACCATCTCACGGCGCCACAGCGTGGTCATGGCCAGAAGGAAGTCGCTCACTGGTCCTCCCAGAATCGGTGTCCTGTGCGAGCGATAAACACGTGCTCCAGGGTGGGTTTCGAGAGGGTCACCGAGTCGATCATACTCGTAAAGGTTTCCACTATCCGGGAAACGAGTGCGTGCCCGTTTTCTCTTTCGATGCGAAGCTTACCACTGAGCAGGGTAGGTTGAACGCCAAATTTCGCTCCAATCATGTCGCGAAGCTTTTCGGGTTCTTTGGTCGCGATCACAATCACGTCACCGCCGATCTGCTCTTTCAGTGAATCCGGTGTGCCCAGCGCAACAACGATGCCCTGATGCAGAATCAGTACTCGATCGCAGCGGTCGCCTTCGTCGATCAGATGCGTCGTCAACAGGACCGTTACGCCGTCCTTGTCGCGCAAACGTTGAAGATAATTCCACAGGTCAATACGGGCTCCAGGGTCCAATCCAACGGATGGCTCATCCAGAATGAGCAGTTCCGGGCGATGCAGCAATCCCTTCGCCAGTTCCACCCGCCGCTGAAGCCCGCCCGACAGGGTTTCCACGATGTCATCGGCACGGTCGGCCACAACAAGCCTTTCCATCATCTCCGAGATGCGACGCCGCAGTTCCGGCCCACGAAGGCCGTAAAGGTGACCGTGGTGCATGAGATTCTCACGAACGGTCAGCTTCTTATCGAGACTTGGACTCTGAAACACGACGCCGATTCGACGACGCACCTCGTCTGCATGGCTTTCCACGTCCGAACCGAATATGCCGGCTTCGCCGGAGGTCGGCGGAAATGACGTCGCAAGAATTCGAAACAGTGTGGTCTTGCCACCTCCATTCGGACCCAGCAAGCCAAAGATCTCTCCGCGGAGTACTTCGAAGCTCACGCCCGCGAGCGCTTTGTGGGTTCCGTAGGAATGCTGCAGGTTTCGAACGCGAACCGCCGTGTTGTTGCTCATCGTGCGTCCGCTACACCTTATCGAGCATCATGAGCGCCAACAGAGCAGGCAAATATAGAATGGAAACCCAGAGAAGACGATAGGCGTGCGCGTTGGATCTGAAGAGCGCAACCGCGAAACCGTACCCGAGATAAACGAAACCAAGCAGGATCGCGCCCAGAAGATAAAGCATTCCCGTCAGGCCCAGCAGGGTGGGAAGGACGCTGATTGGAATGAGCGCGCAACAGAAGAAAATGATCTGCCGGCCCGTGCTTTGACCGCTCACGTGCACGGAAAAACCGCCACGCGCATAATCTTCCGTACACATCCAGGCAATGGCGAAGAAGTGCGGCATCTGCCAGAGGAATAGAATGGCGAATAGTGACAACGCCACGGCATCGATATCACCACCGGCGGCCGTCCAGCCCATCACAGGAGGCGTAGCGCCTGGAAAAGCGCCGATCAGGGTGCACAAGGCTGTTCGAGTCTTCAGCGGCGTATAGACGAAGATGTAGGCCGCAAGCGTCATCAGGCCGAGCACTCCGGTGAGGATGTTCACAAAGAACATGAGGTCAGCAACGCCCACAACGGAAATGATCATCGAGAAGAACAAGGCTTCGTTCGGGAACAGACGTCCCGCCGGCAGCGGACGGTTGCGGGTTCTGTGCATGCGGGCATCGAGATTGCGTTCGAAGTACTGATTCAAGCCACTGGCACCGCCGGCTACGAGAGCAGTTCCGAGGATGGTGTGAAGCAGCAGCAGCGGTCTCAGGCCATTCCTCGAGGCCATGTAATAACCCACAAGCGTGGTGATGAGCACCATGGTTGTGATGCCCGGCTTGGTGAGCTCGAAAAAATCGGCGAAACGCACACGACGGCTGTAGCGGCGCTCCATGACCGCCGGTTGCGGAGCGCTCATAGGGCGCCCCTGAAATTCGCGGGCACCTTTACGACAACCATCCCGTAAGCCCTCAACGTCAGCAGAAGGGATGTCCCGAGAACCAGCGCCCCCGTCGCAACGTGTGCCGTCGTCGGAGTGACGGCCTTCGCAGTCCAGACAGTGAGCGCGCCCAGCGTGAGTTGTATGCAGACAAGAACGAGCATGGTCATTGCAGGTCTGTAGAGTAATCGGTAGTCGGAATAAAACCGCGCAATCCGGCTGAACGTCCACCCCATGCGATGAGCGAAATGAATAACGACTTTGTCGGATGTGAACGGCGGAATGATTCGTCCGAACGCCAGAGGGAAGTCCGGGATGGCCAGACCGGCGTTTGTGTGGCGCATGAGCGCGCCGAGAATAAGCTGCAAATAAATGGCGCCGGTTGTCATGGCACAAAGCGTCTGAAGGGGAATACTTTCTGCCTCCCGCTTGATCACCGGCAACCCTCGCTTCCAGCCTGGCGATGTGAACAGGGCTAAGGATATTGTCAGGCAGAAGAAGGTTTGTGCCAGACAGGCATGCAAGGTCGATATCGGCGCCGGCAGCAGGAACAACACTGTGAGACCTCCCAGCACACCCTGAAGAATCACGGCGGCCAGAGCACTGGCGCTGAGCCATCGAACCCAGCGCCGCTTTTCCTTCAACCAGGTCCAGATTGCGAGAATAACGGTAAGGAAACCGACAAAGGAAGCCACCAATCGGTGGCCGTGTTCATAGAAGATTCCGCCGACCCATTTTGACAGCGGGAAAGTAAACATGTTCCAGCCGTACGTCGTGGGCCAGTCGGGGACAGAAAGCCCGGATTCGGTGCTGGTGACCAGCCCGCCGACGAAAATCAAAAATACGGTGCAGCATGCTGTGAAGAGGGCGAAACGATGGAGTCCAACGTTTTCGCCCTCTTCGTAAACCGAGGACACTTCAAGTGACCTAGTCTGTGGGTTTGCTGTCTGCTTTAAACGTGAAGTTGAGGTCCGCCTTCCCGTTGTCCATGACATCGACCATCTGTGTCTGCTTGCCGTATTTCTCGTGCCAGGCGACGACTTCGTACTTGCCGGCGGGAAGCTTCAATTCATACGATCCACCACCTTTGGAAACAGTGTGATAGGGGTGGTGGAAGACACCGATAAAGGCGCCCATCCACTTGTGAACGTCGCATCGCACCGGCAGCGGCACTTCTTCATTGGCGAACTTGGTCTTGTTTACCATGTCTTTCAGGGGCTGGCCGACGTTGTACTGCGGATTTTTTTCGGCAAAGGCGTGAATATTGTGCAGAGTCGCGTCGCTGTTCTTGATCTCCAGCGGTTGATTGGTCTGCATGGTGAAAACGTGTGGAGTGTAGTGGCAGTTCTCCTGGTTGATCTCGACGGCCGACGTCGGGGTCGGATAGTTCGCATTCGGCGGGTTATTGATATAAATGATCACGTTCTCGAGCCCGCCGTCGCTTACCTTCACGGTCTCCAGCGTAGGATAATCCTTCGCGTGCATGTTGCAATAAGGATCCGACGACATCTGAACTTTTTCATTTGGTGGAGGAGTGCCTTCGAAAGCAATCTTTCCGCTCACTGTCGCCGTCGCGTTTGGAGCGGAAGGACCGCCACTCGTCGATGAGGCAGGACCTGGC
>WNFR01005589.1_pt1 | contig 12851 bp, 9 predicted proteins | sample 5400221 | NCBI WGS metagenome assembly WNFR01 (sample SAMN13153357, study PRJNA577476) | soil metagenome | isolation source: 40 cm soil under Madrone tree | place: USA:California | collected 2016-06-14
GCTGCCCGTGTAAGTTCCCGGCGGGCTGTTGGTAACTCCGTGCGGCACGGAAATGTCGATCCAGTAAGGTTGATTCTGCCCGGCGCTGACGGTGGCATTGCAAGCTTTGAGCGTGGCCGCCGTTCCGCAGAGAGGCGACCCGGTCTCAGGGTCATTGAACGGAATGAGCGGCTCCGGATAGGTGCCCGAACCTAGCGGTGGATTGCTGCCTCCGCCGTAATTCGCGGTGCCGGTTACCGTCAGGTAGTATTCGCGGTAGAGCGTCACGTTCGATGCGGGGATTGTTGCGCCGCCGGGCCCTGTCAGTGCCGAGGCACTCACGTTTACGTTCGTCAGACCCCCAGACGGACCCTGCACGACGACCTGCGTGTCCACGGTTTCGCCACGGGCACTGGACAAACTGATAGAGGAAGTTGTGCCGACCGCGTCAGTCTTTCCCACTCGCACCAGACTCGGCGCTACCCAAACAGAAAACGACGGCGGCGCCGTCTGTACTCCTACTCCGCTAAGCGTGATCGTAGCCGGCGAGTTGGTTGCATTGCTAGTCACACCGACGCTGCCGGTGAAGTTTTGAGCTACCGTGGGAGCAAACGCAACAGTCACCGTAGCCGACTGATTGGGCGACAAAATGGTGCCAGATGTGACGCCGCTAGTACTGAATCCCGCGCCCGTAATCGTCACACCAGAAATCGTGACGTTCGAGTTTCCATTGTTTGTCAGCGTTGCACCCAACGAGCTGTTGCTGCCGATGTCTACGTTCCCAAAGCCCAAACTCGCCGGACTGGCGCTCAGCAAATACGTAGCGGCATTCACCGTGAGGGTGGCGGCGCTGCTGGTGACGCTCCCCGCCGAGTTGCCGACCGCTACGGTGAACTGCGCGCCGTTGTCCGCGGACGTTGTGGCCGAAGTTGTGTAGCTCGCCGAAGTTGCGCCGCTGACAGCTGCCCCGTTCCTTCTCCACTGATAGCTGAGTGGAGCGGTGCCCGTTGCGGTAACTGAGAATGTTGCCGTCTGTCCGGCGATAACGCTCTGGCTTACGGGCTGCGCCGTGATCGAAGGCGCGACCGCAGCCGCACCCTTGAAAACCACGTCCACCCAGTAGTTCGCTGAGTTTGTATGAGTGGGGAACGTACCAGCGCCGCCCCATATCCCGTCAGGAGCGCCACTCCCATTTTGCAGGGCATGCAACGGTGGATTATTCACACCGGAGGTGGCGAAATAGTTCCAGTTGACGCTCCAATGCCCGACAGTGCTCTGGTAGGAGGCCACGTACACAGTGTTCGCCGTAATGGCCACGGGAGTCGAAAAGTTCGCCTGCTGCCAGCCTGAAGCGGTCTCCCCCGTAAAAATTACTTTGGCCAGCAACGCACCTGTGCGGCTCCACAAGTGACCTACGTGAACGCCGGTGTTGGCTGCGCTCTTGTAAAAGCGAACGCCAGTGATGGTACCGCTGGTGTCCGCCTTGAACGAAACTCCCAGCTCGAGCGGCGAGTCGGGTCCATTATCAACGGTCGCCGGGATCCTTGTGCTCGGCCAAATGGTTTGCTGGCCGGCCGCGTTCGCGGAGCAGGCCAATATAGCGGCGAGGCCCAAGAGCCCTGCTCTAGAATTTCTAAAGAACTTTGACTTGAATTTTGTTGCGGCGGCGTTTCCCCTGGCCTGGTAGAAATAGCGTTCTGCGATCCCCATGTCCCCCCACTTGGTTTACTTGGCCGTGTTTTGCCCTAACCTGTCTCATATCGCTGCAAGCACACTAGTCACGAAACGTGACAATAACCACTGGCGAGAAGGCCAGTTTTGGGGCGATTGAAGAAACTGTCCGACATTAGGTACGGACCAGAACAGTACAGGCTTACCCGCGCCAAATTGTTCTCCCGTTTTTGGGAAATCGGAACCTCCACAGGCTTACAGGCTCTCGGAAGTAACGAGTCTGGTTCGGATGCAGGGGAACAAATATTTTCTGAGAATAAATTCCGTTCCAACATCTCGCTTTTCGAGATGCCGGAGATACAGGACAATGGAAAAATCATGCGGCTGAAAATTGTTCAGGCAGGCGAACCCGTCTTGCGTGCCCAGGCACGCCAGCTAACGCGCGAGGAGATCATTGCCGACGAAATTCAGCGATTGATCCGAGATATGCACGAGACGATGCGGGACGCTCCGGGTGTCGGGCTTGCGGCGCCGCAGGTGGGCATGGCGCTGCAACTCGCGGTGATTGAAGATCGCGAAGAGCTGTTGAGCAGCTTGCCTGCCGAGGAACTCGCTGAAAAGGAACGCGAGCCAGTGCCATTCCACGTCATTATCAATCCCGAGATCACTCTCCTCGGAGACGACACCGCCGATTTCTATGAAGGTTGTCTTAGTTTGTCCGGATTTTCTGCCGTGGTGCCAAGAGCCCGCAGAGTTCGCGTAGCCTATTTGGATGAACAGGGAGAACCACAATCCGTCGAAGCCTCTGGATGGTACGCCCGGATACTCCAGCACGAAATTGATCATCTGCGAGGAACGCTCTACATCGACCGAATGGAGAGCCGCACGTTCACTTCGCTCGACAACTGGAGTCGTTTCTGGAAAGGCAAACCGGTCCGGGAAGTCGTCGAAGGCTTATCCGATCCGTTGGGGCCTATCCGGTGAACGAGGTCACTGCTATGTACTCGAGGTTACCGGGCATCCGGTGTGGGACGATTCGCATGTCCGACGAGCGTGTTTTGTAAGGTAATGATTTAAAATCGTGAGTCGGAGATTGCATAGCTCGTGAAACTGACATTGCCAGTTGGTTCATTTGGAGCTTGTTTATTCCACTGCGACGGCACCATCATCGACGCTCCTATAACTTGCTTGTCAAAATATGTGTGGCGACGGTACAGTGAAGCGTAGCGCCCGAATTTCTTGGAAGGAAGATGGCCTCCCGCAAGGCTCCGCCGCGTAAGACTAAATCGCGCTCAAGCTCTTCACGCCAGGGTTCACGCAAAGCGCCTAAGGAAAAGAAATTGACGGCCGGGGAATGGTTTGAACGGCTGGTGGCGCTGCAAGCGCGCTTGCGCGCGCCGAACGGGTGTCCCTGGGACCGCGAGCAGACGCATGCAACGCTGCGCACGTATCTGATCGAAGAAGCCTATGAAGTTTTGGACGCCATGAACGGCGGCGACGACGTGAAATTCGCCGAAGAAATGGGCGACCTGCTGCTGCAAGTTGTATTTCACTCGCAAATCGCGGCCGAGCAAGGGCGATTCACGGCGGCCGACGTGATTCGCGAGGTGCACGAGAAGATGGTGCGCCGGCATCCGCACGTTTTCGGAGAGAAGCGCGCGAGAGATGCGGCGGAAGTGTTGCGGAATTGGGAGCAGATCAAAGCTCAAGAGCGGCAGGGAAACGCCACGGTTAAGACGGAAGAAAGACCGAAGTCGCTGCTGGACGGCGTGCCGCGCACATTGCCCGCGACGATGGAAGGTTTGCAGTTGACGCGCAAAGCCTCGCGCGCCGGATTTGACTGGGACGATGCGCACGGAATCTTCGAGAAGCTGCGCGAGGAGAGCGCTGAATTGCGCCACGCTTCGGAAACAAAAGATACGGCACGCGTCGAAGAGGAGATGGGCGACCTGCTCTTTGCCGCGGTGAACCTGGCGCGTTTCTTGGAAGTTGATCCGGAAATTGCGCTGAAGAACGCCAATGCGAAGTTCGCGCGCCGATTCCGCGAGATGGAGCGGCTGTCGTCCGATAACGGGCAGGCATTTGCGGAGGTTCCGCGCGCGGATAAGGAAAGACTGTGGGAAGAGACAAAGCGAGGTGAGAAGGCGCGCGGCGGGAGGAAACCCGCCACGCGCGAGGCGGCGGGGAAACGATGAACGGGGAAGCGAAAGCTCAACCGCAAGGATCGCGGGCGGCGCGAACAGGCGAGGACATCGTCGTTCGCAAGTGTTGCGCGCTCAAGGAATTTCAAGGGTGCGTTGAGCTGCAGCGCGAAATTTGGGGTGAGGCTGACCTGGAGATCGAGCCGGTGACGATGTTCGTGGTGGCGTCGCTTACCGGCGGACAGGTGCTCGGGGCGTTCGACGGCGAAAAGATGGTGGGATACACGCTGGCGGTGATGGGCTTGCGGCAGGGCGCCGCGTACCTGCACTCGCACCAGACGGGAGTGAGCGCGGCCTATCGCGATCGCGGCGTGGGGAAGATGCTGAAGCTATTCCAGCGCGACGAGGCCCTCGGGCGCGGGATTCGTTTGGTGGAATGGACGTTCGATCCGCTGGAGATAAAGAACGCGCATTTTAATTTGAATCGGCTGGGCGCCATTTGCCGGCGATACATCCCCAACCTTTACGGCGTCACCACGAGCCCCTTGCACAGGGGAATCGAGACGGACCGATTGGTCGCGGAATGGTGGCTGGACTCGCGCCGGGTGATAGCAGCAATACAAGACCTGGTGCCAAGCGCTACGAACGCTCCTGCGACGATTGAGCTGCCCGCGGAACTCGAGCAGTGGGGGAGGAATTCGCAGCGCGTGCAGGCGGTGCAGGCACGGGTGGGCCAGGAGTTCGCGAAATGGTTCGCGCGTGAATATGCGGCGATCGGAGTCCGCGTAGGGGAGAAGGGCGCGGCGTATTTGCTGGGGCCTTGGAGCGATTTCTAATGGAACACGGTGGGGGAGAGGACGTCGCGATCGATGCGAATTCGGGAAATCACGCTGCGAGAGTTGGGGATGAAGCTGGTCGCGCCGTTCGAAACCAGTGTGGTGCGCACAGACGAGCGGCGCATCGTGTTGGTGGAGATGAATGTCGATGGGGTGACCGGCTGGGGCGAATGCGTGGCCGGCGAGACGCCGGGATACAGCCCGGAAACCACGGAGACGGCCTGGCACGTGTTGCGCGATCATCTTTGGCCCTTGCTTCGGGGCGAGGAATTTGGTGAGGCCGCGAAAATTTGGGAAATGCTCGAGCCCGTCCGCGGGCACAACATGGCCAAAGGCGCGCTGGAAGCAGCTATCTGGGACGCCGAGGCCAAGCAAAAGGGCGTGCCATTGGCGAAGTTGTTGGGCGGAGTGCGCGACGAGATTGCTTCCGGCGTCTCGATCGGAATCAAGGAGTCGCTGGACGAGTTAGTGGCGGCGGTGAAGAAGGAGCTAGCCGCGGGCTACCAGCGCATCAAAATTAAAATCAAACCGGGCAAGGACGTAGAGCAGGTGAAGCGGGTGCGCCAGGACTTTCCGCGCATCAAGCTGATGGTGGACGCCAATTCCGCGTACCGTGCGTCGGACTGGCCGCTGCTGCAACAGCTCGAGGCCTATCACTTGATGATGATCGAGCAGCCGCTCGGCTGGGACAACCTCTACGGCCATGTGGAGCTGCAGAAAAAGCTGCAAACGCCGATTTGCCTGGACGAGTGCATTCACACGGCGGAGCTTGCGCAGGCGGCGATCGCTCTGGGAGCCTGCAAGATCATCAACGTCAAGTTGGGCCGCGTGGGCGGCTACACGCCGGCAAAACAGATCCATGACGTTTGCCAGGCGAACGCCATTCCGGTGTGGTGCGGCGGGATGCTAGAGTCCGGGATTGGACGCGCGCACAACATCGCGCTTTCCACTCTGCCAAATTTTATTTTGCCTGGCGACGTGTCAGCGAGCCGCCGTTATTGGAATGAGGACATCATCGATCCGGAAGTGACGGTGTCGGCGCAGGGAACGATTCGCGTGCCCACGGGCCCGGGGATTGGCTTTACGCCGCGGCTGGATCGCATCGAGCAGTTCACCGTGCGCAAAGAACGGCTGGCCTGATTCGGTATACAGACCTTTCTGGAGAATAGCTTCGTGGCGAACAGTCCTTTGAACGTTCCTTTGCGCGGTGGCGGACCGGCGGCGCGGATTGCGGTCATTCCTGGCGATGGGATCGGCAAGGAAGTCACGCCGGAAGCGGTGAAGGTGCTTCGTGCGGTTGCAGCTGCAGCGAAGCGCCCCCTGGAATTTGTGGAGTTTGATTGGGGCGCGGATAAATACCTGCGCGAGGGAGTATCGCTGCCTGCTGGCGCCGTCGAAATGCTGCGCGACGAGTTCGACGCCATTCTTTTTGGCGCGCTGGGCGACCCACGGGTTCCTACCAACCAGCACGCCGCAGATATTCTCCTGGGCTTGCGCTTCAAGCTGGACCTGTACGTGAACGCAAGGCCCGTAGAACTGCTCCATGAACGGCTGACACCTTTGCGCGACCGGACCGAGAGAGACGTCCGGATCATGGTGTTCCGGGAGAACACCGAGGGGCTCTATGTGGGCGTCGGCGGATTCTTTAAGAAGGGCACAGCGGACGAGATTGCCGTCCAAGAGGACGTGAACTCGCGCAAGGGCGTGGAGCGCATCATTCGCTATGCGTTTGAGCATGCGCGGAAGAATGGACTGAAGCGCGTGTGCATGAGCGACAAGTCGAATGCCATGAACTTCGCGCACGACCTTTGGCAGCGCGTGTTTAAGGAGGTGCGGCAGGAGTATGCGGAAATCGATTCGCGGCACCTTTATATTGATACTTTGGCGATGGAGATTGTGCGCGATCCTCGGCAGTTCGACGTGATCGTGACCTGCAACCTGTTCGGGGACATTATCAGCGACCTGGGGGCGCAGTTGGCCGGTGGGCTAGGCTTGGCGCCTTCAGGGAACATCCATCCGGGGCGGACGTCCCTATTTGAGCCGGTGCATGGGTCAGCCCCGAACATCGCTGGCAAAGGCATCGCCAACCCGCTTGGATCGGTATTGACCGCGGGGATGCTGCTGGAATTTTTGGGCTGGAAGGCCGAAGCTGCTGCGGTGCATTCGGCCGTAAAAGAGGCGCTACTCAAGAACTACTTGACCCCCGACCTTGGCGGGACAAAGAAGACGGCTGAGGTGGGTGACTGGCTCGCCGAATTCGTGACGAAATCGTTGGCGCCCTAAAGCGCTACTTTAGGATTGCTAAAGTATTTGCTAGGCGGACTGCCAGCGCGTGGTCTGCCGGCCGCGCGCCATAATCGTAATCAGCATTCCCAGCAAGAACCCTCCTACGTGGGCCCAAACGGCCACGCCACCATTTGCTGTCACGCCTAGCGAGTTGATCCCCGCAAGAAACTGCAACACGAACCAAAACCCCAGGATGATTACAGCGGGAATGGGCACTAGAAAAATAAAGACGAGAGTGAGGATTCGCGAGCGCGGGTAGAGGATTAGGTAAGCGCCCATCACGCCGGAGATTGCTCCGCTGGCCCCCAGCGCTGGAACGGTCGAATTCATGTTGAAGAGGACATGCAGCAGGCCAGAGCCGATTCCACACACCAAATAGAAGAACAGATAGGTGATGTGGCCGTAGAAGTCCTCCACGTTGTCCCCGAAGATCCACAGGAAAAGCATGTTGCCGGCGATGTGCGCGATGCCGGCGTGCAGAAACATGCTGGTGAGCAGCGGAAGAAACGCCACCTCAAAGGGAGCGTGGCCGGAAAGCCATGCGGGGATGCGCGCCGGGATGGTGGCATTGGCGGTGAGGAACATCTTGAAGGCGGTCGGCGGCAGCGTGTACTGGTAGATGAAAACTGCGACGTTAATGAGGATGAGGGCGGTGTTGACGATAGGATAGGTGCGGCGGGGATTCAGGTCCTTGAGCGGAATAAACACTTTATTTTCCGCGAATCCGGCTGACAAACAGGTTCAGGAAGCGGTCCGCGTCGGAGGCCAGGCAAACGCGGGCGTTAGGTTTCAGCGCAATGGCGCCCTCAATTTCATAGTGATCCCCGTGCAGCACGTTGTTCTCATTCGACCCCATGCGATTGGCCACGGTTTCTCCGCGGGTGAACTCGCCCTTGGTTTCCACATCCACATGCATGTCCTTGAGCGTGACCAGCGTGGGATCAATGACCGCGCCGACAGCCAACGGATCGTACATGGCGGCTCCGGAGTATCCGCTCTTCTCCGAACGGGTCAGATAGAAATCGGCGAGCTTGGCGACAAAGTCGCTCTGCGGGCCCTGATGCGCCTGCAATTCCGCCAGATACTTGCGCGTCATTAGCGTTCGCTCTCCCACGTCGGAGCCGATCATGGTGACCATCCAGCCGGCGTTGAACACGATCTGGGCGGCCTCCGGATCGTTGTAAATGTTCGCCTCCGCGGCTCCGTTGACGTTTCCTCCGCTCACCGAGCCGCCCATGATCACGATGTCGCGAACGAGGGAAGCTATGGAAGGGTCCTTGGAAACTGCCAGCGCGATATTCGTAAGGGGCCCGACGGGAATCAACGTCAACTCATGAGGATACTTATGCACCATCTCGATGATGAGATCGGGGCCGAAGCGCGCATCCGCCTTGCATTTCGACGCCGGCAACTCCACTCCGGCGAGGCCGTTCTTGCCGTGCCAGAACTGCGCGGTGATCAGCTTCTGGTTGAGCGGGTGCTGCGCCCCCGCCGCAACCGTGACATCGCAGCGTCCCGCCAAGGACACGATCTTGAGCGCGTTCTCCAGGCCTTGTGCCGCCTCCACATTGCCGGGCACCACCGTTAAAGCTTCGACCTTCAGTTCGGGCGAATTCAGTGCCAGCAGGATGGCCATTGCGTCGTCGACGCCGGGGTCGGTGTCGATGATCACCCGGAGCGGAGCAGCGTCCGAGGCGGGGCCTGTCAGGCAAATCAGCGCAAGCAAAACGATCGGTGCGGGCCAGCGCTTTGTATGCTTCACGGGCTTTTCCTTCCTCGAAAGCGGCGTTCCATTTAGAAAAATTGGCATAAGCGGGAACGGGAGTTGCAGAGTACCGGAAACGCGGCGAATTGCAAAATGCGGGGAAGGGAGCGAAGTGCGTCCGATAATGTTTGTGGCGCGGGAGGTTGGTTAACAGAATCCGAAATCGCCGCAACGTGTTCAAATCGCGAGGGATGAGCGTACGGAGGGCGAAATGGACGCGATTTTGAGGCCCCCTACTGTCTGCGGCCTTCTTGATTACGGCCCATGTTGTGTCGATTGGAGGGCCACGGCGAGCTATTCGGAGGTGACGGATCGTGCCGAGAATTGCCCGGTGTTCTTCGAGTAGCAGGGAAGAAGTGTCGTCCCTTGCTTCGTCGGGCGCGGCGCGTCCCTGTATTGAATGTGTCCCTGGATCGAAAGAGATTGGGTTAGCTGCCGGTGCCTGCCGAAGCCAGGCGGTGCACGACGCAGGTCCGGACTCGAGTAGAGGTTCGGGTCGTCCCGTTTTCGCGCAAGGGCGATTGCGATTTTTCCGGAGAGCTGCGGAATGATTTGCGCGGGGCGAGCGCGTGTGGTAATTAAATTAGCTCTGCGTGTGCGTGCGATTCGGACGTAGTCTCGCCGTTGAGTTTAAGTTTGAGTTCGACGCAGCGTCGGCGCGCCGACAGCGAAATGCCCGCCCGGGAAACGGAAGCCATTATCTTGAAGACTTTTCCGCTGGGCGAAGCCGACCGCCTGGTGAGCTTTCTCGGTCGTGCGTCCGGCCGGCTTCGTGGAGTGGCTGGGGGCGCGCGGCGAGTGAAGAACCGCTACGGCTCCACGCTGGAGGTTCTTTCCCACGTGCAAATCTGGTATGTGGAGAAGGAAACGCGGGAGCTGGTGCGCATCCAACAGTGCGAGCTGCTGGAGTCGTTTCACAAGGCGCAGAGCAATTATGAGCTCAGCACCGGCCTTGCGGTGATCAGCGAAACTGCGGAGCTGGTGCTTCCCGACCACGAGGCGGCTGAGCCGATGTTCCGGCTGATCCTGCTAGCAGTGCGCGAGATCGAGCGGACGGGGGATTGGGCGCTGCCGCTGAGTTACTTCGCGTTCTGGACGGTGCGCCTGGGTGGGTGGCTGCCGCGGTTTGATCGCTGCTCGTTGTGCGGAGCCGAGTTTGGCGCGGGCGTGGCGTACCACGCGCCCTGGGAGCCCGGTCTCCTTTGCGAGAAATGCCGGCGCCCGGGAATGAAGCCCCTGCATTTGGAGGCGCGCCAGCTTGGGGAGCGATTTGCGGGCGAGCGGCTCGACCGCATCGAGAACGCGCCGGGGATTGCCGCAGCATTGAGGGAGTTGCGGGAGGCGGCGCTAAACTGGATCGAGCACAATAGTGACCGGAAACTAAAGACGCGAGAGCTTTTGGAGACGACTTGAAAGTTAAAGTAAAACTTGAGAAGAGAATCGGGATCACATTTCAGGATTTGATTTTGAAATTGTCGCAGTTCTGGGTACGGCAGGGCTGCGTGTTGCAGCAGCCGTACGATGTGGAAGTCGGGGCAGGGACAATGCATCCGGAAACCTTCCTGCGCGTGCTCGGGCCCGCTCCCTATCGCGTGGCGTACGCTCAGCCGAGCCGTCGGCCCGCCGACGGTCGCTACGGAGAAAATCCGAACCGGCTGTACAAGCATTTGCAGTTTCAAGTCGTCCTTAAGCCCTCGCCGGTCGATGTGCAGGATGTGTACCTGAAGAGTCTCGCTGCCATCGGAATTGACCTCAAGGAACACGACATTCGCTTTGAGGAAGACAACTGGGAGTCGCCGACCCTGGGCGCCTGGGGCATCGGGTGGCAGGTTCTCCTCGACGGGCTCGAGATTACACAGTTCACCTACTTCCAGCAGAGCGGAGGAATCGATCTGGACCCGATCTCGGTCGAACTGACTTACGGCTTGGAGCGCATCTGCGCATTTCTGCAAGGCGTCGAGAGCGTCTACGATCTACGATGGTCAGAGGACAAGAGCTACGGAGACATCCGGCTGGCGGAGGAGCAGCAGCTTTCCGTGTACAGCTTCGACCGCAGTGACGCAGCGGCCATTCGCGCGGAGTTCGAGTTGCACGAGCGGCAAGCTAAAGAATTGCTTGAAGGCTTTGCGGGAGCGGAGGGGCAGGAGCGGGCGCGCTATCCGGTCCTGGCCGCTTACGATCACTGCTTGAAGTGCTCGCACCTGTTCAACCTGATGGACGCGCGCGGCGTAATCTCGACAACCGAACGCGCGGCGTTGATGGCCCGTGTGCGAGGATTGGCATGCCGCACGGCCGCGTCGTATCTCGAACAGATTGACGGGGCACCGGTGCGGCGCGAGGTGCGGGTATGAGCCCGGCGACGAGGAAGTGGCAGCGAACAGCAGATCCGGTTCAGGCGCAACCGGAGAAGGGATTGGAACTACTCTTCGAGGTTGGGTGCGAAGAGATCCCCGCGGGGATGGTTGCGAAAGCCGCCGACGATCTCAAAGCTTATATCGAGAAGCTGTTGACCGCGGAGAGCATCGGAACCGGCGTAACGGTGGAAACTTTTGGAGGCCCGCGACGACTGACGCTGTGGGTACAAAATTTGCCGCGCAAACAGGCGGACGTGACGACGGAAGTGACCGGGCCGCCGAAGACGGTGGCCTACGACTCTGTCGGCGAGCCGACACGCGCGGCGGTGAGCTTCGCCGAAAAGCAGGGCGTCGCACTCCACGAAGTCTTTCTGGTCACCACGCCGAAGGGCGAGTACCTCGCCGCGAAGCAGGTCAAGCGCGGACGCACCGCCGAGCAAATCCTCGCCGATATCTTGCCGCGAGCCGTTCATGATTTGGCGTGGCCGCGCTCGATGATCTGGACGGGCCTCGACGGCCCACGCTTCATTCGGCCCATTCGCTGGATCGTTGCTGTCCTCGACGGCAAACCGCTGAAGCTTACCTGCGCCGGAATCGCCGCGGGAGACGTGACACGAGGACACCGCTTCCTCGGAGCCCAGTCCATTCGCGTGCGTAACTTCGCGGAGTACGAGAAGAAGCTGCGCGCGAACGGAGTCATCGTGCATCCCGCCGAGCGGCGCGAAAAAATTGAAAAGGAACTGGCCGCGCAAACAAAAGTGGCGGGCCTCCGGCTGCACGCAGATCCGAACCTGCTGGACCTGGTCACGTACTTGAACGAATCTCCGACCGTGATCCAGGGGAAGTTCGACCCGGCTTTCCTGGGCTTGCCAGATGAAATCCTGATCACCGTAATGCGCGACCACCAGAAATATTTTGCGCTGGAGAAGCGCGGCGGGGAACTGGCTCCGTCGTTCCTGGCGGTCATCAATCTAACCAAGGATCCCAAAGGCCTGGTGCGTGCCGGGCATGAACGCGTGCTGCGCGCGAGGTTCGCCGACGCGCAGTTCTTCTGGGCCGCCGACCAGAAATGTCGGCTCGCCGACTATCTCCCCAAGCTCGAAAAGATCACTTACGAATCCCGCCTCGGCAGCTATCGCGACAAGGTCGAGCGCATCCGCGCCATCGCGCGCTGGCTGATGGAGCAGTGGTTCAATCTCGGCATGATGCAAGCGCATGTCGCCGATGCCGACCGCGCTGCGGAACTGGCTAAGTGCGACCTTGCCACCGAAATGGTCCGCGAGTTCACCGAGTTGCAAGGAATCGTAGGCGGGCTTTACGCACGCGCACAGGGTGAAGCGGACGATGTCGCCGACGCTATCTACGATCATTACCGTCCGGTGGGACTTGATGACCCCATTCCGCGCAACTTGATCGGCTGTGCGGTGGCCATGGCCGATAAGCTGGACTCCATTGTCGGTTGCTTTGCTGTGGGCCTCGTCCCGACCGGCTCCAGCGATCCGTACGCGCTGCGACGCGCTGCTCTCGGCGTGGTCAAGATCATTCTCGACAAGAAGCTTCCAGTGTCGCTGTCGCTGGCCGTGGGCGCTGCGGCGAAGGTGCTCTTGACCTCTGCTCCAAAAAAGGGCGTCACGCCGAAGCAGGAAGCACAAATACTGGACTTCATTCTGGACCGCGCGCGTTACGTGTTTCGCGAGCGTGCCGGCTACGGCTACGACGAGGTCAGCGCCGTCTTTCGCGCCGGTGCGGACGACTTGCTGGATGCGGGAAAGCGTTTAGCCGCTTTGCGCTCGATTCGCAAATCCAAGAATTTCGAGCC
>WNFR01005590.1_pt1 | contig 12850 bp, 10 predicted proteins | sample 5400221 | NCBI WGS metagenome assembly WNFR01 (sample SAMN13153357, study PRJNA577476) | soil metagenome | isolation source: 40 cm soil under Madrone tree | place: USA:California | collected 2016-06-14
CTCGGTAGAGCTTCTCAGCTCGCTCGTATTCACTTTCGGCATTTGTCAGTGTCGCTTGCGCCTGCAGTATTCCGGCTCGGTCTTTCATTTTTTCCTGCGGCCGAGAACCCGCGCGCAATTGATCCAAACGCGCCTGGGCTGCCGCCAGATTGGCTCGCGCCTGATTTGACTGAGCGCGAAAATCATTGTCTTCGAGCCGCACCAGCACCTGGCCCTGCTGTACCTTGTCGCCCTTTTCCACACCGATCCAGGCGACGCGTCCCATGACCTTCGCTCCCACAGCGATCTTGTGGTGGGCCACGACGTATCCTGAGACTGATAGCACGGTGTCGCCTTGTGAACCTCCGCCGCTTTCAAGTTTGACCTCGGCCACGGAAATGGTTTTCGGTGAGGAAAAGAAATAGAAATATCCCATCGCCGCCAGAACGATGAGCACAGCGATCGCGAGTAACAAAAGTTTCGGCGGACGGATGCGTGCGGAAGGGGGTGCCGCAACAGTCCGATCAATCCTCAGACTTCTGAGACGCTGGTTCAGATCTTCCTGGTCTGCCGGTGTTTTGGGGTTTGTAGACATGTAACTCTTAACGGCAAAAAGGAGCTTGGCGCTTTAAGAGGCGCGCAGGGCGTCGACTATCCTGAATCGCGCTGCCCTGATAGACGGCAGTAGGGAACCGATGAACCCGATTGCTACCCCGAAAATCAAAGCCGACAACATTAGATCCGGCGTCACGCGAAAGTTGAAAGCGATCTCACTAAAATTCTGAAAGTTAGCAGTACCGGTAGAGACAAAATTCAAAGGTAGTGCGAGCACGATTCCGATACCGACCCCGATGACGGCGATCGCCACTGACTCCAGGACGAAAGCCGCCAGAATGCTGCGCCGCTTGAAACCCAGCACTCGCAGCGTGCCAATCTCTTTAGTTCGCCTGGCGACCGCGGCATACATCGTGTTCATTCCCGCAAAGCCGGCGCCGACGGCCATGATGAATGAGATGAAGACTGCAACTCCTTTGAGGAAGCCTGATGCAGCGCCCTGTTGATCTTCATAGAAGGTTCGCTCCGGCATGGCTTTCAAATGCAACCGCTGATCGTCACTGATGCGTTTCGACAATGACGTTAAGGCTGTTTGGTCTTTCGCGCGCAGGAGCACGGTCGAGAACGAGTCGCGCTTGGTAGTGCTTGCCAGCGAGTTCCCGTCCACCCAAATCTCCGATTCGAAAGCCTTGCCACCGGCATCAAACAAACCTACCACAGTATAGTCAGTAGTCTGTATGCGGAACTTATCGCCAATGTCCAGCCCCTGAAAGCGTTCGGCGATGCGTCGTGAAACGATCGCTTCCGTCATCCCCGGTTGAAACATTCGGCCCGCTACCGTCTTGTACCCCGAACGTAGCCTGTTCGACATGGGACCGATGCCACGAATCGTGACATTCGATCCCTGGCTCATACCCTTGCGCGGTTTATAGATCAGAGTCATGATTTCCGCTGCGGCCAGAGGCTTGTCACCTTCACGCTCTACGCCATCAAGATAGATCAGGTCGTTTAGCTGCTCGCGGGTGACACTGCTGTTTAGCTCGGCGTTACTTCCCTCGCGCAGGACGATCACATTTAACGGCTCGCCGCTGCTGGTCAAAGTGAGATCGATCCCGCGGGCCAGGGCCATCACCATCAGGAAAACACCTACCGTCAGCCCGATCGTGAATGCCGTGGCCAGGGTGCTGGATTTGCGCACAGTGATGTTGCGAAGGTTATATTTCAGCGGTAGTGCCATGATTCAGGTATCGGTTTGCAGGTAAAGTCTCGCCTTCAATATTCAGGTTGTGCGTTTCAAGAGCAAGCTAAAGCTTGAACTCTAAACTAACTTCTTATTCCGTGCTACGCAGCGCTTCAGCAATGGTCATCCCCGAGACCCGATAGGCAGAATAGACCACACTCAGTAAGCCTACGCCGATCGATATTACGAACGAAGTCAGCAGGGTTTGTACGCTGGGCACAAAGGACTGAAAGTTTGGGATATAGAGACTCAAGTCAATCGATTTGAAAATCAGCATGGTTCCACCAATACCGATCGAGGCGCCGATGGTGGTCACGAGCAGTGACTCACCGACGAACAATCCGGCAATCGTGCCGCGCTGGAAGCCGAGCGCTTTGAGCAGTCCCACCTCTCTGGTCCGCTCCCGCACGGTCATCGCCATAGTGTTGGCCATGACCAGCAAGAGAGAAAAAGTAATCGCCGCGATAATGCCGTACATGAATTGCTTGACGCCGCCCATCATAGTTTCGAAGCTGATGGCAAAGTCGCGCTCACTCTCGGTCTTGGTCGGCGCGTCGGTATTGATGAATATCGAGTCGACCGCCTGGGCGATGCGCGGCACATCGGCCGCTGAGTTCGCCAGAATACTGAACGTGCTCACCTGGTCCCTGGCCCAGGCCGGCACCAGTTCATTGATGTACTCGTGGTGAAAGAAAAGCGTCTTCTCATCGCCGCCGGTGCAGACGCCGCGAATGATGAACTCGACACTCCGGTCATAGATTGGGCTTCTCAGGGTTACCCTCTGGCCGCTTTGGAAACCGTAGAGCTTTACCAGCTTTTGGCCAACGATGGCGCCTTGTCTATCATTGATAAAAGCCTGCCACTCTGCCTCAGTCATCTTTAGTTCGGGTAAGACTTCACGGAGCTTGCCGGCATCGACGGCGAAGTTGGCAAAAAAGTTTTTCTCATCCTTGTAAATTCCTCCGAACCAACTGAAAGGCATCACTGCCTTAACACCCGGTACCGTGGCGATTCGCTGTTGTTGAGCAACGGGCAAAGTGAAACCCAGTGAAACAGCGTGCCGGGTTACCAGCCGCAGAGGATTTGAGCTGTCGCTGCCGCGCGAAAACTCAGTCAATATTGTGGCCAGCGTGATGATCAGAAACAACGAGACGACCAGGCTCGAGATGGTAAGCAACGTGCGCCGTTTGTTGCGCAGGATGTTCTTCAGGATAAGTTTGCCATACTTCATAGCTGCTGCTTGAACCTCCCTTACGTCTTCGCCCTCGTTTCGGTTCCTTCTATACCTGGCTCTGGTGTGCGAACCATGCGTTCGACGAATTTAATAGCAATCCTAAGGTAGCGAAGTCTTTGTTGCCAGTCCTGCGTTGTAATGTCAATTGCCAGCGCTTCTGGAAATACCCAGCTGGAGCAGTTTACTCGATTTCCCGGTGAGGAAACCGGCTGCACCCGTATATCGAACGGGGAGCAGCTGGATCGACAGGTTCAGTTATCTTCTTTGGAAGTATTTCTTAGAGTCAGTAATGCCTCCTGGCGACGTTTTTCCGCTTAGTCAGTTGCGAAGGAGAACTCACTGGAGTAACTTTCGTCGAGCTTCGACCACTCAGGAAGACAAAATGTCGAACCGGCCACAACGCGAGAAACGACACTTGAATATATCAGCTAAGAGGTACAAACGCCGGACGGTCATTAAGAGTTTAGGCTATGCAACGGTTGGCGTCGCGTTAGGCGCTGACAGAGGTCTCAGCCGTACGCTCTCTTCAGCAGGTCATGAGTTTGTAAGGAAGCGTCCCGTAGTTGGCCAACGGAAGTTCGTGAGCGAGGCCATTGAAGCGAAGATTGCCGAAACAAAACTTGCGATTGCTGACCCGGAAGTCGCCTGGCTCTTTGAGAACTGTTTCCCGAACACACTCGATACGACGGTCACTTTCGGCATGCATGAGAGCCGGCCGGACACCTACGTGATCACCGGAGACATAAACGCGATGTGGCTGCGCGACTCGACCGCGCAAGTCACACCCTATCTGCCATTCGCGCGGGAAGATAAGAAGCTGAAAGAAATGATTGCCGGCGTCGTTAACCGGCAGACGCGCTGTATTCTCATTGACCCTTACGCAAACTCCTTCGACTTCGGCGCCAAAGCCTGCCCGTGGGGCGAGCGTGACAAGCCCCCAAATCGGGCGGAGTTGTGCGAGCGCAAGTGGGAGATCGACTCGCTCTGCTATCCGGTGCGACTCGCCCACGCTTACTGGAAGGCAACGGGCGACGCTTCCTGTTTTCATGCTGACTGGGCACAAGCGAGCAAACGCATTGTGCAGACGTTTCGCGAGCAGCAGCGAAAGAAGGACCCCGGTCCCTACACTTTTAGAAGAAACACTGACAACCCGATTGATACAGCGCCGTTCGAAGGGCGTGGCAACCCAACCAAAAGTGTGGGGTTGATTCATTCAGCCTTCCGACCATCGGATGATGCCTGTATATACCCGTTTCTTATTCCCTCGAATTTCTTCGCGGTGGTCGCGCTGAATCAGCTGGCGGATATCTTTTCGGCGGAACTGTCAGATAAGTCGTTCGGGCGAGAGTGTCAGGACCTGGCGCATGAAGTGACAGCGGCACTCGCGACCTATGGCAAGGCACGTCATGCGAAGCACAATTCAATTTACGCTTATGAAGTTGATGGCTTCGGAAACCAGCTTTTCATGGACGATGCTAACGCGCCGAGCCTTCTGTCTCTCCCTTACTTCGGCTGTTGCGCCACTGACGACGCCACCTATTTAAATACGCGGGCATTTGTGCTGAGCGATGACAATCCCTATTTCTTTCGCGGGCGCGCGGGCGAAGGAGTCGGTGGGCCGCACGTCGGACTAAATATGATCTGGCCTTTGGGAATCATTATGCGCGCGCTCACCAGCCGCGACGACCGGGAGATTCTTTCCTGCCTCAAGATGCTCAAGACGACGCACGGAGGAACAGGCTTTATGCACGAATCGTTTGATCGGAATGATTCCCAGAAGTTCACGCGCTCCTGGTTCGCGTGGGCGAACACGCTCTTCGGCGAGTTGGTGTTAAAGATTCATTCTGAACGTCCGCAGCTATTGCGCCGGGTGGTTTAAGAGCGCAACTTCAGCGGACGCTGACAATAGTTTCCTGTGATCTCATGTTTGCCTCCTGTTTGTCCCAACCTTGTTCAGCGGGTAAGACGCGTCAGCCGTTCCTGAACCTCGTCGGGCGTTTTGCCCATTAGCTGTGCCGGATGCTCCTCCCAGTCAAACAGAGCGCGCCGATACAAAAGTGCCTGCTCGTAGCGACCGAGTAACTCAAGCAGTTTTGCCAGCAGCCGGGGCTGGATAACACTCACTGGCTCAAATCTCTTGCTGCTGGTTCCCTCCAGCTCGATGCAAGTCATCCCCGGCGCGCTGCTGAGTGAAACCCTCAGTTGACTGACGGATTTTGCAGGTATGCTGATCCAGCCAACTCCCAGAAAAGCGGCCGCGGCCAGACCGGCTGCGCTCGATGCAACCGCTTTGCCTGCGGCTCCGCCGTCGCTCAACGAAAACTCCGAAGTAAAGCGATTCACTTGCTGGAATTCCCGTTTGGGCCGACCCAGCAATTGCTGTATTGCTTGCTGTAGATCCGCAATCGGGAGCGGACTCATCCACCAGCCGCTCAACATGCCGCGACCAAATGTGGAATTGCGACTCTGAAGGATGATTCGCGCGATGAGGTTCCTTGCCGCCTCGAGAGCGATTTCACCGCGTCGGAATCTGACCGCCATAATCCACAGCATCTGCTCGCAAGCCGGACTGAGAGTGCCGGCAATTGCTTTCACCCATTGGTCATTTGCGAGATCCGTGGACGTTGGCGCGGGAATCGGGTCGATCGGCGGAGTGCGCACCCCGGGTGGTAGCTGGCAAAGGGCACTTAAGAAGGCTCCGAGCTGCCGCGACATCAAGCCCATCTTTACTTCCACGATCCCGCCCCTTGTGTGAAGCATCAGCTTAGGAATCGCGAAACTGGTGCCTTCGACAACGTGAGTTACTTCATCGAGGGTGGCGTGGAAAAATACTCGCCAGTGACGCCCGGCTATTTGCCGGTCAGTCAGCATAAAGAAGTCTTCCAGCTCGTGCGCTTTTGAGTTATCGCCTACGGCCAGAACTCTCTCGCCGGCGGTATGGTCAAGACCGACGCCGCTCGCGGCAATGACCTTCTCAATCAGTTCAAGCGTGAGCTCGGGAGCAATCTTTATGACTGTAAAACGGGCATCGAAGTGCTGCTCCAACAACGCCTGAACTGAAAACTGGGTTTCTATTGCCATCTAACATGTGTTTTCAGAAGCATCTTGGTAGAAGTTGCCGTCAGCTCGAACCCACGATCCTCCAACATTTGACTGTCTTGTGGCGCGAAGCAGACCGAATCTGTTTCAAGCACTTTACCTCCCGATAAGCCCCGTCCATTACCAGAGGCATAGCTTCTCCTTCCTTGTATGCGTGTGTCTCTTTTCCCTTGTCATCGACAACCACGTACCTGGTGTTTCGTGGGACTTGCCGATTCCCCCTCTGGGCAGCGGTCTCGATCCGCATCACTGCGCCCGATACCAAAACAAGTACGAAAGCTACGGCGCGCAATCTTGTTGAATAACACATATGCGAAAATGAGCTTACACCCCTCCGTCTCCGTGACGATATCATCAACGCGGTTGAATTTGTCTGGTTGAGTTTGCGACTAGTACCTCGTCGCTTCCCGGTCGAACACCTTGGGAACCCTCTTATTCCACCTGGCCTCAAGACCAACGGCAACACGGGACTAGTCGTTGCCGCACCTCCAACACCTCACTTTCCCGTTGCCCGCCGCCCTGACAAGAACCTTTGGGCACTTGATTTGGACACAGTCAGTATTCGGCATTGCCTCTCCGGCCTTGTACTCCCGCGTCTTTTCCCCCTTTTTGTTAACCACAACGTAAGTTGTATTCGGCGGGACTCGCTCGCCTTTGCCTTGACCTGCGGTGGTCGCCGTCCCGATTGGGATTAACGGCATGGCGAGGACGAGAAGAAAAGCTGCGGTTCTAAGTACTGAGTTCATTTTGTTGCCTCCTGTGCGCCGGCTAAACCGGCGGGTTTGTATTTGAAAATCTCAAAACGTTAAAGGCCTGAAGCCAGTGGCCATCACGACGAACCAGCACGTCAGTAACGTCCTGGATAATAGTGGCGCGCTTCTTATCCGAGGGCTTTGAGATGAGCCGGTAGTTCGTGACTGCAGTGCCGGCATCCAGCTGAAAGACTGTCAGGTCTTCAACCTCAAAGTGGTAATTCCTTCTTCAAACCCAAGGTTGAGCGGCCGCTTGATTGTCGCTTTCGGAAGTTTTGCATAACTGGATCATCGGCTTCGGTTTCCTTTGCGGGGACCGTATTAGTCACGGCGATATTCCTACTGGCCTACATAGCTTTTCTGGAGCGGCAACGTGCCGATGACTCCGACATATTTCTCCTGATAGTAGTCGTAGTCCAAGCCCACGATCTGGTTGAAGTCATTATTTCCGAGAGCCAGGAACACCTGGTGAAAATGACCATAGAGGTTGATATAGCCAGATAGATAACCATCCGGATTCTGAAATATTCCGCCCGTCATGCCGCTGTTGTTTAGTGTATACGGCACCGTGCAACACGCCCCGGGCATATTTTGAACCGCAAACCCGAACTGGTCATGAACGAATCCGTATTGTGAATCGCCGAGAATCCCACCGTACGAATCACCTGCGAACGCACCCCGATCATTTATACCCGCTAACTCGGTCTGGTTACCGAACGGAGCGTCGACGGATAGATACCGTTCGCCACTCAATATGAATCCATGTTCATTGAACTGAGCGTCAAGGAAGTCGCCAGTGATCTGGCCCGCCAAGTTAACGCCGAAGGCTCGGGTTGAGACTGCTCCGGGGAAATCGAGCGTCTGAAAGGCGCCATGCTTGTAGGAGAATCCGTGGGCGCCGACGCTATCAAAAAAGTAGCCAACGATCTGGTTGGAGTCGGTTATCTTAATGGCTTTCGAAAACAAACTTCCCGGCGGTTCGATTGTCGAGAATGAGTGTCCGTCAAACAAAAAACCACGAGCTACGTTGTCTTGATCGCGATAGTATCCGACGATGCCGCTACGATTGTTGATACCGTAGGGCTCTGTCAGCAGTGAACCGGGAAAGTCGATAATCTGTTCTTCTACCGGGATATGACCCACGCATTTCGAGGACGCAGCCCCGGCCTGGAACATGTAATACTGGCCATTGACCGAGCGAGAGCTGGGGTTGCGAGTGAAGAAATCAATGAACGCTAAATCTACGACGTGATAAACGTTGCTGCCGCTCGAAAGGGCGACGATGACGTCGGGAAGCGTCTCGAGAGGATCGGCCGCCTCGAGAAGGTCAACCACGCCGAAATATTCTGAGAGCCTGCATTGTTCGCTGAATCTCCCTGCGTAATTCCATCCCGCAAGGTAGTTGTCATCGAATGGATCGTCCATCCATTCGGCAACTTCGTGACTTAGCACGGAAGCGTCGGGAATGGCGATTGTAGTGTTTTGATAATCGTACGCGGTGATGATATAGGTTTGAACGCCTGATTGCTGTTGCGAAGCGAGATGAATCCCGGCGAATGAATCATCGAAGACCAGACCCGAGGCAAATATCGGGAGCGAATTCGTTTGTATGCTCAGCGCATCGAAAAGCCACTCTAACTTCTCGTCCAAAAAAATAAAATTAACCTCACCGTAGCGGTGCGATGTTGCGGGGTCAATGAAAACGTCTCCTTTGTCGGCCGGAACGATTATCGTTTGGGTGGGCAAAACAATTGGCTGGCTAAGCAGGACGTGGTAATTAGGCGAGCGCGTTGATACGGAGTTCCAGAAGTTTGCCCGTTGGAAAGCATCCGCGTACTGGGTGTTGCCGACATCAGTTCCGCCGAGAACGAAATCGTGATTCTGGAATACCGGCGAATTGACCATCCCCTGAATTGGGGTCTGGCCGTCGACGATATCGGTGCTTGCGTCAAAAACCGAGCCGTCGGCAAAGACGAAACGAAGCGGAATGATTTCAGACGGGATCACTGTGGTTGTAGATCCCTTCTTAGGATCGGTACCTACCATGCGATAGCTAAAGTTAAGACCCTGATACGCGAAGGAGTCGCTCCAGTAAGGAATGGTGGACGAGTTAGCCGCCTGAGGGTTGACCTTTTGACGTTTGAGCATCGCGGTTCCGTCGACGTGACGCTTATTTCCCATGCGACCATTTAGAGCGCTCTCAGCTCTCCGCGTCGGCGGAATCTGGTCTTCGTCAGTCGCAATTTGCCATGGCTCCGGCCGTCCAACAGGCACGCCGTTAAGAGACCGACGCTGCATGATGGTCTGTCCTGCGGCAATCTGCGTAAATGCGAAAACCAAAGAACAAATAAGGGAAATTAATGCTAATGATCTAGTCTTCATAAATCTCCTTTCGCTCTGAATGTATTGGAGCGATCCATTTGTTTTGTAACTCTCGGAATCGTCCCGGCGGCACATCCTCAACGCTGACCGTCCAATTTGCTAGCGCGACCGCCACCGTAGTCTGCCTTCGGTGACTCAAGGCAGACCGAGTGCGCGAGCGACATTTATCCTCCCGTGACCGTAATAAGGATCAACGCCGGGCTTTCCGCGATCATCAGCGCCGTTATCGATTGCAGCCCGAACCTGGGCAGATTTTCCATGACCGAGTTGACTCACTAGTAATGCTGCCAGACCGGCAACATGCGGTGCAGCGAAGCTTGTCCCGATTTCACCGGCTGTTGTAATGCCATTACCCGTGCAAAAACCGGGTATGAGGTTCCCGCTGGCATCGAATTCTCTGTCAGTAGTTGCGCAAGCGCTGAATACCCATGAGATGCCAACGATGTTGCCTTGGCTATCGAAGGAAATATTCCCTCCCGGAGCTGCTACATCAATAGCGGATACGCCGAAGTTTGTGTAAAAGGCTGGAGCATCGATGTTTTGGAACGGCCCTAACAACAGCGGTCCCGAGTCGGTCGGCCCTGTAGCTGAAACGCAAATCACTCCGGGCACGTCGCAAAATTCATTCTCCAGGTTGCCACTATGATCGAAGTCCAAAGACGAATTTCCAGCGGCCACTACCACGGCCGAAACGCCTTTCACAAGCGCGTACTGCACAGCCAGGTGATCGTAGTGAGTGAAGTTCTTTGAGCTGGCACGGGGAAATGGAAACGCGCTGCCCGCGCTTATGTTAATGACATCGGCGCCATGATCCGCCGCGTAGATGATCCCACGAAAAATACTTGACGCTCGGCACGGAACGATGCCCAGAGCCTTGATCGCCATAAGTGTAGTTCGGGACGTAACGCCGGCTAGCAAATCTGAATGGCTTGAGGCGATCGCGGCTGTGAATGTACCGTGCCCCACGAGGTCTGTCCATGCTGGGTAACCGGGGAACTGCTGTGCCACGATCGGTGTTTCTGCAGGACAAAAAGAGATCGAGCGGCTAGCGTCGATAAGTCCCACAAGCTCCGGATGCGTGGGGTCTATTCCGGTGTCGATCATAGCCAGTCGCACATCCGGGCTGCCGAGAAAGCCCGCCCGCCAGGCCCGGTCCGCACCGATGGCCCGTTTGTCCCATTGAAAAGGATAAAAGATCGCCGCCTCTGGCTGAGACGCTGATGTAGGTAACGGGTTTTGTGGCAATTGAACGGTCCTTTTGCGAGGCGCGAGCGGAGGAGCTGTGACAAATTCATCCAGCGTAACATCGGCTACATCCGCCTGGGACTCTAGGGCAGCGGCCGCTTCGTCGGTCAAGTCTGCAACCAGGGCCACGTTCATTTCCGGAAATGTATCGATGATTCTACCGCCCAAAGCCGCGATGCGGTTCTGGAGGTCGCTTGGCAATCGCGCGCTTTTGAACTCAACCAGATACTGGTTTCCCTTTGGTGGTGATGCCTCCCCGTTTGTGGCCCCTTTCACTCTATCGATCGATACGCAATACGAAAGAAGACCAATAACAATCAGGACATATGGCAGCTTCTTCTTAGTAAGGTTACTCTTCATTTCGATATCTCCTCATCGTGTCTTATCGGTCAAAGCGAACCGAATTCGTTTCCTTTTTGGCCATGAATTCCTCCCGCTGGCGGCCAAAGGTTACTTTGGCATGGGTGCGCCAGTGCTGTTATTCTTTGTTCCACTTACTAATGCGCAAATCGCGCCGGAAAGCTCTAATGAAATCTTAATCGCATCTGTTCACAAGACTCTCTCCAGAAAGAATCGAGTGCGAAGTTAAGACTAACGTTGACAAGATCGTCTGCTTTCACTCTTCCTTCACACAGTGCTTTGACGAGTGATTGACCAGACGAATTCATGATGGGGGTCGCATCGCAATCCACCGAAAGCCTAAATCCGAATCCGTATCGTTCCTGGATTGCTCAATTGACTGTGAAAACTTATGGTGACGGTGCATCGCCCAACGCCAGATTGTCGGGTAGTCTGAACACCACCTGCGTGAAATCGAAACCTGGTACCAGCCGCACATCCTCAGCGGGTATGTTGTAGCTTTGATTATTCGCGTCGACCAGATTGATGATTACCGTAGAAGGCGGCTCCCCTTGTCCCAGCTGAAGACCAGTAACGAAGAGAATGACTCGCGTATTTCGATCTGTGGACTGGGTGAAAAAGTTCTCGTGGCACGGTCGTCGTGGCCACCCTCGCCACGGGGCCCGGGTCGTTGCGCGGAGGCATTGGTTGTTGCTCCGGCAGACAAAAACAGAAGCAACAACGACACTACCCCGATGAAGCGTCCGGTCCTTTGTTTCATAGCATCCTCCCGTGAGAAAGAGCGATAGTGGCCGCTGGTTGTTTGCGGTTGCACTATCGCTCATGCGTCCGGAATGGTTACAGGGTGATGAAATCAGTTTCGTCTGAGCTGCTTAGCATCGCCCTGCTTTGGCAGAAAAAGATCGCCGCCTTTGGACTAGATTTGGCGGGCCGGAACGCAATTGACGCGGGTGACTATTCGCCCCGCATCTCGAGGCTCAGTTGGGGGAAATGCGCTCTCCGACTACCGTCCCCGGAACCGAAGCGACTGGGTTACCGAACGGATCAAAGATGTCCAACGTGAACGAACCGCTATGGGTGTTGCCCCTGTCGCCAAGCGTAAGCGTTTCGGCCAAGTTGCCCGTTCCCTGGAAATTTCCGTTCGTGTCGTAGAACCAAACTCGGTGAGTGAGCTTGAAAGTTCGTGGTGCCGCCTCCTTCCAAGCCCCGAGGCAAACGTTTCCGGTCCTTGGGTCGACGTTCGGGTTGTGAACTTCGGTCCCGCCGGCATTCCAGATCTGGAAGGCCTCCTGGATCTGCTGATCCCCAACCAGGAAGCGGATATGCCAAAGTCCAACGATGGAAGTGTTGACCGCGTTATCGCTCGCGGCGACAGATCCATTTTGGACGGACGATTGTGTTGTCTGCGATTGGTTTCGGATGGAAGCCGCGGCAGTCGCCATCGCGTTGAACGAAGCACCGCATTGAGCCGTCGCGGTCGCGCTGAATACGATCAACAACACCGACAGAACCGCAAACCTCACGAACGTGATGTTGTGGATGACTCTCACTATCCTGCTGCTGCCATTACCCGTCATTTTTTTGTTCATACCATTTCCTCCTTCGCGACGAGATTTGTGATTTGATAAACCACTTCTCTTCGTCTCTCGCGATCAATTGGTGGCCGTCGTGGTTACGTGCATGCTCGCCGGCCACGTCTGGCGCTCACGCTGCACTGCTGCTATCCTCGCCCTTACCTACTAATGCGCAAATTGCGCGGGAAACCTCTAATGACATTCGCGCCGCACCAGGTCACGAGGCTTTTGCAGAAATGGAGTGATGGCGACGAGACTGCGCTGGAGCAGTTGATGCCGCTCGTGCATGATGAACTCCACCTCCTGGCTCATCAGCACATGCGGCGCGAAGGGCCCGGACATATTCTGCAAACGTCTGCCTTGATCAATGAGGCCTATCTTCGTTTGGTGGACCAGCCAGAGATCCGATGGGAGAATCGGAACCACTTTT
>WNFR01007650.1_pt1 | contig 12850 bp, 10 predicted proteins | sample 5400221 | NCBI WGS metagenome assembly WNFR01 (sample SAMN13153357, study PRJNA577476) | soil metagenome | isolation source: 40 cm soil under Madrone tree | place: USA:California | collected 2016-06-14
ATCCTCTCGGACAAGGGCGGCTACACGACGATCGAAGGCGAACGCTGCCAAGCGGCGCGCGGCGACCTGATCCTTACACCCAACGGCACGTGGCACGACCACGGCAACGACGGCGCCGAACCGGTCGTCTGGATCGATGTCCTGGACTTTCCGCTGATGGAGTTTCTCGACTGCGTCTGGCTCGACGAGGCCTTCTCCGGGGAAAACCGAGGCAACTCCCGGGCCCAGCCGGTGACGCTTCCGGCATCATACTCGCACAAGCTCTATGGGCAGGGCGGTCTCGTACCGAGCTTTGTAACGCACCGCCGCGGCTTCGGACACGGCACCTCGCCACTCTTCCACTATCGCGGGACCGATGTCAGGGAGGCGCTTACCGGGCTGCGGCAGGAGCAGGGCGATCCCTACGAGGCCGTCACGCTGAGGTTCGTCAACCCCGCGACCGGGGCCTCGGTCTTCCCCACCCTCGACTACCGGGCGCAGCTTCTCAGACCCGGCGAGGCGACGCGTTTCAAACGCGAAACCGCCAGCACCCTCTACATCGTCATGGAAGGGCGGGGGTTGATCGAGAAAATCGGACAATATCGGGCGCAAGGCCGATTGCCCGATGACACCGTCGCCGAGCTCGTCGTCTAGCCGCAGCCCGGGGAACAATAGGGTGGGGTCCCGACATGAGCATTGTGCGTGAACTTCTCGATGATGCGATTGCTCTGCAACGAGACGGGCTGAGCCCCGGCCGTATCGGACTCGCGCTCAGCGACCGCTGGGAGGCCGAGCATTTGGAGACGTCGCCCGGGAAAATACGGCGCACGCGTTCGAAGGAAGGTGCGATCGAACTGCACTTTCCGAGCGGCGAGAGGATCGTCTGGGACGGCACGACCTGGCAATACATCGCCGCTGCCCACTGAGGATGGGTGGCATGGGATCGCAACGCCGCCGGTTCGGCTGGGCGGTTGCTGCCGCGCTATCGGCAGCGGGTGCGGCTCCCGCTCATGCCGGAGAAGTCGTCGCGGTCTACGCCGCTTACTGGGCGGGGCTTCCCGCGGCCGAGATCCGGCTCAGGCTGCGCGACGACGACGCTGCCTACCACAATGAAATCGAGATCAGCACCAAGGGCTTGCCCCAGCTGTTCACGCATTTTAGGACCACCGCCTCGGCCGAAGGACGCCTCGCCGCCGGCCGGCCGGCCGAGCCTACGTCCTACGAGGCCGTCTACGATTTGCGCCAGCGCCGTGACCGCCGCGTCAGTCTGCGTTTCATTCCGCGCGGCGGCGCGGTTGTCGCCGAGCGCGGCCCGGACGACACCAGCCGCAAGCCGCCGCTCGCCGAGACATTTCGCAGCAACACAGTCGACCCGGTGACGGCATTCGAGCGCATCCGAGGCGCGTTGCGGGTGGCGCAGCGCTCACCCGACAGCCACTTTGTGATCCCGGTTTATGACGGCGCGCGGCGCTTCGACATCGTCGGGCGTATATTGCCGAAGGCGGAGGCGCGCGAGGGCGCGCTTCGCGTCGAGCTGACCTTGCGTCCGATTGCCGGGTTCAAGGGCGAAACGAGCGAAGACGGCGACCCCGACAGCGCGCCGCGCAAGGTCGACCTCCTGGTTACCGACGATGCGCGAGTGATGCCGCTATCGATAACCGTCCCGATATTCTTCATGCCGCTCGTTGTGCTGTTCGAGCACCTCTGCCCGACGGCCGAGAACTGCCCGGGTTAGACGGGCCCCCGGCTCGAGCGCGACCGGGTCAGCATCACCAACGGCGGTGATGATGCGGGCCGAAGGTTCCGCCGATGAAAACACCACCGCGGTATGCGTAGGCAGGGTATCCATAGTACGGATAGCCGTAGGAGTACCCATAATAAGGCGCCGGGGCATAGTAACCCCAGGCGCCCGGGAAGGGGATACCGACCCCGACGAACACTCGTGCTTGGGCTGGAGCCGTCGGCAAGGTGATTGCCGCGAAGCTCAACCCCGCGACAAGGACTATGGCGAGACGGTTCAGCCAACGGTTCCTTGAGAGAACGGACATCTGCGGCCCGCGAAGGCCGCTGAATATTACTTATAGGCGGCAGGCCGCGCATTTATTCCCAGCACTGTCGATTTCCTCTCTTTCGGCCGCATTCCGCGAGACGAGTCGTCCGATGCGCTCCACCGAGAACATCTGCCGGGGGACGAGGCTTCAGAGCATCTGCCCGCCATCGACCGCGATGTTCTGGCCGGTGACCCAGCCGGCGAGCGGCGAGCACAGGAAGAGCGCGACCTGCGCTATCTCCTCCGGCTTACCCAGCCGGCCAAACGGGATGCTTCTGAGGATGCGGCCGTAGAGGTCGGGATTGTTCAATCTGGCGCGCTCCCAGGTGCCGCCGGGAAACTCGATCGAACCGGGTGCTATGCCGTTGACGCGGATCCCTTTGCGGGCGAGCGCAGCGGCCTGGGTCAGAGTGTATTCGATGACCGCCGCCTTGACTGCTGCGTAAGGCGGGGTGCGGGGCGTGGCGCGGAGCCCCGAGATCGACGAGATGTTGAGGATCGCGCCGGCGCCGGATTTTTCGAGGTACGGCAATGCCGCGCGGATCGCGCGCACCGTCGCCAAGAGATCGACCGAGACGCTGACCGCCCATCCCGCTTCGTCGTCGGTCGCGCCGAAACCCGAGGCATTGTTGACCAGGATGTCGATCCCGCCCAGTGCGGCCGCTGCTTCCTCGATATAGCGCGGGACTGCGGCTTCGTCGGCGAGATCGCAGACCGCGGAATGCGCGGTGCCGCCGTGCCGGGCGATCTCCTCGCGGGCGGCAGTGAGCCGCTCGGCGCCGCGCGCGCAGATCGACACGCCGGCGCCGGCCTCGGCAAAGGCGAGTGCGATGGCGCGCCCGATGCCGCGGCTGCCGCCGGCGACGATCGCCCGCTTGCCGGTAAGGTCGATATTCATGCTTCCTCCTGAGCCTTGCCCGGCGCAGCATGCTTCAGCGCGTCGAGTAACGAAAGGGCTTACCCGGTGATCAAGAGCATCGGATTGCTGACTCGCAAGGACGGCCTGACGCACGAAGACTTCGTCAAGCACTGGCTCGAGGTGCATGCGCCGCTTGCCCATGCGGTGCCGGGGGTGCGCCGCTATGTGCAGTCGCATATTGTCGCCGAGCGCACGCGTCCCGACATTCCGACGACCGATGTCGAGATCGACGGGATCGCCGAGCTCTGGTACGACGACCGCGCCGCGATGGAACGCGCCAATGCCTCGCCCGAAGCCAAGCGGCTGCACGCCGACGGCGTGCTCTTCATCGGTCGTATCAAGAGCTTCGTCGTCGAGGAGAAGGTGATAATCCCGTCCGGAGAGGACTAATGGTCGAGCGCCGGTATCTATCTGGTTTCGGCAACGAGCACGCCACCGAGGCACTGCCGGGGACCCTGCCGGATGGTCAGAACGCGCCGCAAAAGCCGCCGCGCGGTCTCTATACCGAGCAGATTTCGGGCACGCCCTTCACCGCTCCGCGCGGCCAAAACCGGCGATCCTGGCTTTATCGCATCCGCCCTTCAGCGATGCACCCCACCTTCCGCCGGATCGATAACGGCCTGATCCGCAGTGCGCCCTTCGACGAGGTGGCGCCGCCGCCGAACCGCCTCAGATGGAACCCGCTGCCTTTCCCCGATGAGCCCGCCGATTTCGTCGACAGCCTCGTCACGATGGGCGGCAACGGCGACGCGAGCGGGCGCTCGGGCGTCGCGGTCCACATCTACCGCGCGACCAAGTCGATGGCGGACCGTGTCTTTTACGACGCCGACGGCGAGCTGTTGATCGTGCCGCAAGCGGGGCGCCTGCTGCTGGCCACCGAGCTGGGTGTGGTCGAGGCCGGTCCGGGGGAGGCCGCCGTCGTGCCGCGCGGCGTCAAATTCCGCGTCGAGCTGCTCGACGATCGGGGGCGGGGCTATGTCTGCGAGAATTACGGGGCGCTCTTCCGCCTGCCCGAGCTCGGGCCGATCGGCGCCAATGGCCTCGCCAACCCGCGCGACTTCCGCATTCCGGTCGCCGCGTTCGAGGACAGCGACGAGCCATGCGAGGTTGTCGCCAAGTTCGAGGGCAACCTCTGGGCGACCGACCTCGACCACTCGCCGCTCGACGTGGTCGCCTGGCACGGCAATTACGCTCCTTACGTTTACAACTTGGCGCGCTTCAACGCGATCGGCACGGTCAGCTTTGACCACCCGGACCCATCGATTTTCACGGTGCTGACGGCCCCGAGCGAGACCGCCGGCACCGCTAACTGCGATTTTGTGATCTTCCCGCCGCGCTGGCTGGTGGCGGAGCACACTTTCCGCCCGCCCTGGTTCCACCGCAACACCATGAACGAGTTCATGGGCCTCGTCCACGGCGTCTACGACGCCAAGGCCGAAGGGTTTCTCCCGGGCGGAGCATCGCTGCACAATTGCATGTCAGCACACGGCCCCGACCGCGCCACCTTCGAGAGGGCGACGACGGCCGAATTGAAGCCGCAGAAGATCGCGGACACGCTCGCTTTCATGTTCGAGACGCGCCTCGTCGTACGGCCCACCCGCTTCGCCCTCGAAACCCCGGCCTTGCAACGCGATTACGATGCTTGTTGGGCGGGGTTCGAGAAGATGTTCAGGGGTTGATTTATTAAACGCGCAGATTGGGAGAAGCCCCCCCTCCCTTCTCGAGCCGGCCGGCAGCGAAGCGTGCAACATCGTGGCGATCGGCCTCCTCGCGCAACAGGCCGCTTTCCGGCAGATTATCGCCGCGCGCCATCGCTCGCGTTGTAGCCCACCCCGGCTCTCCACCACCTGCGGGGGAGGGAGCGACCCGAGTCAGCGGGAGGGTGGGTCTTCTCTCGGTCGAAAGGATCAACGCGCCTTTGCTGCGTCCAGCTGTGCCCGCAGCCAGGCTGCGATCGGCGTCCACAGCATTTCGGGTGCGCGTAGAGCCGACATCATGCCGATATGACCAAGCGGCGGCCGCAGGACGGTCGCCGTGCCCAGCGCAGCGGCCAGAGGTTCGGCGGCACCTGGAGGAACAATATGGTCTCGAACGGGCACGACGGCGAGGGCAGGCCGCCCGAGCAGCTGTGGGCGTACCGGATCGCCTGCGACCCGCCACAGACCGCGAGCGGGTTCGTTGTTGCGGTACCAGGAACGCCCACAGTCGCGTGCCACCCCAAGGGCCAACGGCACGCCGTCGTTGATCCAGTCCTCGAGAGCAACGAACCGACGCGCCTCGTCACTCTCGGGATCGAGGGCCGCAAACCGCCGGAATTTACGTTCTGCTGAAAAGGGATCGAGGAAAAAGAAAAGAGTCTGGATCACCTCGACCGGCACGCTGCCGGCCGTGCCGTGGACTTGGGCGAGACAATCAGCGACAAGTGCCAGGAGCCGCCCCCGCCCATTCTGGGCATGAAAATCCCAAGGGGTGGCGAGCAACGCCAGGCAGCCGACCTGGTTTTGGCGCCGCAGCGCCAACGCCAGGCCGAGGAGACCCCCCATACAGTACCCGACGATGCCGACGGGCGCCCCGGCGATTTCGGCTGCCGTCTCAAAGGCCGCCTCTAATCTTTCCACGATGTAGAGGGTCAGGTCGAAATAACACTCCTCGCTGCCCGGCGTGCCCCAATCGATAACGAGCGTCCGCAGACCAGAACTCGCGAGATGGTGCAGAAAGCTGCGCTCGGGCAGAAGATCAAGAACATAGTAGCGGTTGATCAGAGAGGGGATGACTAGAACCGTCGGGCCTTCACCATTGCCGCCATAATCGAGCAGCTCTGTCGTGCCCCGGCGCCACACTACCTGTGGTGAGGCGCTGTGGCGGCGGAAGGGATGGCGGCGGTAGGCTTGGAGCCCGGCTAGGTAGGCCTCGGCGCGGTACCCGATCTCGATGTCGAGCGCCCTCAGTACAGTCTCAGCGCCGAGCGCCTCGATCTCCGCCGCGAGGCACCGCAGTGGGTCGCTTACCGCGTTCGAGGGCAGCGACACGTTGTTCAAGACGGGCAAGACGGAGCGCGAGGTCGCCCACAGCATCGTCGCGCTCGCGAGGTGGGCCGGGAGCGGTCGCGGTGCCAGCTGCCGGTTCAGCGGCGGGGAGTTGTCCGCGCACGGCCTCGTCACCTGGCCCGAGATCTCCCAAGTGCTCCGAGCAGCGGGCGGCCCAGTCCTGCACCGCCTCCGGCAGTGTCAAATCGGTGAGCAGCGCGGTGACGTAATCCTGCCACAAGGACAAGTAGCGGCAGGCAAGATCCTCGGCGGCGGTCATCGCGCCGAGTATATAGCCGGATGTTGGCGACGGAAGCGACCGTCATGCGGCCGACGCGTCTTTGATGCGGCGCTGCCGTTGATTCGCTGTATTGTGGCCGAGGGGGGGACCACCCTCGAGGCGAGAAACCGCGCACATGAGCATCCCGAACAGCGATATGGCAAGCGACGCGAAACCGGTGGTCGTCAAAAAGTATGCCAACCGCCGTCTCTACAATACGGCGACGAGCACTTACGTCACCCTCGAGGATCTCGCAAAGATGATCAAGGATGGCGGTAACTTTGTTGCGCATGATGCGAAAAGCGGAGAAGACATCACTCGCTCAGTGCTAACCCAGATCATCGTCGAGCAAGAGCATAAGGGCCAAAATCTTCTGCCAACAAGTTTCTTGCGCCAGCTTATCAGCCTCTATGGCGACAGTATGCAGTTTCTCGTCCCGGGTTATCTCGAGCAAGCGATGGTCGCCTTCGCGCGAAACCAGGAACAGATGCGAAAGAGCTTGGAGGCCACCTTTGGTATCTTCCCATTTGGCCAGTTCGAGGAGATGGGAAAGCAAAACATGGCCCTTTTCGAGCGCGCCTTGCGGATGCTCGCACCCTATGGCCTGGAGGAGAAGCCGACGGCCGCGGAGGCGGAGCCGCCCAAGGCAAACGCCGAGGATCCTCGCCTGAAGCGGCTCGAAGCGCAAATCGACGCGTTAACCCAGCAACTCGAAGCATTGGGCCGCGATCGGCCAGAGAGGTAGAGCAACCACTAACACAGATGCCGGCAAACCCCCACCCACCCAGCCTTGTGGCTGGATCTCCCCCTCCTGCGATGCAATGCGGGAGAGGGGTCCCCGTCGCGGCAGCGACGGGAGGTGATGGTTATGAGCGTCGAGTCTCGGGGTGCGGGCATCCCCCCTCACTCCTCGGCCCCGGACCGGAAAATGACATAATTTGGCTGAAAGTGAGATTGTAGAAGCGGGCAGCATCAATACCGTTGCCGACATTTCCACCAGCGAGCGTGGACCGGCAGTTGACCACCGTAGCGAGCATTACCTTAGTCATCGCCGGGTTTCTGGTCCTCGCCAGCGTGCTCCAGCCCGCCGCGGAGCGGCTGCATCTGCCGTACACCGTGCTGCTTGCGATCGTCGGGGTTGCCATCGGCGGCGCGGCCTCGTTTCTGCTCTACACCCCGCTGACAACCGTTTTCGACGACATCGTGGCACCGGTGGTAAACCTGCCGTTCAACGCGTCGATCTTTCTCGTCGTCTTTCTGCCGCTCTTACTGTTTCACGCCGCGCTGACGATCGATGTGCGCGAGATCGCGCCCGATTGGGCGCCGATCCTGACGCTGGCGATCGTCGCCGTCTTTGCCGCCGCCGCGGCGATCGGCTTCAGCCTGTCCTATGCGGCGGGCGTCCCGCTCACCGCGGCCCTGCTGCTCGGTGCGATTGTCGCGACAACGGATCCCGCTGCGGTCGTGACGATCTTTCGCGAGCTCGGGGCGCCGGCACGGCTGACCCGCCTCCTCGAAGGCGAGAGCCTACTCAACGATGCCGCAGCGATCGTGCTGTTTTCCGTTCTCGTCGGCATGCTGGCGGATGGCGCTCACCCCGACTTTGGGGCCGGCACCGCGCGCTTTGCCGAGGCCTTCCTCGGCGGGGTGGTGTTGGGCGTGGCCGGCGGCCGCCTCTTTGGCGCGGTCCTGCCGTTTCTGCTCGGATCGCGTCTGGCCGAGGTGACCCTCTCGGTGGCGCTGCCCTATATCGCCTACCTGCTGGGCGAGCTGTTTGACGTCTCGGGCGTCGTCGCCGTCGTCAGCGCCGGACTGACCGCCGGCGCCATCGGCCGCGTCCGGCTGGCACCTGACAATTGGCGATACCTCGAGCGGGTTTGGGAACAGACGGGATTTTGGGCGAGCTCGCTGATCTTCGTCAGCGCTTCGACCTTGGTTCCGCGGCTGCTGACCGGCGCGCATCTCGAGGATTCTTGGCTGCTGCTTGTCGCGGTTGCCGCGGCGCTCGCCTCGCGTATGGCGGTATTGTTCGGACTGTTGCCGCTGTTGAGCGCGCTCCATCTCAGCCAAAAGGTCAGCGGCGTCTACAAGCTCGCGATTACTTGGGGCGGATTGCGCGGTGCCGTCACTTTGGCGTTGGCTCTCGCGGTGACCGAGAATTCCCGGATCGATCCCGACGTCAGGAACGCCGTCGCCGTCCTGGCCACCGGCTTCGTGCTGTTCACCTTGCTGGTCAACGGCCTGACCCTGCGGCCGATCATCCGACTCCTCGGGCTCGACCGCCTGTCACCTCTGAACCTCGCCGTGCGCAACAAGGTGCTGGCGCTGTCGCTGGTCGACGTGCGTGACGCCTTGAGCGAGACCGCGTCGCAATATGCGATCCCGCCGGAGGTGGCGCGCTCGGCGACCGAGCCGGTCGACCGGCGCATCGACGAGCTGGCCTCGCAGCCCGATCTGGAACAGGCGATCTCGGACCGTGACCGGATCAGGATCGGGCTCGTGGCACTCGCCAATCGCGAGCGCCGGATCATCCTCGACCATCACGCCCAGCGCACGGTCTCCGGCGCCGCGATCGAGCGCCTGCTCCGCAACACCAATTTGATCCTCGACGCCGCGCGGGCTGAGGGACGGGTCGGCTACAACCGGGCGGCCCGCGAGTTGCTCGAGTTTCCGCGAGCCTTCCGGGTCGCCAATTTGCTGCATCGCACCTTGCGGCTCGCTCGGCCGCTGCAGCGCCAGATCTCGATCCGGTTCGAGTCACAGCTGATCCGCCGGCTGGCGCTCGATGAGCTCGTCCGCTTCGTCGATAGCCGGCTCGCGGCGCTGCTCGGTGAGCGGGTCGCCGAGTTGCTCGGCGAGGTCATCGCTGCGCGCAGCGAGGCAACCACCCGCGCGCTCGACGCCTTGCGCCTGCAATATCCCGAATATGCCGAGGCGCTCGAACAGCGTTTCCTCCGGCAGTCCGGCTTCCGTCTGTCGCTGTCACGATTTCACGATCTCTACGAGGAGGGCCTGATCGGCAAGGAGGTCTTCGAGGATCTGGAGCGGGAGCACGCGGCGGTCCGTTCGCTGACGGACGAGCTGCCGCCGCTCGATCTCGGGCTGCGCGCCGAGGATCTGGTCGGTCAGTTCGAAATGTTCGCCGGCCTCGGTGCGGCCGAATTAAAGGAGCTCGCGCGCCTCTTCCGGCCGCGGCTGCTGGTCCCCGACGAGGTGGTAATCCGCAGGGGCGAGCGCGGCAATGCGATGTTCCTGATCTCCTCGGGTGCGGTCGAGGTGGTCCTGCAGCACGACAGGGTGCGGCTCGGCAGCGGCGACTTTTTTGGTGAAATGGCGCTGCTGAGCAGGAGGCGGCGGCAAGCCGACGTCGTCGCACTCGGCTATTGCCGGGTGCTGGCATTGAGTGCTGCGGATTTTCGCCGCTTTCTGCGCGACTATCCGCGCGCCAAGGCCGAGATCGACCGGATCGCCGAGGAGCGAACCCGCGCGAACAAGGAGCAGGCGCCCGTCTAGCCACCAAGGCCCCCTCGCCCCGCTTGCGGGAGAGGGTTGAGGTGAGGGGCCTCTTTTCGGAAGCAGGTATTGGGCTCAAGGGGTCGGGTTACGCTCCGGCCCTGTAGCTACGTGATGCGGCCGGGTTGCCGCGCGCGGTGGAGCCGGCGGGGACATCACGAGCGACCACGCTACCCGGGCCGATCACGGCGTTATCTCCTATGGTTGCACCCGGCGAAATCATCGCGCCGCTGCCCACACATTTTGACCGATCTGGACAGGCGCCCAAACTCGGCACTCGTCTGGCGGACCGATGGATCACGCGGATGGTCCGCCGTGTATATCTGGACTGCGGGATCGATCTGTGTTCGCGCGCCCGACAGTCACAGCAACAACATCGAGGACTACCTGGCCAAGACCACCGGTTGTCTGGCCATTTCCAAGTATCGGCATGGGGGTGCGCTCACAACATTCCTCTTATCGCCAAGTCCCCCCCGAGAAGCATCAGTCCTAGAAAAAACCAGCGCCGGAATGTCTCGGGACGCATGACGCCGAGCAAGCGTTGACCCGCAATCATACCGGCGAGAGCAGGGAAGAGGGCAAGGAGCGAGTATAAGCCAGAGACGAGATCAAGTGTCCCGGAGCCGGACAGAGAACAAGCAAGTGCAACGGTCGAGACCGTGAAGGAGAGACCGAGCGCCTTAACCAGCTCTTCCCGGTCGAAGCTCAGCGCCTGAAGGTATGGCAGGGCCGGTATTACAAACACGCCCGTAGCGGCGGTCATGAGGCCCGTTGCACCTCCGACAAAAGGTCCGAGCCACCACTCGGCCCGAGCCGGTGCATGCGGCACACGTACGTTCATCATACCAATGGCCGCGTACGCGAAGAGTGCGACGCCCAAGCCGACCGATGCGCATCCCGCGTTCGAACCAGTCATCAGACCTGCGCCGGCCCATGTACCAAGACATACCCCCGACTGCATCAGCCAAAGTCGTCGGACGAGTCTCCCAAGGCCGGGCCCCCTGACCATTTGCCAGACATTCGTTATGAACGCGGGCACTAGCAAGAGAGCTGCGGCCTGGGCAGGAGGCATCGCCAGACTGAGCAGACCCATCCCGACTGTGGGTAGACCGAGGCCAGTGACCCCCTTGACTAATCCCGCTAGCAAAAATGCGGCAGCAACAACGGCAGGTTGGATGATTGGGTTAGGCATGCCAATACAGCTGGCTCCCGGCTCCAACCTGCGCAATGAGCCATTCCGTAACCTTGCCTGCGCCTGCAACATAGGCAGAATGGTCGTCCGAAGGGGGTTTGTGCCGTGCATTTCGATCTGACCGACTTGCGCCTGTTCGCCGCCGTGGTTGAGGAGGGCAGCATTACCGCTGGCGCCTCGCGCGCAGGCATTTCTCTCCCCTCGGCAAGCGCACGCGTGAAGGGGATGGAGGAGGCCCTTGGAGCAGCTCTGCTGGAGCGACATCGGCGAGGCGTGCGGCCGACGCCCGCCGGGGTTGCGCTCTGTCACCACTCCCAACTCATTTTGGCGCAAATGGAGCGACTACGCGGCGATCTGCGCGAGCATGCGCGCGGAGGGGTGCGGGGACACATCAGATTGATGTCAAATACGACTGCGCTGGAAGAGCACCTTCCGGAGGTTCTTGCCGGCTGGCTTGCGACAAATCCCGGCATCGATATCGCGTTGGAGGAGCGACTCAGTCACGAGATAGCCCCGGCTGTGGCCCAGGCCCACGCTGATATTGGAATGCTGACTGACTTGGCTGGCGCCGAGGGGCTGGAGACTTACCCGTTTCGCATCGATAGGCTCGTGGTCGTGGTGCCGCGCGGCCATGTATTGGCGGGGCGGCGCAGCATAGCATTTGTTGATGTGCTCGATGAAGAGTTTGTCGGCCTAGCGGCTGGCAGTGCGCTTGCCGAGCATCTCGCTTGGCAGTCGGCGCGTCTTGGCCGATCCCTCAAGCCGCGGATTCGGCTTCGCGGACTCGATGCTGTTTGTCGCATGGTGGAGTGTGGTGTGGGGATTGCTGTTGTGCCGGAAACGGCCGCTCGGCGCTGTCGGCGAACCATGGCACTCGCCACGCTGCGGCTCATAGATATATGGGCTACGCGGCAGCTAATTGTTTGTGTCCGCCGTCTGGACGCCCTGCCAGCACATGCACGCCGATTGGTTGAGCACCTGGCAGGAACAGCCCGAACCGATGCCTAAACTGGCCAAAGCGCGCCGGGCGCAATATGGAGGTCTGAACGCGAACCACCTCGTTCTCAGAATCGAACAACTCCAGAATCCGCTCTACTATCGTTACGCCAGGGCCCAAGCACGCGATCACTGTAGTAGTCGCCGGACACTTACCCTCAAAGCCACATCAGGCTATCGAGTGCGAGGCCAATCAGATATTGCCCGACGGTCTCAAAATGTTCCGACCGGCCCTGCAAGTGCTGCGATACGGTGTGGATATCGCGGAAGCGGCGCTCGAACGGGTTCTCCTCGAAGATCGCCGTCGACCCGGCGGCGTGGTAGGCGGTGTCGACGACTTGCAATGACTGGTGGATGGCAAAAGGTCGAAGCAACCCGGATTTCCATTCGCTGGTCGAGGGTGATGTGGCCGGCCCGAGCGACCTCGGCAGTGATCTCCTCGAGCGAGCGCAACAGAAAGGCGCGCGCGGCGGCAAGCCGTGCCTCGGCCTGGGCGATCTGCGACTGGATCAGGTGGTTGTCGCGCAACGCCCCTCCGAGCGGAATCGCACCTTGTCGCGCGCCAATTCGACAAAGACGTCGAGCGTGCTGCGGGCGATCCCCATCGCCACCCCGGCAAACCCCGCGGCGTAGAGCTGGAGGCTGCTGAACCGATAGAGCAGCCCCGCCTCGCGCCGGGTCTCGTCGTCGCGCGTCGTCGAGCTGCGCTGCGGCACAAAGAGATCCTCGACCGAGAAGCGGTCGCTGCCGGTTCCCGAGGCCAATCACGTGCCAGATGTCGGTCATCCGGGCGTTCGATTTCGGGAACAGCATCGTGCGGATGACCGGGCTGCCATCGGCGTTGAGCCGCGGTGTTCCGTCGGCCTCGACAACCGAGACATGGCAGCCGAGCCCG